>OKSD01000721.1_pt1 | contig 35531 bp, 31 predicted proteins | sample 1601221 | NCBI WGS metagenome assembly OKSD01 (sample SAMEA3541550, study PRJEB24748) | human gut metagenome | biome: human gut; feature: human-associated habitat; material: faeces | place: China | collected 2012
GATCCACCGGGTGGCCAGCGACGGACGGATGCCCGGGGTGTTCCGCCGGTGCGCGGCCTTCTGTCGGCGGCCTCGCCCTCGGCGGAGGTTTCTCTGCCCCATGGGAAAATCGCCCGGCGGGTCTATGAAGCCCTGACCGTACAGGAGGCGGAGGAGGCGGAGCCCTTCTGCGTCCCTCTGCAAATTCCCGGCCGGACGCCGCTTCCGGGAGGAAAAGGCAGTATTTTGTGTACGATCGCGGAATTTTTTGAAAATTCGGGAAAATCCCCGTTTCAATTTGCAATAAAATATGCTATGATTAAAAATCATACGGTCGTTGTCCGTTCCCGCCGGACGGGAGATGAATTCCGCACCGGCGCGCACCGCACCAGCCTAAAAAAGCTGATGATCGACCGCCGCATCCCGCGCGCCCGGCGCGGCGCGCTGTGCGTGTTCGCGTCAGAGGACGGGGTGCTGGCGGTGGAGGACCTCGGCACGGATGCACTTTGTCGGCCTTTGGCGGGAGAACCCGCCCTGATTATACAAATAGAAAAAGAGGAGATGTACCATGATACAAGACATTGCGCGCGTTCTGATCACGCAGGAGCAGCTCAAGACCCGTATCGCGGAGATGGGAAAGGAACTTGCTGAGGAATACAGCGATAAGGAACCGATTTTCATCGGCGTGCTCAAGGGCGTTGTCAACTTCTTTACGGATATGGTGCAGGCGACACCGATTCGCTGCCAGTATGATTTCCTGGCGGTTTCGTCCTACGGTGCCGGTACGACCACTTCCGGTCAGGTGAAAATGCTCAAGGATGTGTCCACGGACATCCGCGGCCGCCATGTCGTGATCCTGGAGGACATCCTGGACACCGGCCTGACGCTGGAGTTCGTGCGGAAGCACCTGCTGGAAAAGGAGCCTGCTTCCCTGAAGATCTGCACTCTCCTCGACAAACCGGAACGCCGCAAGGTCGATATTACGGCGGACTACGTCGGCTTCACGATCCCGAATGAATTTGTGGTGGGCTATGGCCTGGATTATCAGGAATTCTACCGCAACCTGCCCTTCGTCGGCATCCTGAAACCGGAGGTCTATTCCAAATAAAGGAGCAAGCACTTGAATAAACGTTCGAAACTCTTTTCCATTCTGGTCTATGCGCTGGTGTTCGCCTGCATCCTGATCCTGTGCTTCAGTGTGTTCAGCAGTCCGAAGGCGGAGGAGGTCAGCTACTCCGAAATGTGCGGTCTGTTCCGCGCGGAGCAGGTGGAGGCCTTTACCTTTGAGGATAACGTCATCACCATGAAGCTCTCCAAGCCCATGGAGGACGGCGCGACGACGGTGCAGCACGAGCTGGCCAGCCTGAGCATTTTCTATGAAGATCTGGGCGAGACCATCCGCCAGCAGAGCGAGGCCGGAACCCTCAAAGAATACAATTATCTGCCCATGAAGGGAACGCCGTGGTATGTGCAGATCCTGCCCTACGCCCTGATGATGATCCTCCTGATCGTCGCGATGTATTTCCTGATGGCCCGCGCGGGCCGCGGGGACGCGGGCGCCTTCAAATTCGGCAAGGCCAATGTCCGCGTCGGCACCGGCGAAAAGAAGGTCACCTTTGCGGACGTCGCAGGCGCAGAGGAGGAAAAACAGGAGCTGGAGGAGATCGTCGATTTCCTCCGCAATCCGCAGAAATACCGCCGCATCGGCGCCAAGATCCCCAAGGGCGTGCTGCTTGTCGGCCCTCCGGGCACCGGCAAGACCCTGATCGCCAAGGCGGTCGCGGGCGAGGCGGGCGTGCAGTTTCTGTCCATTTCCGGCTCGGACTTCGTCGAATTGTATGTCGGCGTCGGCGCGAGCCGTGTGCGCGACCTGTTTGAGCAGGCGAAGAAGGGCGCGCCGTCCATCATCTTTATTGATGAGATCGACGCCGTCGGCCGCCGCCGCGGCGCGGGTCTGGGCGGCGGTCACGACGAGCGGGAGCAGACGCTGAACCAGCTCCTCGTGGAGATGGACGGCTTTGGCAGCAATGAGGGCGTGATCGTCATGGCTGCCACGAACCGGCAGGACATCCTCGACCCGGCGCTGCTGCGCCCCGGCCGTTTCGACCGGCAGATCTATGTCAGCGCGCCCGACGTCAAGGGGCGCGAGGAGATCCTCAAGGTGCACGCGCGCGACAAGCAGCTTGCCGACGACGTGGACCTCAAGGTCATTGCGCGCTCCACCGGCGGCTTTACCGGCGCGGATCTGGCAAACCTGCTCAATGAGGCCGCCCTCTATTCCGCGCGGCACAACTGCCCCGTCATCACCATGCAGGCGCTGGAATCCTCCATCCTCAAGGTGATCGCCGGGCCGGAGAAGCGCAGCCGCGTCGCGCTCAAGCGCGACCTGCGCATGACAGCCATCCACGAGGCCGGTCATGCCGTGGCGACCTACTTCCTGAAAACGCAGGATCCGGTGCATCAGATCACCATCGTCCCCAGAGGGCGTACCCTCGGCATGACGATCAGTCTGCCCGAGGAGGAGAGCACCCACCTGACACGTAACCAGATGTACGAGCAGATCGTCACCCTGCTGGGCGGGCGTGTGGCCGAGAAGCAGGAGTACAACGACATCTCCACCGGCGCTTCCAACGACTTGCAGCGGGCGACGAAGATCGCGCACGACATGGTCGCCAAGTTCGGCATGAGCGCGCGCATCGGCTCGGTGTCCTATGACAACGATGACGAGATCTTCGTCGGACGCGACTACGAGCGCACGAAGTCCTACTCCGAGCAGACCGGCGCGCAGATCGACGAGGAGGTCAAGGAGATCATCGACAGCGCCTATGCGCAGTGTGCGCAGATCCTCAGCGACAACGCCGATAAGCTCCATCAGATCGCGGATTATCTGCTGGAACATGAAACGATGAGCCGCAAGCAGTTTGAGGCCTGTATGCGCGGCGAGCCGATCCCGGAAACTGCGGAGAGCTTCTTCGACGAGACAAAGGCGGAGAAGCCGGCGCAGGACGCGCAGACGGAAGAGAAAACGGAAGAATCCTCTGAAAAACCCTGATCCAAAACCGCCCGAAATTTTTCGGGCGGTTTTTTGTAAGAAAAAGCAGCTTCGCGCGTCTTATGAACAGGTGGTGAAAGTATGACGCAGTTTGAAGAGATCTATGAGGCGTATTTCCGGGAGGTCTATCTCTATGCCTTCGCATTGACAAAGGATCGCGAGCAGGCGCAGGAGATCACCTCGGAAACCTTTGCCCGCGCGCTGGAGGGCATCGACCGCTTCCGCGGCGACTGCGACGTGCGCTACTGGCTCTGCCGCATCGCGAAAAACTGCTATACCTCCCAGCTCCGGAAGGACGGCCGCCTGACGGAGCTCCCGGAGGAGCTGCCGCAGGAGGGAAGCGTGGAGCAAAATGCGATCGACGCCGCGCTTTCCGAGCAGGCGCAGGCCGCGCTGCACGCGCTGGAGGAGCCGTACAAAGAGGTCTTCATGCTGCGCGTTTACGGCGAACTGAGCTTCCGGCGCATCGGCGCGCTGTTCGGAAAGACCGAAAACTGGGCCTGCGTCGTCTTTCACCGCGCCAGAAACAAGCTCAAAGAGCGAATGGAGGAACCAAAATGAAGCTGTCCTGTGCTGTCGCGGCAGATCTGCTGCCGCTTTACGCTGAGAAAATGACGAGCGCGGAAACCAATGCGCTGGTCGAGGAGCATCTGCGGGAGTGCCCCGCCTGCCGCAAGCGGCTGGAAGAGCTGCAAACTCCCGCGGTTTTGCCGCCGGATACCGATGCAGCCCCCTTGAAAAAGCTGCAAAGAGCCGTGCGCCGCAAACGCCGCGCCGCAGTCTGGGCGGCGGTGCTGCTGTCGCTGGCGGTTGCCGTGGCGGTGTTCGGTATGCTGAGTGCGCCGCATTATCTGTCGTATGACCACGCGGTGCGTGTGTCCGAGCGGGAGGACGGCCTTGTGACCGTGGAGTTTCTGCCCGGCGTGACCGGCTATGAGCTGACACGCGAGAAGGAGCCGGATTCCGGTGAGACGGGCTACAGCATTTCCGCGTATTCCACACAGCTTGCGCGCCTGACCGGGCGCGGCACACCGCAGGAGATCGTCTTGAATCCGCAGCATGAGCCGCTCGGTCCCGTTTATTACTGCGAGATGAAGGGTGGAGAGGATGTGCTTCTCTACGGCGTAGCGGACGGCGGACGCATTACACTGCCCCGGCACATGCTGGCATTTTATGCCTATGCGGCCTTCGCGGCGCTGGTGGTCTGTTTGACGCTGCTCTTTGCCTTCTGGAAGAAAAAACGCGTACGCGCGTTTTTTGCGGATGCCGCGCTGGCGCCCGCATGCTATCTCGCTGCGCAGCTATGCATCGGCGGCGCCGCATCGACCTACACACTGCTGCGGGATTTCACGCTGACCGTGCTGATGGCGGCGCTGCTGTACGCGGCATTGGTGGTGCTGCACCGCGGGGTGCTTCTGCACAGGGAGGGGTAACGGAATCAAAGCAGTGGGCAGGATTCCCTGTCCGCTGTTTTCGTGAAAAAATGAAATTTCGTCACTTCGACATCTTGACAGGAAATTCGATCCATAAATTCCATATAAAATTGCAGACAGAATTCGACAGAAACGAAAAAAACCAAAACATTTTCGACAAAAAAGTAGCACAAAACGTTTACATAAAATCGAGTTATCGAGAAATAACGGAATTATTGAAACCGAAAATTCCTACAGTATTCATGCAAATATGCACCGCTCGCATCGGCAATGCACAGGCGTGTGCAGGGAGCAGGGCGCCGGTTTTCAAGAGTTTTGCACATTCTGCACAGAGTTCTGCACAACTTTGCCTGTGCAAACACTTGCGCAAACGCTGCATAGGCCGTTTACATAAGTCCGACCTACGCCGGTAAGACAAATTGTGCAAAATCCTCTTCCGTGAAACCCGGATGCAGCGCCAGATTGATCGCGCCGGAGAGAACGGCGGAGAGATAGCGGATCTGCGCGTCGATGTCGCGCGGCGTGACGATCATTTCTTCACCGCCGCGGCCGGTGAGGGAGGCCGCGTCCACGACGGTCGGCACGCCGACGGCGTAGACCGGCACGCCCAGCGTCTTTTTCTGGAAGGCGGCGCGGGCGTTCCCCACGCCGGAGCCGGGAACGATGCCGGTGTCGGTCATCTGGATGGTCGTGCACAGGCGTTCCGGCGCGCCGGCAGCCAGCGCGTCAATGCACAGAACGCAGCTCGGGCGCACGTGGGCGCAGGCACCGCGGACGACCTCGATGGATTCCATGCCGGTGGTCGCCAGAACACCCGGCGCAACGGCGCTGACGCTGCGGCAGGTGCCGAAATACTCCGGCAGATGCTCGATGAGGTGGCGCGTCAGGAAGAGCCCCGCGACGGTTTTCGGCCCCAGTGCGTCGGGCGTGACGGCGGTGTTGCCGAGGCCGGCCACGAGGACGCTGTCCTGCGGGCCGAGCGCCATCAGGCGGCGCAGCTCCTCCGCGACGGCGCTGGCTGCCGGACGGGGATCCTGCGCCCGTTTTGGAAGCTCCACGGTCACATAGGTCCCCGCAGGCTTGCCCAGTGCTTCCTCGCCCTGCCGGTTGCGGATCTCCACGTCGGTCACGGCGAAGCCCTGCGTGCTGCGTTCACGGGCGCGCACGCCGCGAAGCTGCGTCGTCTGCCCGGCGGACTGCTCCCAGAGTGTTTTGGCCTCCAGAGCCAGGTCTGTGCGGATCGCCATGCGTGTTTCCTCCTTGCTGTTTGCCTTAGTTTGCCCCGAAAAAGCGCCTTTCGTGAAAAATTTTATAAAAAACTGAAAAAAAGGATTGATTTCTTGGAAAGCCGCAGTTATAATATATTTCTGCATGAGGTTAAATACATGGTTTTTTAGATAAACGCCATTGGAGGAGGTGTAATCCATGCCCAATATCAAGTCCGCGAAGAAGAGAGTTGCTCTTTCCAAGGTCGCCAACGAGAGAAACAAGATGGACAAGTCCGCTCTGAAGACTACCATCAAGAAGTTCGACGCTGCCGTCGCCGAGGGAAACCGCGAGCAGGCCGGTGCTGCTTATAAGGCCGCCGTCGTCGCCGTTGACAAGGCCGTGAACAAGGGGATTCTTCACAAGAACAATGCAGCCCGCAAGAAGAGCAGCATGACCCTGAAGATGAACGCCATGGCGTAAAATCAAGCAAAAGCCTGCCTGATGGTTCTCCATCAGGCTTTTTGCTTGCCCAAATTGCCCTTCGGGGCGATTCGGATAAGCAAAAGCATACAAAAGTTGCAAAATTCTGACAATAATGGCTGCGTCCCGGACGCGGCCGTTTTGCGTTCTCCGGCAGAATGTGGTATAATAACCAGAAAAGGAGGCGAGCCTATGGCGCAGCGCAGCGATCCCATTCAGACACTGCCCGGCATCGGACCGAAAAAGGCCCAGCTTTTTGCCAAGCTGGGACTGCATACGCTGGACGATCTTCTGCGGTTTTATCCCCGCGCCTATGAGGATCGCACGAAGCTGGTGCCCATTGCGGAGCTGGAGGCGGGTGTTCCGGCCTGCTTTATCGCCTCCGTGATCTCCAACCCACAGTCGCACGCCATCCCAAAGCCGGGGCAGCGGCGGCTGGATGTGACCAAGGTCACCGTCGCGGACGATACCGGCCGGCTGCACCTGACGTTTTTCAATCAGGGCTATCTGGCCGAGAAGCTGCGCCGCGGCGACACCTATTGCTTTTACGGCACGCTCAGCGGCGACTATCTGGGTTACGCGATGACCAACCCGCTCTTTGAGCCGGTGGAGGCCGAGGGCCTTGTGACGCGGCGCATTCTGCCGGTCTATCCCCTCACTGCCGGGCTGACGAACAAGGTGGTCGGCCAGGCGGTGCAGGCGGCGATGGCGCGGGTGCAGGAGTCGGAAACGCTGCCGGAGTCCCTGCGCGCGCAGTATGATCTCTGCGGTGCGGCGCAGGCGCTGCACGAAATTCACGGGCCGACCTCCGCGGAGGCGCTGGAGGCCGCGCGGCGGCGGCTGATCTTCGAGGAATTCTTTATCTTTTTCACCGCGCTCAGTCTGATGCGCGCGCGGCGGACGGTCGTTGCCGTCCCGCCCTACGCGGACACGGAACTGGCGCCCTTCACGGCGGCGCTGCCCTTCGAGCTGACCGGCGCACAGCGGCGCGCAATCGACGAAATTCTGACGGATTTCCGCGCGGGACGGCCCATGAGCCGTCTGGTGCAGGGCGATGTCGGCAGCGGCAAGACCATGGTCGCGGCGGCGGCTGCCTTCTGCACGGCGAAAAACGGCCGCCAGACGGCGCTTCTGGCGCCGACGGAGATCCTCGCCCGGCAGCATTTTGAACGGCTGGAGCCGCTTCTGGCGCCTCTGGGCGTGCGCTGTGCGCTGCTCACCGGCTCCATGACACCGGCACAGAAGCGCGCTCTGCGCGTGCGCATCGCGGCGGGAGAGGCGGACGTCGTGATCGGCACCCATGCGCTGCTGACGGAGACGACGGTTTTTGCCGATCTCGGCCTTGTGATCGCCGATGAGCAGCACCGCTTCGGCGTTGCGCAGCGGGCCGCGCTGCTGGAAAAAGGCGCGCATCCGCATCTGCTTCTGATGTCGGCCACGCCCATTCCGCGGACGCTGGCGCTTCTGATGTACGGCGATCTGGAGGTGTCGGTGATCGACGAGCTGCCGCCGGGCCGTCAGACGGTGGAGACCTTTCTGGTCAACGAGAGCTATCGCGCGCGGCTCAACGGCTTCCTGCGCAGGCAGGCGGAGGAGGGACATCAGTCCTTCATCGTCTGCCCGGCGATCGAGGAAAATGATGCCGACGACCTCAAGGCCGCCGAGCAGTGGGCAAAAACCTTGCAGCAGCAGGTGTTCCCGCAGCTTCGCGTGGCGCTGCTGCACGGCAAGATGAAAGGCGCGGAAAAGGAAGAGATCATGGGGCGCTTTGCCGCCGGGGAGTATGACATTCTGGTTTCTACGACGGTCATCGAGGTCGGCGTGGACGTGCCGAACGCCACGCTGATGGTCGTGGAGAACGCCGACCGCTTCGGCCTTTCCCAGCTCCACCAGCTCCGCGGGCGCATCGGCCGCGGTACGGCGAAATCCTACTGTATTCTGGTGTCCGACAGCCGCAGTCCGGAAACCGTACAGCGCCTGCGCGCGCTGTGCGCCACACACGACGGCTTCCGCATCGCCGAGGAGGACCTCAGGCTGCGCGGGCCGGGCGACTTCTTCGGCAGCCGCCAGCACGGCCTGCCGCTGTTCCGTCTGGGCGATCTTGCGCAGGATCTGGGGCTTCTCAAGCAGGCGCAGGAGGCGGCGGCAAAGACGGTTGCCGACCCGGACGCGCAGCTTCCCGAGGGCCTGCGCGAGGCGGTGCAGACGCTGCTGGAAAACGGCGAATTCTCCATGAATTGAGCGGTTGTCCACAGATTCCGGGGAGAAAATGCCGGCTTTTTTGTGTGGAATCCAGAAAGTGCAAAATAATGATTGTACTGCGAACGAAAATGTAGTAAAATAACTAGAAGCATAAATAAATAGAATTGGAGGAGACTCTGATATATGAAAAAACCGATTGTTCTGATCATTATGGATGGTGTCGGCAAGGGTGACGGCGGCAGCGGCGACGCGGTCGCGCAGGCCAAGACGCCGAATCTGGATCATCTGCTTGCGACCTGCCCGCACAACTGGCTCAAGGCGCACGGCACGGCCGTCGGCCTGCCCAGCGACGACGATATGGGCAACTCCGAGGTCGGTCACAACGCCCTCGGCTGCGGCCAGATCTATTCTCAGGGCGCAAAGCTCGTCAACGAATCCATCCAGAACGGGACGCTCTTCGCCTCCGATACGTGGAAAGAGCTGATCGCCAACGCCAAGCAGGAGGGCAAGGCCCTGCATTTCCTCGGCCTGCTGTCCGACGGCAACGTCCATTCCAACATCAGCCACCTGATCGCCATGCTGCGCCATGCGCACGCCGAGGGCGTCAAGCGCGTTTACTGCCACATCCTGCTCGACGGCCGCGACGTTCCCGCGACCTCCGCGCTGGACTATGTCAAGCAGCTTGAGGACGTTCTGGCCGAGCTGCGCGCCGACGGCAGCGACTACCGCATCGCCTCCGGCGGCGGCAGAATGCAGATCACGATGGACCGCTACGAGGCCAACTGGCCCATGGTCGAGGCCGGCTGGCGCACGCACGTGCAGAGCATCGGCCGCCAGTTCGCCTCCGCAAAGGAAGCTATCGAGACCTACCGCGCCGAAACCGGCTGCATCGATCAGGACCTCCCGGCCTTCGTCATTGCGGAGAACGGCAAGCCCGTGGCGAAGATCGCCAACGGCGACAGCGTCATTCTTTACAACTTCCGCGGCGACCGCGCACAGGAGATCTCTCTGGCCTTTGACCGCAAGGACTTCGACAAGTTCGACCGCGGCGACTACACCGGCGTCAAGTTTGCCGGTATGCTGGAATATGACGGCGACCTGAAGATCCCGACGCACTATCTGGTGCAGCCGCCCGTCATCAAGAACACCCTGACGGAGCTGCTGTGCAAGCACGGTCTCACCGAGTACGCCGTGTCCGAAACGCAGAAGTACGGCCACGTGACCTATTTCTGGAACGGCAACCGCTCCGGCAAGGTAGACGAGAAGCTGGAAACCTATGAGGAGATCCCCTCTGACGTCATCCCCTTCGAGCAGGAGCCTGCAATGAAGTCCAAGGAGATCACCGATCACATGATCGCGGCGATGGAGTCGAAGAAGTACGACTTCCTGCGCTGCAATTTCCCGAACGGCGACATGGTCGGCCACACCGGCGTGATCAGCGCGGTCATTACGGCCATGGAGTGCGTGGACGAGAGCGTCGGCCGCATCATCAAGGCCGCCGACCGCTTGGGCTATCTGGTGCTGGTCACTGCCGACCACGGCAACGCCGACCAGATGACCGAAACGAAGAAGGGCAAGACCTCCATCCGCACGGCGCACAGCCTGAACCCGGTGCCGTTCATCATCTACGACCCCGATGAAAAGCATGAACTCAAGGAGGGCAAGTTTGGCCTCGCTAACGTTGCCCCCACCGTTGCAACCCTGCTGGGGCTGGAAAAGCCTGCCTGCTGGGAAGAGAGCATGGTCTGACCGGAGGGCCAGACCCGTTTGAAGTGAATGAAGGAGGGTAATCCATGATTCGCCAGCAAAACGAATTGGGTGAGATCAAAGTCGGCAGCAATGTCTACACCAACATTGCGGGCAATGCCGCGACAAAGTGCTTCGGCGTCAAGGGAATGGCCATCCGCTCCGTATCGGACGGACTGGTCCACCTGCTGCGCCGGGAGTCCATGGCCAAGGGTGTGCTCGTCCGCGTGAATGAGGACGAGAGCATCTCCATCGAGCTGCACATCGTCATTGATCAGGGCGTGAATATCCCTGCGCTGGGCGCGTCCATCATTTCCGAGGTGCGCTATATCGTTTCCAAACAGACAGAGACCGAGGTCCGGGACGTCGATGTGGTGATCGACTCCATCGTGATCGACTGAGAGGCAGGTGTACTGTAACGTGAGAAATACCATCGACGGGGCGACCCTTCGGAAAATGATCCTCAGCGCGGCTGCCTCCGTTGAAAACCACAAGCAGCAGATCAATGAGCTGAACGTATTCCCCGTGCCGGACGGCGATACCGGCACCAACATGAGCATGACCCTCAACGCGGCCGCCGACGAGCTGCGCAAGGCGGGCGAGCTGAGCCTGACCAAGGCTGCCGATAAGGTCGCCTCGGCCATGCTGCGCGGCGCCCGCGGCAACTCCGGCGTTATCCTGTCGCTGCTCTTCCGCGGCATCTCCAAGACCCTCAAGGGCGCGGAGGACTGCGACGGCGTGCTGCTCGCGGCAGCGCTGAACGGCGGCGTGGAGGCGGCCTACAAGGCCGTCATGAAGCCCACCGAGGGAACTATTCTGACCGTCGCGCGCGTTTCCGCAGCTGATGCGCTGGCCACGGAAAGCGCGGATGTTGAGGCCGTTCTGCAGGCGGCGGTGACCTCCGCCGAGCAGGCGCTGGCCGAGACCGTCCATCAGAACCCCGTGTTGGAAAAGGCGGGTGTCGTGGACGCGGGCGGCAAGGGCTGGTTGTATGTGCTGGAGGCAATGCTCTCCGTGTACCGCGGCGTTGAGATCGAGCCCAACGCGCCTGCGGGAGAGGTGAAGGAGCAGGCAGACTTTGCCGAGCTGGGCGACGGCGACATTACCTTCGCCTTCGATACGGTCTATATTATGCGCAAGGCGAGCGAGAATGTCGATCTTGAGCCCCTGCGCGCTTATCTGAACACCATCGGCGACAGCATCGTCATCGGCGAGGACGACGAGTCCTTCAAGGTGCATGTCCACACGGACATTCCCGGTCAGGCGCTGACTGAGTCGCAGAAGTACGGCACGCTGGAGCTGGCGAAGATCGAGAATATGCGGATGCAGTATGACGATCTTGCCTCCGGCCGCACGGCACGCAGCACGGACGATCTGGAAAAGATCGAAAAAGAACTGGAAGAACAGCCCGCTTTCGCCCCGGCAGAGAAGCCCTTCGGCATGGTTTCCGTCTGCGCGGGCAAGGGCCTTGCGGCGGCCTTCCGGGAGCTGGGCGCGGACCAGATCATCGAGGGCGGGCAGACCATGAATCCCTCCACGCAGGACATTCTGGTCAAGATCAACGCGACCCCGGCGGAAACGGTTTTCGTTTTCCCGAACAATAAGAACATCATCATGGCGGCCGAGCAGACCATCCCCCTGACGGAGAAAAAGGTCGTCGTGATCCCCTCCAAGACCATCCCGCAGGGCGTTTCGGCCATGCTTGCCTTCGACCCCGACGCTGACGAGGAAACGAACGTCGAGGCGATGACGGAGGCCATGAAGGGCGTGCAGACCATGCAGATCACCTACGCGGCGCGGGATTCCGACTTCGACGGACACGACATCCACGCGGGCGAGTATCTGGCGCTCTACGGCGGCGCGCTCTTCGGCAGCAACACGGACATCACGGCGTTGCTGCGCGGTCTTGCCGAAAAGGTGCGCGAGGAGAACGCGGAGTTCATCACCATCTACTACGGCGCGGACATCACGGAGGAGCAGGCGGAGCAGACCGTGAAGCTCTTCGGCGAGTTCTGCCCCGATGCGGAGATCAACCTGATCAACGGCGGCCAGCCGGTGTATTACTACCTAATCTCGGCAGAATAATTGTAGATGAAACAAGCAGCCCCGGCCAACCGGCCGGGGCTGCTTGGGTTTTTATGCCTCAAAGAATGCCGTGCACAGGCGGCAGAAGGCGTCCTGATCGCGCAGGCCCATCAGCTCGCGTGCAGAGTGCATGGCCAGCAGCGGCACGCCGATGTCCGCCGCGGGCATGGCCAGCAGCGACGAGGCCATGGAGCCGACCGTGCTGCCGCCGGGGAGGTCGGCGCGGTTCATGTAGGTTTGCAGCGGGATGCCGTGCGCCTCGCACAGACCGCGCACGACCGCGCAGGTCTCCGCGTCGGAGGAATAGCGGGGCGAACGCTTGAGCGCCACACCGCCGTTCAGCACGGGCGCACAGAGGCTGTCGGCATATTCCGGGTGGTTTGGGTGCAGGGCGTGCGCCGCGTCGCAGGAAAGAAGCATCCCGTGCACGCAGGCGTTGAGGAACGCCGCCCGATCCATGCCCAGCGCCAGCGCGATCTTTTCCAGAATGACCGTCAGCGTCGAGCTGTCCGCGCCGCGGCGGGTGTTGCTGCCGATCTCCTCGTTGTCGTAGAGCACCGCGACGTTGATCCCGCTGCCCTGCGCTTCGAGCAGACCGTGCAGGCAGGCGTGGACGGAGGTCAGGTTGTCCAGCCGCGGGGAGGAAAGGAAGTCCTCCTCAAAGCCCACTGCCTGCGCCTTCTCGTCGCAGTAGGCGCACAGCTCAAAGGAAAGAATGTCCTGCGCGGGGACGTTCAGCTTTTCCGCGAGCTTGCCGGTGAGCCAGCCGTTTTTCTCAAACTCTTTTGCGGCGGTCGCGCAGAGAGGGAAGAGGTCCACGTTTGCTTTCGTCGGCACGCCCTTGTTGACCTCGCGGTTCATATGGATGGCGACGTTGGGAATGGTCAGAAGCGGCCGGTCCCAAGCCACAAGGCGGCGTTCGGGGCGCATGGGGTCCGCCGTGCGCACCAGTACGACGCCGGCGAGGCTCAGAGGACGATCCAGCCAGGTGTTGTAGATCGCGCCGCCGTAAGGCTCGACGTTCAGCTTGCAGCAGCCGCCGGAAACGATCTCCGGCTCCGGCTTGATGCGCAGGCAGGGCCAGTCGGTGTGCGCTGCAGCGATGCGGAAGGCCGAGGCGCTTTCCCCCACGGTGAAGGCGACGAGATTCGTGCCGTTTTCGACGAAATAGCGGCCGCCCTTTTTGACGGGAAAATCGCCGCCGAGCGCCAACCCGGTAAAACCGGCCTTTTGAAGCTCCTCCGCCGCCATCGCGACGGTATGATAAGGGGAAACGCCGCCGTCGAGCCAGCGGCAGAGTGCCTGTTCCAGTGTTGTCATCGTGATTCCTCCTCAGATTGTTGGAAACGTGCCCGGAAGCTCTCCGAGCCGTCGGATTTTACGCCGCGGACGCAGCCGTCCTTGGCAAAGAGCCGGAGCGTTTCGCCCAGAAAGCACTCGCGGTCGTAGATCACTTCGATCCATTTCGTGTCCGGCGGGGCGAAGCGCTGCGCGTGCCGGACATAGACGACGTTGTTCAGATGGCCGTTGTCGTCTATCTCCTCCGGTGTGACCGTCCATGCGCCGGCTTCCGGCAGAGATTCCGGCAGAACCAGGCGGCGGATGGTCTCGCGGCACTCCGGCTCGCGCGCGGGCAGCGTCCAGAGAACGTCGATGTCGCGCAGATTGGCGATGCGGCGGGTCTGCGCGTTGGCCAGCACCCAGTATTGCAGAGCGCGGCCGATGCTGCGGCCCTGATACAGAAATTCATAGTCGCGGACGCTCATGGCAGGCGAGGGCTTGCGCAGCCATGTCCGCACGGTCACGGCGGTGTCCGGCGGCGGCAGCTCGCGCATGGCGATGCGGCTGCGCACCAGCATCCACAGGCAGCCGCAGCGCTCGACCATCGCGTCGTGGCCGATGCCGAGGTCGTTTGCGTGGTCGGTGGCGGCCTGCGCCAGCGCGGCGGTCAGCATTTCCGGTGTCCATGCGCCCTTGGCGGTGTAGGAAATTTCAAGGCAGGTGTTCAAAAACGGTACCTCCCAGTGTGATTTGTTTTATTGTATCACGCCGCGGCCGCCGCGTCAATCGTGCAGCCGCCGTCCTTCCCGGTGCGGAAAAGTTTGAAAATGTAAACTTTTTTCCGAAAATGAGATAGATCACGCCAAATCGATTGAAATATGCCGCCGATTGTGGTAGGATAAACAGGCAATTCATCAAAAGGAGAGCTTACAATATGGCTTCAGAAGAAAATCGCCCTGTGACTCCGTCCTCGGAAGAACCGGAGGAAACGGTCGTACAGGACGCAGAGCATTCCGCCGGGGAAGCGGCGGTACAGGAAGCTGCTGCTGAGATCGCGGAGGATACGGCCGAACTGACCGAAGATACCGCAGAAACGGCGGAAACCGTCGAGGAAGCGGCAGAAGAAACAGAGAACGAAGAAACCGCAGCCGAAGCGCCGGAAGAACCGAACGCCGAAGCGTCGGAAGAACCGGAGACTGCTCCCGCGGAGACGCCGAAGAAGGGCCTTTCCAAGGGCGCGAGGATCAGTATCATCATCGCCGCGGCGGTTCTGGTGCTGGGCGCGCTGGCCGCCGGTGTGTTCTGGTTCCTCAGCGCCCATCCGGAGCTGACGGCAAAGAAGGTTGAAACGGCCTATGGCGACCAGGCCTATCTGGCAGAAAACACCGCCTTCGGCACGAGTGCGCTGACCGACCGTGACCGCTATGACATCACGGACACCACCGCCGACAGCCTTGAAATGCGCACGGCAATCGCCAGAGATGAAAACGGCGACTATTTCATGACCAACGGCGAATTGCAGGTCGCCTACTGGATGGAGTTCTATCAGATGATGCAGAACTACGGCTCCTACATCTCTATGATGGGACTGGACACCACGCGCCCCCTGCACGAGCAGTCCTCCCTGCTGGAGGGCAACACGTGGGAGCAGTACTTCCTTACCTCCGTCGTGAAGAAAACCTCCCAGTTCCGTGCGCTGGAGCGCGCGGCGCAGGCCGACGGCTACGAGCTGCCGGAGGATGTTGCGACGCAGCTCGACGACCTGACGAATCCGGAAGGCGATCTTGCGAAGGAAGCGGCCGACGCGGGCTTTGAGAGCATCGACGCCTACTTGCAGGAAAACTTCGGCGCAGGCGTGACGGCGAAGGATTACCAGAACTACATGCGGATGTATATTACCGCGATGCACTACTATCAGGACGTGCTCTACGGCAAGCCCTACGCCAACGCGACGGATGCCGAGGTCGAGGCCTACTACGACGCGAACGCGGAAGCCTATGCGGAAAAGGGCACCCTGAAGGTCAATAACGTCAATATCCGCCACATTCTCATCCAGCCGGAAGGCGAGAAGGGCACGGACGGCACCTATTCCGAGGATGCATGGGCAGCGGCGGAGGCCGAAGCCAACCGCATCTATGCCCTGTGGCAGGAAAACCAGACGGAGGACAATTTCTCCGAGCTGGCCAAGACCTATTCCAAGGACAGCAACGCAAGCGACGGCGGCATCTATGAGGCTCTTGCGCCCGGCAAGACAGTCACGGAGTTCAACGACTGGTGCTTTGACGCAAACCGCAAGGCCGGCGATACCGGCATCGTGCGCACGACCTACGGCTACCACATCATGTACTTCTGCGGCACGGCCGACACCCGCGCGTGGTTTGACACCGCGAAGGAGGATATGGCCGCAGAGCTTGCCAACGAGAAGATCAATGAGCTCTGCGAAACCTATGTGGAAGAATTTGACTACTCCAATATGTGGGTCTTTGATCTTGTGAGCTACGCCAATGCCAAGAAGGATGCCGAGGCTTCTCAGGCGACGGACGCCAGCGAATCTGCGGATGCGTCCGAGGACACTGCGGGATCCACGCAGGCGGCCGCAGGCTAAGGCGAATACAGATATAAAAAAATCCGGGCCTCGCATGGGTGCTCATAAGACAGTAATTCTAAAAATTACGACTATGGCATCTGTCAGGCAGGGTTGGGAACGAAATAACGGGTATTTGGTGAATGCCACAGCCCAGTAGGGCGATAATTTCAAAACACTAAAAAATGGCATCTGTAAAGGCGAGCAATAAGGCTCTGACTCAAAAGGTCGGAGCCTTATTATTATAGAAAGAAAACCACCGGCCCGGTCGCTGATTCCGAAAAGCTTTAGCTATGCCTAGAAAAAAGTGAAACCATCCCATACTTTGTGTAAACATCCAAGGAGGTGTATAATAGAAGCACCACCGTAGAGGTTTACACAAAGTATGGGATGGTCTTTTTTCCCGGTTTATATTCGTCCAGCGCTGCCCGAATTGCATGAAATCCCCTGCTTCCGTTTGCTGAAAGCAGGGGTTCTTTGACAGACTGGAATATATTTATATATGTTAAATTTCTATATCGTCGTTTAATTTTTCTTTCCACACACCAAATCAATAACAATGTGCTGCCATCTGCTATCGGCGTTCAATCATTCACCAAGCAATTACCAGGTGTGTATCTACCGTCCGCTAAGAACAGTATATGGGGGAAGTGGATCCCCAATTAGCGGCAAGGCATAGGCGCGGAACTCATCCGTTATTCCATTGCGTTCCTGATTGATCCATTCTAATGGGAACTTTCTTTCCAGATTTGCAACATTTTCCAAAGGTACTTCTGTCGAAGACCAAGCATAAGGATGATCGCTGTCGCGCCGAATAGCCGCCATAAGGCCAGTGTGACCAGAAAAAGCAAGCCGAACTGCATGGCGTCCAACCGCAATTGCTTCTTCGCGATCCTGAGCAGACTGCATAATCATGGAGCATCGTCCAAGGAAGCCGTGGCGTTCCGCTCGAGCCCGTACTCCAAGCCGTGCAGTGATTTTATCGCAAAGGGCTTGTGCAGCTCCGCCTGCCAGCTTATGGCCAAAGCCGTCGACAATTCCAAGATCTGCAATCATTTTTCCGTTTTCGTCAGCTAGACCCTCACTGACAACAATCAGAATTTCACGTTGTTTATGCAGCAGATTGTCTACGTCTGCAAGGAAAGCATTCTCATCAAAAGCATATTCCGGCAGATAAACAAGCTGTGCACATGGTTTTCCATCATAGTCCGGAATACTTCCGGCTGCGGTAAGCCACCCTGCATTGCGCCCCATCGTCTCCATAATGGTAACATACATTGGCATAGCTCGGACTTCCATCCAGAGATCTCGCGTGTTGTTTGCTATAAATCTCGCGGCACTTCCATATCCAGGGCAATGATCTGTGAACGCAAGATCGTTGTCGATGGTTTTTGGGATGCCGATTACGGCGAGGTCGTACCCGCTGGCCTCGGCCAGCTTTGCAATCTTGTTGCAAGTGTCCATCGAGTCGTTGCCGCCGTTGTAGAAGAAGCAGCCGATGTCGTGCTTTTTCAGGACTTCGAGAATACGTGGATAGTCGGCATCAGTTAGCTTCCGTCGGCAGGAGCCAATAGCAGAAGCAGGTGTATAGGGAAGCAGCGCAAGCTGCTTCTGATCCTGCGAAGACAGTTCAATTAACTCATCGTCTAAAACGCCTTCAACGCCGTGGATTGCTCCAAAAACCTTTCCAGAGTTTGATTGCCGCATTGCCTCATCGATCACGCCGAAGAGGGAAGCGTTGATCACGGTGGTAGGGCCACCACCGTGCGCGACTAAAATATTACGTTTCATATTGAATCCTCCGGCTCATTTATTTTGTGGTGTCAAAGAGGGACATTTTGTCGGAAATGATCTTGCGGGCGTGTGCCTGCGCGCTCTGGTAGGCCTTGTAAATATCCTTGGAGTTGACCTCAAGGCCGAAGCCCTCCAGGAATGCCAGTCGAACCTCCGTCGCGACGTTGATCTTACGGATGCCCATCACGATAGCCTTGCGGATCATGTCGTCCGGGATACCGGAGCCGCCGTGCAGAACGAGTGCCGGACCGCCCAACGCCGCAACCTGCTCTAGGCGGTCAAAGGCGAGGTTCGGCGTGCTCTTATAGATGCCGTGGGCGTTTCCGATGCCGATGGCGAGTGCCTCGACCGTGACCTCTTCCAGGAAACACCGTGCATCGTCCACGTTGACCAAATTTGCCTTAGCGGTCATGCCGTCTTCGGTGCCGCCGATTGCGCCGAGCTCCGCCTCGACGGAAACGCCGACGGTGTGCGCCGCGCGAATCACTTCCTTCGTTACGCGGATATTTTCCTCCAAAGGCAGACGGGATCCGTCGATCATCACGGAAGTGAAGCCATTTCGCAGGCATTGGATTACCTGTTCATACGATGCGCCATGATCCAGATGCAACACCAATTGTGCATTTGTACTGTTTGCAATCTGGCGGCAGATACTTGCGATTTTTTCCAATTTGTTGTACTTGAAAGTGTTTTGTCCTATCATCATAATTGCCGGAAGTTGCTTTTCTTCTGCAACGGAAGCGATCTCCTCTGCCACTTCAAGGGTGTCCACGGTGAAAGCAGCAATCGCAATTTTTTTCTCCTCCGCAACCTTCAAAACATCCCGCATCGTTACAAGCGCCATGATTGTTCCTCCTGTTTAATTATAATAAATTTTTTAGTGTTTATTGTAAATATTGTAAAAATCGTCGAATCAAACGTCTACGGTACAAAGACTCCGTTTTCCGCTCTTTATTAACTTTATCTGTTTCTCCTTTAGATTCTCGCCACATCGGAAGCGCGGGCAGCCTGTGCCACCGCTGCGGCCACAGCCTTGCCGACGCGTGGGTCAAAGGCCTTCGGGATGATATACTCTGCGCTCAGCTCCTCCTCGGAAACAAGCTCTGCCAGCGCATGCGCCGCAGCCATCTTCATTTCCTCGTTGATGTCGGAGGCGCGGACGTCGAAGGTACCGCGGAAAATGCCGGGGAAAGCCAGCACGTTATTGATTTGGTTGGGGAAATCGGAACGACCTGTGGCGATGACGGCCGCGCCGCCGGCTTTGGCCTCCTCCGGCATAATCTCCGGCGTCGGATTGGCACAAGCGAAGATGATCGGATTTGGAGCCATGGTCTTGACCATCCCTGCCGTAACCGTACCGGGAGCCGAAACACCAATGAACACATCCGCACCACGGATGACATCTGTGAGCTTGCCAGTTTCTTTTTGCCGATTGGTGACAAGTGCCATTTCCTGCTTGATCCAACTGAGATTCTCTCGTCCCTCATAAATTGCGCCGCTGCGATCGGTCATAACGATATTTTTGAAGCCAGCCGAAAGCAGCAGCTTCACGATAGAGATCGCCGCAGCACCCGCGCCAGAGGTAACAATCTTCACGTCCTCGTGCTTTTTGCCGACAACCTTCAGTGCGTTGGTCAGACCGGCGAGCGTGATGACGGCTGTGCCATGCTGGTCGTCGTGGAAGATGGGGATGTCACAGCGTTCCTTGAGCTTGCGCTCGATCTCAAAGCAGCGCGGTGCAGCGATATCCTCCAGATTGATGCCGCCGAAGGAACCGGAGATCAGCGCCACAGCATTGACAAATTCGTCCACGTCTTTGGTCTTGACACAGAGTGGGAAGGCGTCTACCCCGCCAAAAGCCTTAAACAGCACGCATTTGCCCTCCATGACGGGCATACCGGCCTCTGGGCCGATGTCGCCCAAACCCAGCACAGCCGATCCGTCGGTGATGACAGCGCAAAGATTGTGGCGGCGGGTCAAGTCATAGGAGCGATTGACATCCTTCTGGATTTCAAGGCAGGGCTGCGCGACGCCGGGCGTGTAGGCAAGAGATAGGTCGTCCTTGGTCGCAACAGGAACTGTCGCGATCACTTCGATCTTTCCCTTCCATTTTTCATGAAGTCTGAGAGATTCTTCTGCATAATTCATAATAACACTCCTTTAAGGTTGTACAACTGGCAGCGTTGAACCGCCATAGGGCATGGCAAGAACAGTGGCAGTAGGCCCTAGCTTTTTATACGCTGCATCCAATGCGGCCTGCACTGAGGAAAATGGCGTCAGAAAGCATTTGCGAACAAGTTTGTCTGGCATCTCTGAGACGAGATAAATATCCGCATGCTCCAAAACCATAGCAATGGCTGCCGCTTTGTGTCCGCCGAGCTGGAAGTGTTTTTTCACACGCTCGGTAAGATCTGAGGGTTTGTCCGCCTCCTGAATCCACCGTTCAAACACGTCTTCCCCCAGTCCCTCTCGGCAGGAACCGATAACGATGATCACGCCGCCGTCGCGCACGGCATGCTTGGCGTTGTCCAGCGCCTTCTGCGTCTGGTAGAGGTTCAAGTCCTTTGGCGCGCCGCCCTGGCTGACCAGCACAATGTCCGCGCGCCTGGAAATCGGCTTTTGATACAGCGTGTCGAGGAAGGCGCAGCCTGCACGGTGCGCTTTGACCGCATCTCCCGCGACGGCACGGATGATATTCTTATGCTCATCGAGTATAACGTTGACAATGTAGTCGATGCCGAGTATCCTCCCGGCCTGCTCAATGTCCTCACGGATCGGGTTGCCGTCGAGCTTGCCTGCATGCGCTTCCGGGCGGATCATCATGCGGTGGTTGCACTGAATGGCATCGCGGGTGGAAACGCCGGGCATGATGCTCTTTGCACCGCCGGAATACCCGGCAAAGTAATGATACTCAATGTTGGCAAGGCAGATCACGCGGTCTGCCTCGGCTACGGGGCGGAAAATATCCACAGGTGTCCCGGCATCCGTCGTACCGAGGTGTACGCAGTCATCCGGATCGGAATCCACGCAGCGCAGTTCTTTCCACCCTCGTTCACCGGCCAAATGGCGCTGCTCCTCCGGGGTGTGGCGGCGATGGCTGCCCAGTGCGAAGATAAGTGTTATATCCTCTCTTTTTATGTCCGCAGCGTAGAGGCGATCGAGCAGCGGCGGCAAAATCTTCCACGTCGGACAGGGCCGGGTGATATCTGAAGTGACGATGGCAATTTTCTCGCCGGGGCGCACAACCTGCTCGATCGGAGGCGCACCGATGGGTGCGTCCAAGGCAGCGCGGACTGCATCCTCGCCGGTCAGGCCGGGCGGAAGCTCGTTCGCGTGCAGGATTCCGGCAAGGCGGTCGTCGCAAACCTCCACGCTCTGCGTGCCGGTACCAAAGCCAAATTCCAGTCTCATTTTTTCTCCTCCACGGTCGCGCCGTGGCGCAGGGCCTTGACGACCGGCAGCTCCTCACCCGTCAGGAAGCGGATCAGTGCGCCGCCGCCGGTGCAGATATAGTCGATGTGCTCGGTCTGGCCGTATTTGGTCGTTGCGGTGATGCTGTCGCCGCCGCCGACGACGGTATATGCCTTCGTTGCGCCGAGGGCAAGCCAGACGGTTTTGGTGCCGAGCTCTGTCGCCTCCTGTTCAAAGACACCCATGGGGCCGTTGACGAACACGGTCGCGGAGCTTTCGATCAGGCGGCGGTAATTCTCGGCGGTTTTCGAGCCGATGTCCAGAGAGCCGATATCTGCGGGAATGCTGCCGACTGCCGCTTCGCGGCGTTCGCCATTTTCCAGCCATGCCAGATCCTCCGGCAGAACAATGCGGTCGGCGTACTTTTCAAGCAGAACTTTGGCAACGTCTATGTATTCGCCATAGTTGGACTTATAAATGAAGTCGAGGCTTCCTTTGCCGATCTCCTCTCCCTTGGCAAGCAGCAGAATGTTTCCAACCAAACCGCCGGTCAGCACGCGGTCCGCCGCCCCGCCCTTAAGAACGGTTTCGAGCATCAGGAAGGCATCGGAAATCTTCGCGCCACCGAGTACGAACGTGCACGGACGCGCAGGCGATTCCATCAGCTTGGAGATAACACAGTACTCTTTTTCAAACAACCGGCCCATAGCTGACGGCAGCACCTGTTCGAAGCCGCACAGACTGGGCTGATCTCGATGTGCAGCGGCAAATGCATCACAGACATAAAGGTCGGCCAGCGGCGCGAGCTTGCGCACGGCCACAGTCTGCGCCTGCTGCTCGTGCGTGAGCTTGAGTTTTAGCTCAAAGAGGGTCTGCTCCTCTGACATATAGCGCACATTCTCCAGCAGCAGAATTTCGCCGTCCTGCAAATTGCGCACAGCCTCCTGCGCGGCAGGGCCGCAAACATCTTCGACGAACTGCACGGGTCTGCCGAGCAGTTCTTCAAGCACTGCATGGTGCGGGCGCAGGGAATAGTAGTTTTTATATTCGATGTCGCTTCCCTGGTGGGCAAGCAGCACGACACGCGCTTCCTTATCCGAAAGCTCGCGGATGGTGGGGGCGCAGGCGCGGATGCGGGCCGTAGAGCGTAGCGTCCCGGTCGCCCGATCCACAGGTTGGTTGATGTCCACGCGGCAGAGCACGGTTTTCCCGTGAAAGTCAAATTCGTCCAGTGTTTTGATTCCAAATCTCATGCAGTCGACCGCCCCCTTGTTTTTGTTAAATTTATGTTATTTAAATTGTTATATCTGTTAACTGTTTGCACAATTACAAAATTACTATAGCAGGATTGTTGGCAATTGTCAAGAAAATATCCTGAATTATCGAAGCAAATATTCAAGAGCAAAAAAATATAACAATATTATATAGAATATTGACAAGCAAGAGAAAATAAGTTATTATTATTTTAATAGAAAATATCATTGAAAAAATAAACGTTAAGTGGAGAGAACATTATCGACCCACAAGAAAAGGAAGAGAGTTCTATGAAAGAGAGCCGGAGAAAGCAAATCGAAAGCCTGCTGGCTGAGCGGAGAAACATCAGTATGCACGAGCTGTGCGAGGCGCTGAATGTATCTATGAATACGGTGCGTGCGGATGTCAGCAGCCTTGTGCGCGAGGGCGTCGTTGAAAAGGTATACGGCGGTATTGTGCTCAAGCAGCCCGAGGAGATCCCGCTTTATGAGCGGCGAAGCCAGCAGGAAACGGACTGCAAGCGCAGGATTGCAAAGATGGCCGAGCAGCTGATCGAAGACGGAGACATCGTTTTCATTGATTCCGGCACGACGACGATGCGCCTGCTGGATTATCTGGACCCTGCCAAGAAGATCACCGTCGTGACGGCCAATGTTTCCGTTTTACAGCGCGCGCAGAATATGACGAATGTCAATGCAATGATCCTTCCTGGACTTTATGATATGCGCACAAATGCAATGCTGGACAACAGTACCGTCGAATATTTGTGCCGTTTTCAGCATAATAAGGGGTTTTTTGGCGTTTCTTCGCTGACGACCACGGGCGGCCTCGGCGTTTCCAACTGGCAGGAATATGAAATCAAGCGCACGGCGGTCGCGCGCTGCCAGAAGTCCTATCTGCTGGTCGATTCGACCAAATACGGGAGGACGGCGCTGCTTGCCTACGGCGTGCTGGAGCAGATGCAGGCGGTAGTCACCGATCACGGGATGCCGCAGGAGTTCATTGAGCTGTGCCGCCAGAAGAAGGTTACGGTGGAGCAGGTCTGACCCGGACGCGGCGGCCTTTGGGAAAAATCAACAAAAACGAATCGCGGACAGGCCATCCTCCGGCAGCTTTTCACGGAAAGCGGAAAGCTGCCGGATCGCTTTTTCTGTGGAAGGCACGCCGTTTCCGGCGGGGAGTTGGCACAATTGCATAAAGCACAGGGGGTGTTCTTTGTGAGGTTTTCACAGGGGAGGTGATAAATTACAAGACTTTCCGCGTGCCTTGGATAGGTTGCACAAAGACGACAGCAAGACACTGAGAAACATCGCAAAAACATTACAATAACTTGTTGACTTTTTTACAATAATATGGTATGTTTTTGTCAGATCATAGAAAAAGCACTGATTCGCGCCTCAAAAATAAACCGAATCAGCGGCGGACAAATTTTATAGCGCCGAACCGTAAGCACAGTTACAGGTCGGCAAGGAGGACGTTATGAAAAAGATTAGAGTCGGTGTTGCCGGCTACGGCACAATTGGCCAGCGCTTGGCCGACGGCGTTGCATTGCAGGAGGACATGGAGCTGGTCGGCATCGCGGACCTTGCCCCCACGCTTTCGCTTCAGGCGCTGCGCGAGCGCGATATGATCGGTGAGAACGGCGTGAAGTACAACCTGTATCTGGTCGACGGCGCGGACGAAGCCGCCTTCTGCGAAAAGGACATTCCGGTCGCCGGCAGCTTTGCAGACCTCTGCCGGAACGTGGATATCATGCTGGATTCTGCACCCGGCGGCGTCGGTGCGCAGAACAAAAAGAACTATTATGAAAAGTACGGTGTGAAGGCCATCTTTCAGGGCGGTGAGAGCAACGCCGTGGCGGATGTTTTTTTCCATGGCTATGCGAATTATGAAAAGGGAGTTGGCCAGGATTATCTGAAGCTGACCTCCTGCAACACGACCGGCCTCATCCGCACCGTCGATTGCCTCGACCGTGCCTACGGCATTGAGAAGGTCGCCATCACGATCATCCGCCGCGTGGCCGACCCCGGTGACTACCATCGCGGCCTGACCAACGCCCTGCAAATGGAAAAGGCACCCACCCATCAGGCGCTGGATCTCATGACCATCATGCCGCACGTCAACGCGACCGGTATTCTGGTGCATACCCCCGTGACGCACGGCCACATCATCACCGTGCTTGCCACTGCGAAGGACGGCAGAAAGATCACGAAGGAAATGGCGCTGGAGGCCTTCCGCAAGCATCCGCGCATCCGCACCGTCACCCTCGCCGAGGGCTTCAAGGGCAACGCCTCCTTCTTCAAGTACGCAAGAGATCTCGGTAACCGCCGCGGCGATATGTACGAGATCGGCCTGTGGGAGGACTCCATCGTGGAATCAGGCAATGACATCATGTACGCCTTCAATGTCCCACAAGAGTCCATCACGATCCCCGAAACGATGGACGCCATCCGCGCCGCGACTGGCCTCCAGACGACCCGCGAGGAGGGCACGGCCATGACGAACCGTTATCTCCGTATCGGAACCTTCAAGCGCTGAAAACATGCATACACAGCGAAGTGCTGTTGCAAAAAACAACAAAAAGGAAAGGAACCAAAAATGAAAAGATTATTTGCGATTCTCCTAGTTGTTGCCATGCTGCTGGCTCTGGCCGGTTGCGCAGGCGGCGAAAAACCCAGCGACAATCCCAGTGACAAGCCCTCGGACAGCAGCGATACCTCCAATCCCTCCTCTAATGCAGATCCCATTCGTATCGGCATCTGGACCTCCTTGACCGGCGCTTCTGCAATTGAAGGCGAACTGATTGAAAACGGCGCGCGTCTTGCCGCCGCACAGTGGAACGCCAAGGGCGGCATCAAGGGCCGTCAGATTGATTTCGTCGTTTACGACGACCAGTCCACCACGGAGGGTGCAGTCACCGCGACCACCCGTCTGATCGAAAACGATAAGGTCGATGCCATCATCGGCTCCAACCTCTCCAACGCGATCGTTGCGACCGCCAGCCTGATCGAAGAAGCGGGCATCCCCTTCGTCGGCAGCGGCACCGGCACGGCATGGACGAAGTGCGGCTATAACTACATCTTCCGCGGCACCGTCGTCAACTCCTTCATGAATGAGGGCTTTGTCCGCGTTGCGGCCGAGGAAATGGGCGTGAAGAACGCGGCCTTCATCTGGGTCGAAACCGAAAACGGCCAGACGGCCAGCGCCGCGATCAAGGGCTACTGCGAGCAGTACGGCGTAAACATCTCCTATGAGGGCACCTACCAGAGCTCCGATACCGACTTCACCGCACAGGTCACCAACACCATCAAGGCCAACCCCGACGGCGTCATGCTCTTCGGCCTTGCAAACGAGCTTTCCCTGATCGTCAAGCAGCTTCGTCAGGCCGGCTACAACGGCTACATCTACATGGCAGAAGCGGGCGCTTCCGTCGACCTGATCGACGTCGCCGGCTCCGCTGCAGACGGCATCGTCTTCACCGCTGCCTACGTCGTTCCCTCCGAGCCCGCAAAGGCGACCTCTGAGCTGATGAAGGAAATGCTTGAAGCCTACGTGGAAATGTACGGCGAAATGCCCGCGACGGACGTTGCCTTCCGTGTCTATGACGGCGCAAACCTGCTGTTCACTGCCTTTGAAAACGCGACGGACATGAATGACAAGGACTCCGTCCGCGACGCATTCTACAATATCAAGGGCTACGAAGGCATTGCCGGTACCTTTGACTACTCCGCAAAGGACGGTGACGGCCTGTCCGGCTGTAACGTTTACATGATCATCGGCGGCGAGTATTATGCTTTCGACAAAGCCACGCTTGAGAAAGAAGTTCCCGTGAAGTAAATCTCCATTATCAACACGGTTTACCAAAGCAAAGGGGGAAGGCATTCGCTCCGGATGCCTTCTCCCGCATTAAAATCATATCGTAAAAGCGGAGGATGTGTATTATTATTATGATTGGAAGACTAATAATCGGTGCGCTGATGATCGGCGCAGTTTACAGCGTCGTTGGCATTGGGTACAGCGTTATTTATAAAGCCTCCGGCCTGATGTCGCTCTGCCAAGGCGATATGCTGATGTTCGGCGCATTTCTGGGTCTGTTTTTCTATAAAACGCTCGGCCTTCCCTTTCCCGTTGCACTGCTGATCACGACCGTTCTGATGTTCCTTCTGGGCATGGGAATCCAGAAATTCCTGGTCATCCCGCTGCTGAAGAAGGCATCCGGCTTCGCCTCGGTCATTTTGTGTACGCTGGCACTTTCCTATGTGCTTCAGAATACCGCCCTGCTCGGCTGGGGCGCCAGAATGTTCCAGTTCCCCTCGATCTTCAAAATCAGCTCTATCAATATCTTCGGCATTGGCGTTGCGCCGGAGAACGCGCTGGTGCTTGGCGCGGCAATTCTGGTCATGATTGTGCTGCATATTTTCATGACCAAGACGAAGTTCGGCACGGCCATGCGCGCGGCGGCGCTGGATGAAACGGCAGCCAGCGCGGTCGGCATCAATGTCGGCATTACTAAGGGCGTTGCATGGGGCATCGCGTCCGGCCTTGCCGGTGCGATCGGCTGCCTGCTCGGCCCGGTCTACGGCGTTTATACCACCATGGGTACCCTGATCGGCCAGAAGGCCTTCGCAGGCGCGGTTTCCGGCGGCTACGGCAATATGTACGGCGCGATCATCGGAGGTATGTTCTTCGGCTTTGCCGAAACGTTTATCTCCGCGTATATTTCCACCAGCTATAAGGACTGCATTTCCTTTGGCATTCTCATCATCATCCTGACCTTTATGCCCACCGGTATTCTGAAATCCAAGGTTTTGGAATAAGGCACACGCGGAGGATATATTATGACGAGCAAACAGAAGAAAAAGACACTGAAAAAGAAATTACTCATCACAGTCATTCTGCTTGCGGTGTTTGGCACCATGAGCGCGGTCGCCTTCGGCGAAACCTATATGGCTCTGATGTTCTGCCGCATCGGCATCTATACGATCGCGGTTTCCGGCCTGGATATTCTGTTCGGCTATACCGGCCAGATTTCCTTCGGCCACGCGGCATTCTTTGCCGTCGGCGCATACACAAGCGCGTATTTCTCCATCAATCTGGGCTGGAGCCCAATCCTCACCATGCTCATCGGCGTGGTATTCTCCATGGTGGTCGGCGCGATCATCGCCATCCCGGCGACCAAACTGGTCAAACACTTCCTGTCGCTTCTGACTATTGCCTTCGGCCAGCTGGTCTATACCTTTGCAAACTCCACCCGGCCGATCACCGGCGGCGCTTCCGGCCTGAAGGACATTCCGAGCATCTCCATCTTCGGCTTCTCCTTCGACAGCTACGCCAAGAGCTTTGTCCTGATTTTTGTTCTGGTCGTTCTGCTGACGATCGTCAAGCAGAACATCGTGAAGTCCCGCACCGGCCGCGCCTTCCTTGCGATCCGGGAAAACACGCAGGCGGCCTATTCCTCCGGCATCAATGTGCGGATGTATAAGACCCTTGCCTTTGTGATCAGCGCGGCCTACGCCGGTCTTGCCGGTGGCCTGTATGCTCACCTGATCAACTTCATCAGCCCCGACACCTTCAGCAGCACGCAGTCCACCCTGTTTATGACCATCCTGCTCTTCGGCGGCATGGCGAATCTGGCCGGTCCACTGGTGGGCTCAGTCGTCCTGCTGAGCATCAAGGAGTTCCTCCAGAGCTTCTCCACCTATCAGATGATGGTCTACGCGATCCTGATCCTGATCGTCCTGTTTCTGCTACCCAACGGCATTTCCGGTGAATGTAAAGCGATCTTCCGAAAGCTGCTTGCCAAATATAAGAGGGGGAAAGACAATGCTTAAACTGGAAAATCTGACGATTCGATTCGGCGGCCTGACCGCCGTGGATAACGTGACGACCCATGTCGAAAAGGGCCAGATTTTCGGACTCGTCGGCCCGAACGGTGCAGGCAAGACCACGACCTTCAATATGATCAGCGGCTATTATGCCCCCACCAGCGGCAAGGTCATTTTCGACAGTCAGGAGATTCAGGGAAAGCCCCAGTACGAGATCAACCATCTCGGCATCGCCCGCACCTACCAGAACATCAATCTTTTCAATAAGATGACCGTTCTGGAAAACTGCATGATCGGCTGCCATCCGCGGATGAAGGCGAACATTTTCGACGCCATTTTCAACACGCCGCGCAAGCGCCGCGAGGACGCGGAGGCGGAGGAAAAATGCCGCGAAATTCTGAAATTCATGGATCTCGGCCACCGCGAGGACTATCTGGCAAAGAACCTTTCCTATGGCGAGCAGCGGCGACTGGAGATTGCCAGAGCGCTTGTCAGCGATCCAAAGCTTTTATTGCTGGATGAACCTGCTGCCGGTATGAACAGCACAGAGAAAGATGAACTGTCCGGCATGATCAAGAGCATCCGGGATATGGGCATCACGGTGCTGCTGGTCGAGCACAATATGAAGCTGGTGATGGGTGTCTGCGACCGTATCTGCGTGCTGAACTTCGGCGAGAAGCTGGCAGAGGGAACGCCGGAATACATCCAGAGCCACGAGGGCGTGATCGCCGCATATCTGGGAGGTGGAGAGGTTGGCTGAATACATTTTGCAGGTGAAGGATCTGCACTTCTGGTACGGAGAAATTCACGCGCTGAAGGGGATCTCCCTGAATGTGGAAAAAAGTGGTGTCGTTACCCTGCTGGGCGCCAACGGCGCAGGCAAGACGACAACGCTGCAATGCATCTCCGGCCTGATCAAAGGAAAGCACACCGGAGAAATCTGGTACATGGGGCAGCGCATCGACGGCAAATCGCCCCATATGCTCTCGAAGATCGGCATTGCCCAGTGCATTGAAGGCCGCCGCATCTTCTCGCAGCTTTCGGTTCGCGAGAATCTGATGATGGGTGCCTATCTCTGCCATGACAATGCAAAGATCAAGCGCAATCTCGAATATGTCTTCGCGCTGTTCCCGCGCCTGCTAGAGCGTGAAAAGCAAATGGGTGGCACACTCTCCGGTGGTGAGCAGCAGATGCTGGCTGTCGGGCGGGCATTGATGCAGGATCCAAAACTTCTGATGATGGATGAACCCTCTCTAGGCCTTGCGCCATTGCTGATTGAAGAGGTTTTCCGCGCAATCAAGAAGATTAAAGAGGACGGTTTGCCGATTCTGCTGGTCGAGCAGAATTCCAAAGCCGCCCTGCAGGTTGCCGATCGCGGATATGTTTTGGAAGTCGGTGAGCTCGTGCTGGAAGATACAGCAGAAAACCTTTTGCACAATGAAGCTATCAAAAAAAGCTATCTCGGTATGGGATAAATGATTTACACGAAGGAGGACGTCAAGATGAAAGCATTGGTCTACGAGGGACCTCACAATATGCCGATCCGTGATTACCCCATGTGCTATCCGGAAGCAGGTCAGGTAAAGATTAAAGTCAAATACTGCGGCATCTGCGGTTCGGATCTCCATGGCTATACCGGTGCATCAGGGCGGAAAATTCCACCCATGGTCATGGGGCATGAATTCTCCGGCGTAGTGACTGAACTCGGCGAGGGCGTAACAAAATTCAAAGTTGGAGATCGAGTTTCCGTTCTTCCTGTGGAATACTGCTGTGAATGCGAATTCTGCAAGCGCGGCGCGGTGAATATCTGTGCCAACCGCAGAAACTTAGGCGTTCTTGATGTGGACGGCGCTTTTACGGAATATATCTGCATGAACGAAAAATTCGTCTACGCCCTGCCGGACAATGTTTCTGACAAGGAAGGTGCCCTCCTGGAGCCCCTCTCCGTGGCGCATCACGCAGTCGGGCTGGCAAAGCCCATCGCAGGCAACAATGTTTTGGTTGCAGGCACCGGCACGATTGGTCTTCTGATTGTGATGCTTGTCAAAGCCGCTGGTGCAGCGAAGATCGTTGTGACCGACCTGAGCGAGGACAGACTCAGCCTCGCCAGAAAGTTCGGCGCGGACATCACGGTCAATCCTGCGGCGCAGGATCTGGACACCGTGCTAAAGGAGGCCGGAATCCGCAATAATATCCATGTCGCCATTGAGTGTGTCGGCGCGACACCCACCTGCCAGACCACGGTGGACTATGTCAAGATCCAAGGCCGCATCGTCTGGGTTGGCAACGCAGCGAAGATGGTCACCGTGAATATGCAGAATATCGTCACGCAGGAGCTGAAGATATTTGGCAGTTACGCCTTTACAGAGGAGGATTTCTCTGACTCTCTGAAGCTGCTTGCCGAGAGAAAGCTTCCTGCCTCTGAAATCATCACGCGTATAGTAACATTGGAGCAGGCAACAGAGACCTTTGAGGAGTTGACCAAGGGCGGCAGCAAGGACATCAAAGTCCTTGTCGATGTAAATGTATAAATAACAGCTTATGAAGCTTGCGATCTGTGAATGGGTCACGCCAATCAAGGGGCCTGCAATCTTTCCGCGGCTGAAATCACTTGGAATAGACGGGATTCAACTCGATGACTGGGATGCTGCAGCGCAGAATCATCCAATGAGTCAGCCATATGTGCAGGAGCTCTATCAGAATGCTGCGGAACAGGCAGGTATCTCCCTAATCGGAATGGCCGGGAACGCACTTGGCCGTGACGGCGGCATGATCTATCCCATCGACAGTGCGCAGGGGCGTCGCTGCTGGGAAGATCTGACGTGTGGGTTGGATGCCTGTGCGCAAATGAAGCTGCCCGTCTATCTGGCACCCGCTTTTTTTGCTGGTTTTCCCCGCACACAAGCTGACCGTCAGCGAATTGCGCAGTGTCTGAAAAATGCCTGTCATTATGCATCCGGAAATCAAGTCACCATAGCATTGGAGAGCATTTTTCCTGCATCTGACCTTTTGCGTTTGTATGAGCAAATCAATTCCCCGAATTTTGGCATCTATTATGATACTCAAAATCCGGTAACCTATGCCGGCATCAACGTGCCATCGGATCTGCGTGCCATCGGGTCAGGAAAAATCGTCCAAATTCATATCAAAGATGGTATCAATAGCATACAAGGCAGTGTCCCTTTGGGGAAGGGCGAAACCGATTTTTTCGGCGCTGCAAAAGCGATTCATGAAATCGGATATGACAGCTGGATTGTATTGGAGAATTACTATTCCCGTCCCTGTTTCTCTTCAGAGTTTACTGATCCATGGGATCGCATTGCCAGAGACGTTGAGACCGCAAGAAACGCCTTCCATATTACATAAATGACAGAGGAGGAGCAATATGCGCTACGGAAGCAGCGGAAATCTGACCGCGACGCAGCCAGATAAAACCGGAATTGAAACCATAGAAAAGCTGAAAAAGTTCGGCTATGACTACATCGAACTGCCGTTGAGCGAGATTATGGACCTGCCGCCGGAGCAGCGCGAGGCGATCGTCGTCCGCGTGGAGACATCCGGAATCAAAAGCGAGGTTTTGAACAATCTTTTCCCGCGGCGAATGAAGCTTACCGGCTCCAGCATCGACCGCAAGGCAATTTCTTCATACTATCGTGAAGCTCTCCCGCTGGCGAAGCGACTAGGCGCAGAATATGTGGTATTCGGTAGCCCCTTTGCCAAGTCCTATCCGCTGGGCTTTGATAAAAATCGCGCGCTCGAGCAGCTCGGCAGCCTGCATCAGGAGCTTGACGACTATATCGCGGGCCTCGGGATGCGCATCCTGATTGAGCCGATCCATTCCTTTGAAAGCAACCTCATCAATACCTTTGCAGAGGGCGTGGAGCTCAAGGAGCGGCTGAACCTGCGCAATACCGACGTCCTGCTGGACTACTATCATATGACGCGCGATCACGAGAACCCCAGAATCCTTCTGACGCTCGGCCGGGAGAACCTGCGGCATATCCACTTTGCCTGTCCCTTCCTTCCGGGCGAGGGCGAGCGCGTGTTCCCGCTCTACGAAAACGAGTGGCCTGGTTATACAGAATTTGCGTCCATTTTGAAGGAAATTGGCTATAACGGCCGCATCAGTTTGGAAGCTCGAACCAGCGACTTTGATCGCCATGCCCCAATATCCCTGCAAATCTTGCATACGCTGTTTGACTGAAGGAGATTGCGATGAAAAATAGAGCACTGTATATGAATGGTAAGCTGAATCTTTCCTTTAAGGAACTGGACATTCCAAAGCCCCAGCCTGGTGAAGTGTTACTGAAAGTCGGTTATTGCGGTGTTTGTGGCAGCGATGTTCATTTCTATGAGAGTGGCTGCATCGGAACGACGCCAATTGAAGGTGATCTGATTCTCGGTCACGAAGCCGCCGGCACAGTGGAAGCTGTAGGTGAAGGTGTTACGAACGTAAAAGTCGGTGACCGCGTCGTTCTTGAACCTGGCATTGGCTGCGGACACTGCGAATACTGCAAATCCGGGCGTTACAATCTTTGCCCTGACATGCAGTTCATTTCCTGCCCGCCTTATCAAGGTGCGATGCGCAATTATCTGACGCATCCGGCGCATCTGGTCTATCCGCTGCCGGAGAACGTCAGCACGCTGGAGGGAGCGCTGATCGAGCCACTGTGCGTAGGAATGCATGCAGCCAATCTCGGCAGCGTGAAGCTGGGCGATACCGTCGTCATCCTCGGTGCGGGCTGCATCGGCCTGACCACGCTCGCCGCCTGCAAGGCGATGAGCGCGTCGAAGATCATTGTCACCGACCTCTTCCAGAACCGCCTGGATAAGGCGCTGGAAATGGGTGCGGACTACGTGATCAATAGCCGTGAGGAGGACACCCTTGCCCGCGTCATGGAGCTGACCGGCGGCGAGGGCGCGCATATCGTGTTTGAGACCGCCGGCAATCGCGTTACCGCAGCACAGACGGAGTCTTTGACACGCCGCGGCGGCACCATCGTAATTGTTGGCAATGTTATGGGCGATACACCAATGAATTTCTATAAAATCGCCCACAAAGAGTTAGTTATTAAGACGGTACACCGCTATCGTAACGTGTTTCCGTTAGCAATTCAGGCTATTTCTGACGGAAAAATCGACATCAAAAAGATCGCTTCGGATTGTTTTGATTTTGACAACGGCATCGCAGCTTTTGAAAAATCGCTTTGCGAAAAGCAGACGGTCGTAAAAGCGATTCTGAAAATGGAATAACCCCCTTCTGTCGGGCTGCGTCATACAAACATCAGAACAACGCAGCCCGATCTTTTTTGAGGAGCGATATATTATGAACAAGACAGAACAGATCCGCAGGCTGACAGACACAATGGCCTTATTTATCAGCCATGTTGCAAAGGTTCTTCCAGATGATGTCATGAAAAAGCTGGAGCAGCTTTCTCAGACGGAAACGCAACCACTTGCTGCACTCATCTACGAGACCATGTTCAAAAACCAGAAGCTTGCTGCGGAGCTGAACCGGCCCTGCTGCCAAGACACTGGTGTGCTGCAATTTTGGATTCGCTGCGGTGCAGAGTTTCCTTTGATTGGCGCACTTGAGGGTGCGCTGCGTGATGCAGTGGTTCAGGCAACGCTGCGTTCCCCGTTACGCCATAACAGTGTAGAGACCTTTGATGAATACAATACGCGCATGAATGTCGGGAAAGGAGTTCCAACCGTATTTTGGGATATTATCCCGGAAAAAACCGACTGTGAGATCAACGTCTATATGGCCGGTGGTGGTTGCACTCTACCAGGTAAAGCGATGGTTCTTATGCCCAGTGCCGGTTATGAAGGCATTGTACGCTTTGTACTTGATCAGATGACAACATATGGGATTAATGCCTGTCCCCCCCTGCTTGTAGGGGTTGGTGTCGCCACCAGTGTAGAAACCGCAGCGCTGTTATCCAAAAAAGCCCTCATGCGCTCATTGGGAACACACAACCCTAATGAACGCGCTGCAAAACTGGAAGCACTTCTGACAGATGCCATTAACGCTATTGGGTTGGGCCCGCAGGGCATGGGCGGTAGAGGCTCCGTCCTCGGCGTACACGTTGAAAACACTGCCCGGCATCCATCTACCATTGGCGTCGCTGTAAATGTTGGCTGCTGGTCACACCGCCGCGGTCAAATAGTTTTTGACAGGGAGTTGAATGTCAGTGTCACAACACATAAGGGGGTATACCTATAATGCTGGTCCAGAGAAGCGGAAAGAAGGTTCTTGTAACACCAATTACGGCAGAAGATCTGGTGGACATTCATATTGGAGATATTCTCTATTTGGATGGTGATCTCGTAACATGTCGCGATATCGCACATCGCCGTCTTGTTGAAGAAGGGCGTTCACTTCCTCTTGATGTCTGTGACCGTGCGATCTTTCATGCGGGTCCCATTGTCCGTCAAGCCGAAGGAGACAGATATAAAATCATATCTGTTGGTCCAACAACCAGTATGCGGATGGAGCAATTTGAATACGAATTCATTGAAAAAACAGGTGTTCGGCTTATCGTTGGAAAAGGCGGAATGGCATCACAGACACAAAAAGCATGCAGACAATTCGGAGCAATCCACTGTGTTTTTCCTGCTGGCTGTGCAGTAATAGCCGCGATGGAGGTTGAGTACATCGCTGGGCATTTCTGGGAAGAACTGGGCATGCCGGAAACACTTTGGTGGTGCAAGGTAAAAGAATTCGGCCCGCTAATCGTTTCAATAGATACATCAGGAAGAAACCTGTTTGAAGAGAATAAAATTGCTTTTGAACAGAGAAAAGAGCTTGCATTCCAAAGAATAGCTCCACAAATTGGATTCATTAAGTAGCACTTTCTTTAAACAGCACCCCGTTTGTCAGGCAGTGGTATACTGTCCAACATACGGGGTGCTGTTCATTGTGGAGTTACACCGTATCCCTGCCAAAAAACATCCTTATGAGGCTTTGGCTAATGCCACAGCCCGGTAAGGCGATAATTTCAAAACACTGAAAAATGGCATTTGCAAAGGCGAGCAATAAGGCTTTGACTCAAAAGGTCGGAGCCTTATTGTTATCTATACATAATATAATCGCATCTTTGAATTTCTGCACCTCTATAAGTATAATGAAAGCATCAGGGATAAGGTACAATAAGTTGCGCAAATTGAAAAGAGCAAAAAGGAGACATAGCTTG
>OKSD01000753.1_pt1 | contig 34784 bp, 27 predicted proteins | sample 1601221 | NCBI WGS metagenome assembly OKSD01 (sample SAMEA3541550, study PRJEB24748) | human gut metagenome | biome: human gut; feature: human-associated habitat; material: faeces | place: China | collected 2012
AATCGCTATGGACTTCTGGGCAAGCCTTGAGCATACCATCCGCTATAAGAAAAACTTGCCGATAAATGCTGAAGTCGAAACTGAACTGAAAGAGTGCGCCGATTCCAGCAGAGAATGGGACAGCAAAATGGAACATCTACTGCACATCTTAACATAATGCGTCGGATATAAAAGGACAAGCATCCATTTTTGATGCTTGCGCGACATTTCTGTAACGCTGCCCGATAAAACCACAACGGCGGTCATCGGTCCCTCCAGCAGCGGCAAAACCACCTTCTGCAACCTCATCGCCCGCTTTTGGGACACGGACAGCGGCAGCGTAAAGATCGGCGGATATGACGTGAAGGATTACACGCTGGAATCCCTCATGGAGCAGATCAGCGTAGTATTCCAGAACGTTTATCTGTTTTCCGACACCATCGAAAACAATATCAAATTCGGCAAGCCGGAGGCGACGCATGACGAAGTCGTGGCTGCGGCAAAGGCGGCCTGCTGCGACGATTTCATCGAAAGCCTGCCTGACGGCTATCAGACCGTGATCGGCAAAGGCGGCGCAAGCCTTTCTGGCGGTGAAAAGCAGCGCATTTCCATTGCGCGTGCCATGCTGAAAAACGCTCCTATCGTCATATTGGATGAGGCGACAGCAAATGTAGACCCGGAAAATGAGGACCGGCTGCAAAAGGCGATTGAAGCACTGATGCGGGATAAAACCATTATCATGATCGCACATCGGCTCAAAACCGTGCGCCACGCCGACCAGATCCTGGTCATCGACCACGGTCATATCGTGCAGCAGGGCAAGCATGAACAGCTCATCGCACAACCCGGCATCTACGCAGACTTCGTCGGCGGAAAGAAACAGACCGTACGCTGGAAGCTGTAAATCAAAAACAGGAGCACCTGTGAAGAGCGACCGGCAGCTTGCCAAAAAAGCCCAGTTCAGTTTCATACTGAACTGGGCTTTCCGTTATTTGTTATTTGTTTTTTGCGTCTGCTTTTCTTACTGCTCCTGCGGCATTTCCTTGCCGAGGCGCTTATACATGGTCTTTTTCACCGCGCGGACGATGTTTTCATAGCCCGTGCAGCGGCACAGATGGCCGGACAGCAGCTTGCGCAGCTCGGCATCTGTGTATTCCTTGCCGGATTCAAGGATCTCGACCGCCGTCATGATGAAGCCCGGCGTGCAGAAGCCGCACTGGATGGCAGCTTCGTCGATAAACGCCTGCTGGATGTCCGACAGCTCACCGTTCGGCCCCATGAGGCTCTCGAGCGTGCGGACCTTTTTGCCGTTGACCCAAACCGCAAGATAGATGCAGGAGTTGTAGCACTCACCGTTGATGATGACGTTGCACGCGCCGCACTCGCCCACCTCGCAGCCCTTCTTGACGGAGGTCATGCGGTAGTCGTTGCGGAGCATATCGGTCAGAGAGGCGCGGACATCCACGACCTTCTCCACGTCCTTGCCGTTGAGGTTGAAGCGGATCAGTTGATACTGGTTTTCCATTACAGCGCACCTCCTGCGAGCTTCACGGATTCGATCAGGCAGCGCCGCGCCGACTCCACGGCGACGTGCTGGCGGAACGCCTTGGACGCACGCCACGAGTCACGCGGATTGATGTCCTGAAGGACGGTTTCTGCAAACTTGTCCACGTTTTCCATCGTCACGGGCAGACCCTGAATACTGGCCTCTGCCGTGGGCGCGCGCATGGGGATGGGGCCTGCGACGCCATAGGCGATGCGGACGCGCTCAAAGGTTTTCTTGTCCGGCGACAGGCGCACATTCACCGAGCAGCCGTTCGTCGCGATGTCCAGCGCGTTGCGCATGGCGTACTTGATATAGTGGCCATAGGTGTCGCGGTAGCTCTCCTTCGGGATGAGAATGGCCGTCTGGATCTCGCCCTCGCGGATGTCCACGACCTTGGCCTTCTTATAGAAGTCCTTGATGGCGCAGCGGCGGGTGCCGTTCGGCCCGGTCAGCTCCACGATTGCCTCCCACGCATGGAGCGTGGACGCGGAGTCCGCGGAGGTAACGCCGTTGCAGGTGTTGCCGCCGATGGTGCCGATGTTGCGGATCTGCGGGCCGCCGACCTGATCGACCGCCTCGCCCAGCACGTTGATATACTTCTGGATGATGGGGTCCTTCGTGATGTGGGAGAAGCTGGTCAGGCTGCCGATGCGGATGTTCTCCTCCTCGTCTATCGTCACGCCGCGCAGCTCGTCGAGCATGAAGATAGAGATCAGCTCCACCCCGGCGCGCTTGCCCTCGCGCATCTGCACAAGGACGTCGGAGCCGCCGGCGATGATATGCGCTTCGGGATGCTCCAGACGCAGACGGACGGCATCCTCCACGCTCTTGGATTCGTAATACGCTTTCATATCATACATGGCTCAGTTCTCCTTTCTCCACGGGTCGTTGATGAGGCCTTCCTCACTGAAGCGCTCAAACAGACGCAGCGGCGTCATGGGCGCGGTGTCCATCGCGACACCGGTCGCGTTGAGGATGGCGTTACGGATGGCGGGCGCCACCGGGCAGGCGGGCGGCTCGCCCAGCGCCTTCGTGCCGAAGGGGCTGGTCGGCTCGAAATTCTCGACAAACTGCGCTTCCAGATGCGGATGATCCATCGTGGTCGAGAGCTTGTAGTCCAGCAGGTTATTGTTCAGCGCCTTTCCGGTTTTGGGATCGAAAAGGAGCTGCTCGGACAGACCGTAACCGATGCCCATGGACATACCGCCGTGTACCTGCGCTTCGGCAAGCTGGGGGTTAATCAGGCTGCCGCAGTCGTGGACATTGATGATTCTGTCCACCGTCACGCGGCACATGGGGATATCCACCGTGACCTCGGCGCAGCAGCAGCCGAAGGAGTAGGCGTTGTTTTTGATCTGGTAGGTGGATTCTGCGGTAATATGCTCGCTGTGCGACAGGCTGTAGAAGGCCTCCGTCGCCAGATCGCGCAGGCTGACCAGCACGCGGCCGTCGGGCTTGCGGACGATATTGCTGTCCACGATGTCCATATTGGCAATGGGGCAGCGCGTGAGCTCCTTGGCATATTCAAGGATCTTGTCGCGCAGGATATTGCCGGTCTGCGTGATGGAGAAGCCGCAGACATAGGTCTGGCGGGAAGCGTAAGCGCCGAGGCCGAAGGGGGTGACGTCCGTGTCCTGATTGGAGATGACGTGTACGTCGCGATAGTCCTTCAGGCCGATGACGTCCGCCGCCATCTGTGCATAGGCGGTATCCGCGCCCTGACCGATCTCCGTTTCGCCTACCTGCACCTGCACAGAGCCGTCCTGATTCAGAACCATACGGCAGGAGGAATGCTCAAGAGAGATGGGCCAGACAGCGGTGTTGTACCAGAAGGGGGCAATGCCGATTCCCTTGCGGATGGGGCCGGTCTGGTTTTCATATTCCGCGTGCTTGCGGTCGTAATCCATATAGGCAACGGCCTTGTCAAAGCACTGGTTGAAGCTGTCAAAATAGTTTTCGTTTTTGGAGAAGCCGTCCACATAGCCCACGGGCATGATGTGCTCGCGGCGCCACTGGAGGGAGTCCACGCCCAGCACCTTGCAGATGTCCTCGATGTGGCACTCATGCGCCCACGAAGCCTGCGGCATACCGTAGCCGCGCATTGCACCGGCGACGGACTTGTTGGTGAACACCGTGTAGGCGTCGCCCTCGAAATTCGCACAGGGGTAGAGCTGCGGGAAGGAGCCCATGGCCTTGGCCACGATGCTGTGGCCGTGGGAGGTGTAAGCGCCCTGATCGGAGAACAGCTCGACCTTGCGCGCGGCAAGGCTGCCGTCCGGATGCAGCCACGAAACAAGGTGGATGCGGATGGCATGGCGCACACGGTTGGAAACAAAGGTGTCCTCGCGCGGGATGTCGATCTTGACCAGACGGCCGCCGAGCTGCTGCGACAGCCATGCCGCCAGCGGCTCATAGAGGGTGTCCTGCTTGTTGCCGAAGCCGCCGCCGATATAGGGCTTGATCACGCGGATGCTGCCCCAGGGCATACCTAGCGCCTGCCCGACGGTACGGCGGACAATGTGCGGGATCTGCGTGGAGGAAACGACGACAATCTTGCCTGCCTCTTCATAAGCGTAGGCAACATGGTTTTCAATATGGCAGTGCTGCACGGTGGAGGTGTTGTACCACTTATCCACGCAGATCAGCCCCGGCTCTTTGATGGCTTCCTCATAGTTGCCGATGCGGATGTCGCTGTGGCGGAGGATGTTGTTCGGGAATTCCTTATGTAGCTGGGGCTGGCCATCCTTCATGGCCTCCTGCACATCCAGCACAAAGGGAAGCTCCTCGTACTCCACGTGGATCAGGCGCGCAGCCTGCGCCGCGGCGACCTCGTCCTCCGCCACGACCGCAGCGACATCGTCGCCATAGTAGCGCACGTGCCGGTTCAGAAGGCGGCGATCCGCGATGTCCTGATGCGCCGGCTCGACCGACCACGGGTGGCCTGCCGTCGGGAACTTGATGTCGGGCACGTCGAAGCAGGTGAAGATGCGGACAACGCCCGGCACCTTTTCTGCCTCGGAAATATCCACGGACTTCACATAGCCGTGGGCAATGGTGGAGCGGACGACTCTAGTGATCAGTGCATTTCTGTCGCACAGATCGTCCGTGTACTTCGCGCGGCCGGTCGCTTTGTCGAAAGCGTCAACGCGCGGGACGCTTTTGCCAACTTGCATAGGGCATAACCTCCATTGTTTATCGTTTTTCACAAAAAAAGGTGAAAATACTCTTTTTCTTTCTAAGTATATCACAAGGCAGATTTTTTTTGAAGTCCGCGCGTTATCCTATTTTTGAGATAACGTGAAATTCGGCAATTGCGAACGCTCTGAAAAAATGCTGGAAAAAAAGCGGAAAACCGGATATACTACGAAAAAAGGGGGTCATCCGATGGAACATCCGACAAAGCCGGGCTGCCTCATCATGGCGGCGGGCAACGCATCGCGCTTCCGCGCCAACAAGCTGGCCGCGCAGTTTGACGGCAAGCCGCTCATCCGCCGCGCGTTGGAAGCCGTCCCGGCGGAGCTCTTTGCGCGTGTCGTCGTCGTCACGCAGTATCCGCAAGTCGAGGAGCTGGCGGCGGAATTCGGCTTTGAGGCCATCCGCAATCCGCATCCGGACTATGGCATCAGCTACACCATCCGCCTCGGCACGCAGGCGCTTTTGGGCTGCGGCGGTATTCTATATATGGTGTCCGACCAGCCGCTTCTGGCCTCGGACAGCGTGGCGAAGGTCGTGCAGGCATGGCTGGCGCATCCCGACCGCATTGTGGGCGCGGCCCACAACGGCAAGCGCGGCAATCCGAATCTCTTCCCGCAGGAGTTCTTCCCGGAGCTGCTGGAGCTGACGGAGGATCACGGTGGTAATACCGTCATCCGCGCACATCCGGAGCGTTTTCTGCCGGTCGAGGTCGCACAGGAGGAGCTCACGGACGTGGACACCCCACAGGCTCTGCGGGAGCTGGAAGAAGAACAGCACAACTAAACATTTAAACAAATCGTGCCGTGGACGCCGCCACGGCACGATTTTTAGGTAGACGGCACGTATCATTCAGCGCCGAAGCAGTAACACAGCGTCCCCGGTGCGTGCAAATGTGCTTTCCTTCCCGCTGAATGCGGGAAAATCGCTGTGTTCGCCTTATTTATTTAGAGTGCTTTTTCTTTTTGCGTGCGGCAAGAAGGCAGGCCGCACCGCTGCCGCTGAGGAAGAGCAGCGCGATCCACAGGGACAACGCATTCGCATCGCCGGTTCCCGGCGCGCGCTTGCTTTCCTCGGCGAGCTGCTGAAGCTGCCGCAGCAGCGCATCCACCTTAGCGGCGTCGCTTCCGAGCATGGCCTTCTCGTTCTCGGTAAGCCCGTCGAGGAGCTTCTTGACGCGCTCGACCTCGTCCTTGTCGCTGAGCTTCACCTCATCGACGGAGGGCAGCCGGCCGATCTCCTCCAGCACCTTTTCGGCGTTGGCGATGGCCGCAAGGGCGGCCTTGATGGCAACAAGCTGCGCTTCCAACGCGTCGCGTTCTGCCTCGGTATAGTTGCCGCCGAAGTCGCGCAGGGCTTCTTCCAGTGCCTGTTCCGCTTTTTCCAGCGCATTCTTGTCGTCGAGAGTCACACTGTCCTTGGTGATGTCCCGGACGGCGATGATTTCGTCGCGTTCGGCCGCCGCCTTGGCAGCCGCAATGCGGTCGAGCAGGGCCTGCGCCGCTTCTTTCAAGGCTTCCAGTGCGGCGCGCTCGGCATCGGTGAGGTTGTCGGTGCCGAGCAAAGCGTCGATGGACTCGATCAGCGACTCGATGTCCGCCTTGTCGTCGCTTGTGACGGTGTCGATGTCATAGCCGTTTACGCCGTTCGTCAGGCGGTCGATTTCCGCTGTGACCTCTGCGATGCGCGCTTGCAGCTCCTTGCACTTTGCGGCGGCTTCCAGCAGCTTGTTCCACTCGTCCTCGGTGGACTCCGCTTCGTCGAATCGCTCGGCGATGTCAAGGATCTGCCGCTCGACCGTTTCCACGGTTTCCGCGTCGCTCGACTTGACATTCTCCGGTGTGATCTCCGCGATAGCGTCCGTGATGGAGGCGATTGGCCGCATCGTCACGGTGTATTCCGTTTCATTGCCAGCCTTGTCGGTCGCGCGGATGACGTAGACCGCGTCCATGTCGCCAGTCAGAGAGAACACCGTGTCGACCGGCTCGCCGTTCCGTGTCACCGATGCAAGGTTTTCGTCATCGACGGCGACGCGCTTGGTCACATAGTAGATATTTCCGTTCTCCACGCCGACGATCTCCGGCGCGGTGGTGTCGAAGATCGCACCGTCCGAACCGATGTAGCCGACGTTTCCGGCGTTGTCCTCAATGCGGACGTAGAGAATGAACTGCTCTAGATCCTTCGCTTTGATGCTGAAATCGCTGTCTTCGGTCCAGTCGGTGATCGCGCGGACCTCGGCATCCGTGAGCACCCGGTCGGTCTTGTGATACTGCACGGACTTCACTCCGGAGGCTTCGTCCGCCGCGCTCAGCTTGGCCTTGACATCATCGTTGAAGAACAGGCCGAAGCTGATCTGGTTGAGAACGGTCTGGAAGGCCGAGTGCTCATTCAACCGAACTTCGCCGGTCGGCGCGGTCTTGTCGATCTTGTAGTGCTCAGTCACGACGGTGGAGATCGCGCCGCTTTCCAGATTCTTCACATAGAAGGCAAGCGTGCCGTCTGCGGTTTCCGTGGATGCCGTCAGCGTATCCGTCCATGCGCCGCCTGCCGTATTTGTCAGGCTGACGGCGTAGCCGGGGGCTGCGGTGACGACAAAGTCGGTGTTGATCCAGTCGTTGGAGTTGACGCTGTATTCGCTGCCGTCGGCGATATATTCGACGATGTCGGCCGTGATGCCGGTGGGCTGCACCAGCGCATAGTTGCCGAGCATGACCGAGTCGCCGAACAGAGCGAAGGTCGTGAAGCTGACCGGAATTCCCTTGCCGACCGCAATGGAATCGAAGGTCGGGACGCCGTTCAGAAGCTGTAGCGTATCGCCCTCGACCAAGCCGTCAAGCGTGGGCGTGCCGTCGAGCGTGGCGGCGTTCGTGCCGTCATACTGCTTATCCTTGACCTTGAGATTGACAATGGTCAGGCGCTTTGCGGTGATGCCGGCGGTGGTATCTGTGGGCTGTGCCGCGAGCGTATAGTTCGCCGCATCAGGGCCCGTCAGCGAGAAGCCGGAGAAGGCAACCTTCTTGGCTGTGCCGGCGTTTCGGTCGAGATAGGCCGCCGTGCCGGGCAGGATGGACACATCGTCATCCTCGACCAGGCCGGCGATCGTGCCGGGAGCGATGACGACCGCGCCCGTCGTGCCGTTGTAGACCCTGGAGGCTTCGACCGCCGCGCCGGTGATGGTGACTTCTTTTGGCGTGATCTCAAACGCTGCCGTCCGGGAAGCCGCCTTGTATCTATCGGTCTCGGCGAGCGTGAGACGAACGGTGTAGACCCCGGCGTTCTTCGGTGCAGTCGCAGTATATGCCGAGTCGTCTGCGTCTGCGGGCTTGAATTCCCATACGAGTGCGCCGTTGTAGGCGACGGTAAACGGAATTTCCTTTTCTTTGAGCGGTGTGCCGTTGTAGACACGTTTGCCCGGATTCAGGACGATGTTTGGCATTCTCTTATGAACCGTCAGCTTCACCGACGTCATGGCAGGCGCGTCGCCCGTCCTGAATTCTTCGCCCATCGGATTGTACTGGACGCGAATGGTGTATTCGCCTGCGGCAAGATCATAAAGATAGCTGTTTTTAAGCGTTATGGTTCCGTTTTCGGACACTGCGTAATTGCCGCTGTCGATCAGTGTGTCACCGTTGTACAGTGCTGCCACGGCATTGCCGTTCATCTTAACATCTAATGTGATATCCGTCTTTTCAAGCATGGTAAAGTCTGCCGTCTCGGTGATTGCCTCGGCATCGGTGTAGACGACCACGCCCTCGGAATTGATCACCTGCACATTGCCGCTGGCGTCGGTCGCGCGGACATAGACGAAAGCCTTCTGGTTTGGTGCGATGCGGAATTCCGCCTTGCCGTCCGTGAGCGCAAGCGCCGTCCAACTGCCGGTGATGGCGTCCGTGCCTGCAAAGGCCGTTTCGGACAGGAGATATTCGACCGTTTTCACGCCGCTGCCCGCGTCGCTCGCGGTCACGGTCACGGTCTGCGTTTCCTTGAAGAACAGGCCGAAGGTGACGGTGTTCAGGAAATCCCGGAAGCTGCTCGTGCCGACGGTGATCTCCGCCGCCGGCGGGGTGATGTCGGCCACGCCCTCGACGGTGATCACAAGATCGCCGCTCACGCCGCTGATCAGAAGGGTGTCGCCGCTTTCGTCGCCCATGCCGCCTGTCGGCTCTTCGCCGTTTACCAGCACCTTGTAGTCCCTGGTTTTGGAGTAGCCATCGGCGATCTTCACTTCAAATTCATAGTCCGTGCCGTGGCCTGCGGTCGCCGCACCGGTGACGGTGTAGCCTGTGCCCATCGGCAGGGTGACACGGTAGAGCTTCATGACGGAAACGGTAACGCTTGCGGTGTTGCCCGCAATGTCCGTGGCGACCAGCGTGTGGCTGGCATTGTCCGGCTCCAGCGTATAGGCGCCGTTGCCCAGCGTCACGGTTTCACCGTCAATGGTCAGGGTAAATTCGTTCTCGTCGGTCACCGTAAAGGCTTTGCTGCCGTAATAGATGCCTGCGTCGGCGATCCCGTCAAATACCGGCGCCTCGGTGTCGGTTGCCTCCACATAGCCGCAGCCGCAGAGCTTTTCGTGGGTACCGGTGTTCCATTGGCAGGTGTGCTGCGGGTGCGAAACGACGCAGACATTCGAGGCGATAGGCACGCGGCCGTCGATGATTATGGCGGTGTCGATCTCCTGCAGAGCCAGACCCTCGCCAAGGCAGTCGATGAGGCGGCCGCCGACGGTGATATTGCCGAATCGGGCGTCGCGCTTCAGCGTGGCGTTGGCGCCCTTCTCGATGGCTGCGACCTGGATGGCGCTGGCGCCAACGGTGAAGGTGCTTCCGGACTGGGCCGTAACCTCACCTCTATACACGCCGTCTGTAAGCTCCAGCGTTCCGCCGGACTTGGCGACTACGCTGCCTTCGCAGACGAGGCTGTCGATGGTCAGCTTACCGCCGCTATTTACAGTGATCGTGCAGTCGGCAGTGCCGTTCAGCAGCGTGGTCGTGCCGCTGACGCTCAAAGTCGAAGTGGAGTACAGTGTGCAGCCGGTCAGGGTGTTCAAGCCCTTGCCGCTGACGGTATTCCAAAAGCTCACATTCGTGAAGCTGCCTGTTCCGACGCAGTTGACGGTGTTCCGGAATTCCGTTTTCGATGCAGTCAGCGTGCCACCCTTGGCGCACACGACCTTGCTGCCGATAACGCTGTTGGCTGTGCCGCCGAATGGCCTGCGCTCATATCCGGCGATGGTCAACTCCGCGCCCTTTGCAACGGTGACATTGCCGCACATCGTGCTGCCTTCCGTTACGATCAGCGTGAAGGCGCCGGATTTCACGGCCAGCGTTTCCTTGCAGTCGCTCAGCAGGGTCAGCGTGCAGTCCCGGTTTCCCTCGGTCTGCGCCGCTGCGAAGGCGTCTGCCGCCGCGATGTAGCCGGTCACCGTGTTGTCCTTGCGGATGAACGCGCCCAAAGCGCAGTAGCAGTCCCGGCAGAGGTTATCGTAGCGCATGTTCCACACGGGGAGATTGACGGTGTGGTTACACATCTGAACGGCGATGACAAAAAGGTCGGAACAGACCTCGTAGTCCTTGTAGGTGAGCCGGATGCGATAGCCGTCGGTGCCCGGGGTGGTAAAGCTGCTGAGAGAGAAGGTCAGATCCATTGTGCTTGCGGCGGGAACATTCAGCGTTTCAAACGTCTGGCTTCCGTCGTTGCTTTCCAGCATTGCGGTGATCTGCCCGGCGGGGGCGTCGTCCAGCGGACAGGCAAGCGAGATCGCCGGCTTTCTGCGGTATTCCTCGGGGCTTGTTGTATAGAATACGACCATGCCCGGCTGCTTGGTAATGACCAGCGGCGCTTTCACGACGGAAACGTCGTCGATCCGGTAGGTGTTTCCCTCGACCTGCACATCGCTTTCCTTTGCGTAACTGCCGTCCGCCAGAGCAAAGGCGCAGTCATTTTCGAGGTATTGCATCGGGGTGCCGCCGGTGCTGAAAATGCGCCGGAAGCTGCCGCCCTTCAGGGTCAGACTTTTCCAGTGGTACGAATTCACACAGCTCAGCCCGGTGAAGTCGCCGCCGGCAATGGTCAGATGGCCGCCTGGGCAGGCATCAACGGTCCCGCTGCCAGTGACCTTGCCGCTGCCGGCGGAGTCGAGGATCGTCAGATCGCAGCCGTCCGCGACACTGAGCGTATAGCCGCCGACGTCCAGCGCCTTTCCGGCGAGGTCAAGCGCATAGCTGCCCGCGTTCAGCCCGATGCTGCTGCCGCTGATCAGCGAGCTTGCGTTTGTTTCGTCAAGGGTGATGTCCTGCAAGAGCTTCACCGTGCTGCCGTCGGCTTGCTTGGCAAAGTGGATCGCACGCGCAAAGGTGTCAAACCAATGCACGGTTCCGTTTTCCTCCACGGAAACGGTAAACTCCATTCCGCAGTTGGTGCAGTGGTTGCCGCTGATATTCGCGTGCTCACAGAGGTCGACGGTGACCTTTTGAATGCTGGTGCCAGTCGCCTTGTCATAGGGAACATTTACAAACCAGCGGCCCTTGGCCAGAACATCTCTGACATCCGCCTTTTGCAGGCGCAGCCAGTCATACGTGCCGCCGTAGAGCGTGAAATTCTCCGCTTCGCTGCCGGTACACATACTGCTCAGCAGGGCATACTCGCCCGAGTAAATGGTGAGCTTGCCCATGGGGAAAAAGCTCTTTACGTGGCCGATTCCCAAGCCCATGGTAAGGTGCGCGCCTTTGCTCACCGCGAGAGGCACGAGAATATCACCTGCGCCTGCCGTTGAGTGGAAGGTGACCTCGCCGTCGATTTTGATTCCGGCTGAATCGGAATTGCTCAGCGTGCGGCCGTTCAGGTCAAAGGCCAGATCGGCGGCGATCGAGGCGCCCGTGGTGATCTCCGTGTCTTGCAGCAGCGTCACGGCCGCGCCGTCATAGGTTTCCCCTTCCAGCGCCGCGAACAGCTCGTCGCCGCTTGCGAACCACTCGGTCGCCTCGCCGCAGACGACCTTCGCCGCAGCCTGCACACCGCAGTTGCGGCACGCAGCCGTTTCCGGGTCAAAATCATGCGCTTTGTAGAGCGTGACGCTGACCCGGCGCTCGTTGCCGGCCTTGTCGGTCAGCACGATGGACTGCGCGGCGGAGCCTTCTTTATAGGAAAGGACGTAATTGCCGTCGGCATCCGTTGTGAGAAGCTCGGGATTTTCCGCCGTTACGGACGCGAGGTTTTTGTCCGCGGCGCGGAAAACGAGCGCCGTTGTGCAGAATTTATAGATCGTGGTTTCGCTCTCCAGAACCTTGCTGACGGGAGAGAGCACCTCGATCGCCGGCGCGGTCTTGTCGATCTCGAAGCCATCCGAGCCGGCGTAAGCGGTATTGCCTGCATGATCGGTCAGGCGGGCATAAATCACATACTGATCATCCGCGGAAAGGTCGATCGCCCCGGTGTATTGCGTAAAGGCAGAGTCCTTAACCGTCTCCTCACTCAGCGCGGTATTGCTGATAAGGTATTCGATCCTGACGGCGTGCTTCGTTATATCAAAGCCGGGTTGGTCGTAGCTGTCGTCCGTTCCGGTAATTTCTGCTTTGACCTCTTCTTTGTAGAACAGGCCGAAGGAGATCGTATTCAGGGCCGTCTGCCACCATGTGCGGTCCTTGATTCTGATCTCGCCCGTGGGCGCGGTGGTGTCTTTCAGATAGTCGCCGTACTCGCAGTGGCAGAGAGAGCAGATTGCCTTTTCAAAATAGCTCGCCTCGCGGTCGTTTTTGCCGCTGTCGTGCGGGCAGACGTAATCACACTCGGCGCATACGCTGTCCACGAAGCTGTGCTGATGCGGCTTGACGACCGCTTCTCCGCTGTAGTCGAAGCTGTGAATTGAGATATCCTCGATCGCAGTAAGCGTCCAGTAGCTGTCGACTGCAATATCAATGTACTTGCCGTCCTTGTCGAAGAGCATACTGCCCTCAGCAAAGCAGGCGCGAAGGCGGGCGGGCTCCCTGCTTTCGCCGATGTAGGCATAGTTCAGGCCGTTATGGAGGGTGGCGGCGGAAATGTGCAGGACAGGAGCCTGCGTCGTCCGGAAGACCGCGATAGAGCCGGTGAATTCGCCGCCCGACACGGTGAGCGTGCCGTCGGACAGGTATATTGCGTTAGCCTGAATCAGTTGGTCGGCGACACCGCCGGCCCCCGTTGCGCCCGTAAGGTTCACGGCGATGAGCCGCACCGAGCCGCCCTCCTGTGCAAGGGCGCTGCCGGAGGTACGAAAGACCTGCCCGTCGCCCTCTGCACGGTAGGTGTTGATCAAGCTGCCGTTCTGAATGGTCAGGTCTACCGTGCCGCTGACCTTGAGCAGCGCGCCGGAGGCGCCTGCCTTCAGCGCAAAGCCGCCGAGGTCGAGCGTGAACTTTCCGGAATTCAGAGAAAGCAGGATGTCGGCGCCGCTGCCATCGTCGTCGCCGACGTCGTAGATGTCGTCGCTGTCAAGCGTCACGTCGCACAGCAGGCGCAGGGTCGAATCGTTGGCAGCAGCCGCCGCAGTCCACGCATCGGGGAAGGATTCATAATTTGTCACAGTTCCGTCCGCCGCGGTCAGCGTGGCCACGTAGATCTGCCGCTTGCAGACATCCTGACACTTGCCGTCCGGGCCGATGGTCTTGTGATGGCAGGGCATACCGCACTCCTGACACTGGGTCTCGCCCTCAATGTTCACGATGAACCAATGCTCGTGCGCGGCGATATAATACGCCTTATTCAGTGCTGTTTTGCCCTCGATATATTCCGGCATATCCCAATCTGCGTTGAAGAAGGAGCAGCCTTCCGCCAGCAGCTCTTCGACGAAGCGGCCGTCCTTCCGTTCGATCTTGTCGAACTGCCCGCCGGTCAGCTTGGTATTCGAGGTCTTGTTGACGGACAGAACGCCGATCTTGACGCGGTTTCTGTAGGCCGCATCCTCGATCACCAGCGTGCTGTCGATCTCCTTATAGCCGAGGACGACAACGCTGATCTTGCCGTAGCCCTTGAGGGTCAGCGTTCCGTCCTGCACGATAAAGCTGATCTGGCTTACGGAATGGCCGTTCAAGTCGATCGTGCAGTCGCCCTTCGGTATGAGGGTGCTGCCCGTGATGTTACACAGCAGAACGACCGTATTGCCGTCTGCAAAGTCGCTTTCCCGCAATTTTTCGACATAGCGCACCGTGCCGTCCTTGCCGGTGATCTTGCCTTCGTACAGCTTGCCGCAGTAATTGCAGTAGCCCTTGGCTTCGTTCACGGCGCTGTGATCGCATTTCACGACCTCAAGCTCGGCAAAGCTCGCTGCGGCAGGGAACATCCTGCCGTAGGGCACCAGTCCGTTGGCATCGCCGAATACGCCCTTGTTGTCCCGGAAGGCATAGCCCGCCTCCAGCAGGTCGGTGATGGCCACATTGCCGGTGCCGTGAAAGCTGATGGAGCCGAAATCGCCGCCGGAGAGCTTCACATTTTTCAGGCTCTCGGTGTCGGTGGCGGGCAGGATCAGTTTTCCAATATTGCCGCCGCAGATGGTCACGGCCGACTCGGTGCTGGTGACGCGGAGGGCCTTCATACCGTTGCAGTCATCCTCCACCGTTACGGTGCCGCCCGCCGCCTCCACGGTGATCCCATCGAGCTCACCGTTTGCCACGGTGAAGGTGGATTGATCCCCGCTCACGACGATCTTGCCGGTGCCGAACATGACGTGGTAGTTCAGGTCAAGCCGGATGTTGTTTGTGCTCACATACAGATCCGTGTTCCCCAGATCATACCGCGGGCGAAGCAGCGTAACGGTGACCTGGTCCTTCCGGTTGGGCTGGAGGGCATCCCATGCCTGGATGAAGGAAGTATAGTACACCGGGCTTGCGTCCTCAGAGCTTACCTCCGCCTCCAGCTGGACGCCGCAGACCTCGCATTTTCCCATGGCGGTTTCCACCCGGTCGTGCCTGCACAGCGCGCCGCAGGCGGTACACTTGCCGTCCTGATAGGTGTGCTCGTGGTCGGCAACGATCTTGACGTTTTCCAGCGTCAGCACGTCGGCGCTGACCAGACTGCCGTCTTTGCCGTAAAATGCGCAGTTGTCGCCCAGCAAAGAGCCCATCGTCAGCTTTTGATATTCGCTGGAGGGCACCTGGGGATCGGTGGAGATATACTCGAATTCGCCGCCTGTGAGGTTAATCTTACCACCGGTGACCAAAAGCCGCAGATTCAAAAAGCTGCCGCCGCTGATATTCAGCGTACCGCCGTTTATCCCCCAAGGTGCGGTTTCCGAGCCGTGGCTGCCGCCGGTGATGTTCACCGTGCCGGTACCCAGATCCAGCTTCTGCACCGAACCGCCGGAGATGTCGGCAGTGGCCTTATCATCCCATTGGAGAGAAAGCTCAAAGTTTTCCACCGTGCCGCCGGTGATATGCACCGTGGCGGCGAAGTCCTCTGCCCTCAGCTCGTTTACCGTGCCGCCGTTCAGGGTCAGCGCGCCGTAGTATATGGTGAGGAGTTCAATGCTGCCGCTGCCGGTCACGGTGAGCGTACCGGGCTGACCCTTGACCGCCTCGCCGTCCTCATCAAGGCCGGCGGAGCCGACATCGACATAATTGATGCTCTTCCCGTTCAGGTCCAGCGTGACATTGCCTGTGATAAACGGCATATCCGCCGGAGCCTCATAGCCCGGCACTTTGATATCCGCCAGCAGCCGGAGCGTGCTGCCGCTGTGCGCATTTGCGTAGGCGACCGCCTGCGCATAGGTGGCGAACTCCGTCGTCGTACCACCGGCCGTGACCGCCGCCTGATTGGTGTTTTCCTCCGCAAATACCGATGCCGGCAGCATGGAAAGCACCAGAACGAGCGCCAGCAGGATGGATACAACGCGCTGCTTCCGTGTGGTTGTTGTGTTCATTGCTTTTCTCCTTTACACGCATTTTGCGATCGCCGCAGATAAAATTCCGGCTGAAATGGGTTTTTTATGGAAATAGGCGCAGCCGAGCCGGTAGGACTGCACCCCAAAGCCGTTGTCGTCGGAGAACCAAATCACCGGGACATTCTTCCACAGGTCCCGCGCAGCGATCACGCCCTCCATGCCCTCCGCGCCGTTCATCGTGACCACGACGCACTCCGGCGGGCTTTCTCCAAGTCCTGCGATGAAGCCGTCGTAATCCGAATAACCGGCGATCTGAATATTGCGATAGCTGCAATCCGGCAGCGCTGCCAGCGCCTCGGTCAACTCGTCGCGCTCCGCCGTCGTTCCGTATAAGATCACCTTCATAAGGCCCCTCCCCGCAGGCATATTTTTTCGTTTATATTCTATTCTTTTTCCGTCCCCCCGGCAAGGACTTTGGCACAAGCGGCTCAAAAACGGCACAAGCGGTCATTCCTGATTGTAATTCCGGCGGAATCATGATAAGATTTCTCCGAAGAAAGATTTGAACACACCGTAAGAGGATGTTTTACCATGAGCGAAGCAAAAAAGGCCACCGCGCACTATCACCTGCCCGGTCTGTTTGAATTCCATGAGCTGTACCGTGTGTTTCTGCCGCTGTTCTGTGCGCACCGGGAATATTTTTATGACTGGTGTGACATTGGCTCCATCTACGGCGCGCCGGCGGACTGTATCTGGGGCGGAGGGCGCGTCGGCTGCGGCACACAGACTGCCGGGGAGGTTCTGGCGCTGATGCGGGAATACGGGATCTCCGCACGGCTGACCTTCAGCAACTCCCTGCTCCGCAAGGAGCATCTTTCCGACCCAAGGTGCAATGCGCTTTGCCGCTTGTTTGCCGAGACGCCGCAAAACGGAGTGATCGTCCATTCCGAGCTGCTGCTGGACTATTTGAAAAAAACGTATCCGGAGCTCTATTTTGTTTCCTCCACCACCAAAGTCCTGACGGACTTTGCGCAATTCCGACAGGAGCTGGAGCGGGAGGAGTTCCGGTATGTCGTGCCGGATTTTCGCCTGAACAATGCGCTGGACCGGCTGGCAGCACTGCCGCAGGAGCAGAAGGACAAAGTGGAATTTCTCTGCAATGAATGCTGCTGGTTCGGCTGCAAGGAGAGAAAAGCCTGCTATGAGGCAGTCAGCCGGAAGAATCTCGGCGAGCGCGGCACAGAGCACCGCTGCACCGCGCCGGACGCCGCGGGCGGCTATCGCTTTTCCAAAGCAATGGAAAACCTGGGGTTTGTCAGCATCGCCGACATTCAGAAGTGCTATCTGCCAATGGGATTCTCCAATTTCAAAATCGAGGGCCGGGGCTTAGGCAGTGCCCTGATTCTGGAATTTTTGCTCTATTATATGGCAAAACCGGAGCATCAGCTGCGTGTCCGGGAGGAGATCTATCTGGACAATATGCTGGATCTGTTCTGACCTCCGAATGCGGTGCGGGAGGAAGCCCCGTTGCTCTGTCCGAAGTGCAAATATGCCCGCGTGATCCGTTTCAAGGAACGTGATTGGTCTTGGCCGCGAAATGCAAAGCCCGCCATTCGCAAGCAGCCAAACACAGCAGGAAATAAGAAACGCCGAAAGCCCTTCGGTTTTCGTTGATAAGGCAGTAAGTCAAATTATCATCGCAGCTGAATCGGCAATGGGAGAAAAACTGAGTTGCAAAGCCACGGACTGAAAACGAAATGTTAAAAGGACTTAGCTGTCAGGCGTAGCAATGGCAAGGAAAATCACCGAGATCAGTCCACTACGGACTTTTCTCGGTGGTTTTCTTATATCCGTACATTCGATTTGCGCTAATTCTCCAGCTACAATAATTGCAGAAAATCAAAGGGGGAACAGCGTATGAAGCAGAAATACTATGTAGAACTGAACCGGCAGGAATGGCGGCTTATCATTGAGGGGCTGAACCGGTTCCGCAACAAGTTGATTGCGGCGGGGCGGTACACAGATGCCGTAGATGAGATACTAATCAAAGTCGCCAAAGCAACGCCGCAGAAGTCAATGTTGTGGGGATGGAGGCGCTGATGATGGAAAAGTACATTACCGATGAACGCACAGGGCTGAAGTATGAACTGGTCGGTGACTACTACCTAATCGCCGGGGACGATGAGCCAGAGCAAGAACAAGAGCCAATCGGAATATGGGGACAGCGGCACCTCCGCTATCTCAAGGAGCATCGCCGTGTGCGATATGCCAACCTGCTGACCATCGGCAAGCTGAACGATTACCTTGCAGACCTCAACGAGCAGGCAGAAGCAATGTTTTCTCAGCTTGTAAAGCTGCTTGCCGAAAGGGAAGGCGTAACGGATGTCCTCAAAGCAGAAAACCAGATGCTTTGGGTGCAGAAAATGAACAATCTTCGAAATGCCGCTATGGAAATCGTTTCAAACGAGCTTATCTACCGTTAGAAATGACGACCATCAAAAAAGCATAAGTGTGTTTGCAGAAAAGCCGGTGTATACCGGCTTTCTTTTTTCTGCGGTGAACCGAAAAAGGCCCACAGGATGTTCTATCCTGATAAGCGGAGGTGATGGAGGGGTGACTGCCAAACGGGGGCTGTTCTGGTATGTGGACGGGGAATTGCTGTGCTTTCCCGTTTCCGGTGACGAAGCCGATACGGTCAGCAACAATCATCGGCGGTTTTGGGAAACGCTTCCGCATTCCCTTACCGGCGGGATGTCCTACAACTACTTTCCCCGTGGGCGCGTAGAACTGCGGCACGGGAAAGCGCTGGTCTATCTGCATCCCACGCTCTGCACACCGGGAATTTATGCCCGGATTCGCCATGCCTTTTCGCTGCCCGATGAGATGCAACTGTCGCTCAAGGCGGACGGAAGCCGGCACTATCGCAGTATTCAGAAGGAACAGGAGGGATGAGCATTGGACATACAGCCAGAGAAAACCTGCTGCTTTACGGGGCATCGCCCTCAATTTTTTCCCTGGGGCAGCAACACCGGTGATCCCGCCGCTGCCAAAATGCTTCGTGCGTTAGAGAGCGAAATTTTGCAGGCCATTGCCGACAGCTATACGACATTTCTCTACGGCGGTGCGCTGGGAGTGGACGCTTGGGCGGCGGAGATTGTGCTGCGGCTGCGTAAGAATCTGCCGCTGACGCTGATAGCGATTCTGCCCTTTCCGGGCTATAACGCCGATGTAACAGAGAATTCCTATCGGCAAACTATAGCGGCATCTGACCGCATTCTCTGTGTGGAACCGGTACGACGGATGGCCGCTTTGGCGGCCCGGGACCGGTATATGATTGACCGCAGCAGCCGCCTGATCGCCGTCTACGATGAGTATTCCCGGATCCATAGCGGAACCTGGCGGGCGCTGTGCTACGCAAGGAAAAAGCAACTGGGCATCCGGCAAATTCGCTGGATGGAGTACCTATAAAGAGGCGAGTACAGATGGATATTTTCAGATTTATAGACTCCGCCGACATCCGGCGATACCTGGTGGAAATTCAATACCGATTCAGTACAGAGGAAAAAATGTTCTTGATCTGGTACTGCAAGTCTGCCACACTGAATGAAAAAATCGCCGCATGGCAGGAAATAGTCGGGTATGTGCCGAGTTGTCCTTGGGACGACGCTTGGGATATCCGAGAGCGGGTAGCTGCGTACATCGAACTGCAGGAAGAAATGTTGGGACAGTTTCAGTCGGCAGACAGTTGCGTCTATCAATACAGATTAGCAGCGGCGGGAGAAACTGATTCGGGCAGCGTGTATCGCAGTTACAAGGATTGTCTTGCCGCTGCGATACATGCGGCACATGCTGCGGGCTGCTGCAAACTGGAGATCCGCAAGGAACCGCTCAATGCGGCAGAGCACAGCCGTCGGATAGGCACCTGTCTCTTCAATCAGGACGGTGAGATCATGCAAATTAATTGCCTGCCGACGGATGCCGAAGATATGATGACCTATCTTCTCTTTGAGGAGATGTGGTTTGCATTCCCTACACCGTTTCATAGCGGCGACATTGTCTGCTCTCGATTTTCTCCCAATGAACCGTTTGTTCTGACGGACATGGTCACTTGGGACTCTGAGCGAATGATCAAGGAATTGCCGCCCAGCGAGTATGACCGGCAGATGCTGGATTGCGCCGACTGGACGGTAGAGCGTCTTCTCGAGCAGGGCGACAGCCGTATCATGGGCGCCTTTGGATACCGTGCAGAGGGAGGCCTGATTCGTCGGGAGAAAGCACCCATCTGTGATTATCTGGACCTGGAATATTACCGGGAATCGCTGGATCAATCTCATAAAATCTTGCAGCCTGTCAGCACCTATCTCAAAGGAAATTGCGGAATCGAATTTTTACTGAACGCCTATTGCCTGCTTCGGCAGTCGACACTGCTAGGGCAGGCAGAATGAACAGGAGGAAAAGAAGTTGGACATTTATCGTTTTATTGATTCCCGTGATATGCGGGAGCACCTGCAAAAGCTGAACTATTCATTTACCACGCCGGAGGCGGCTTTTCTGGTGTATTGGTGCAAAAACGCTGCACTGGAGGAAAGAATTGCCGCATGGCGGGAGATCATCGACACCATGCCGAACTGCGCTATGGCGGAGCGGATGAATCTGGAGGCCATTCCGGATTTTCACCAGTTTCTGCGGGACTATATCGACCTGCAGGAGCGGGACCTGCGGCGCTTCAAGGAGCCGGATGGCTGCGTCTATGTCTGTGAGCTGTCCCGGCGGGGTGAATTATGCGGAGATATGGAGTTCGGCCCGTTCAGCGATTTTGACCGCTGCCTGTCTGCAGGTATCCGGGAAGCGGCAGAGGAAGAAACCGTCGGCCTCCGCATTTTCAAGCGCCCCATGGATCCCGGGGAGGATTCGCCGCGGGAGGACTATTGCGTCCTGACCCCGCAGGGAGAGGTGTGCCAGCTGGAGTGCAGAGAGCTCAACGACCGTGACTTGGACCTGTCTCTTGCCTTCGATGGGATGTGGTTCGACTTTCCCACCCCGTTTCACGCCGGAGACATCGTGTGTTCCCACAGAAAGCCTGACGAGCCCTTTGTGCTGACCGATCTCTGCACTTGGGACGCCGAAACCCTGCGGCGGGAGCTACCCGTTTCGGAATACTCCGACCATTGGCTGAGCAACGTGGATCACGCACTGGCAAGAATGCGTGCCAAGGGCGATACAAGCGACATGATCTGCCGCGGATACACCGTGTCGGGCGATCCGGGAGAGGCCATATCGTTTGTGTTTAACGATGATTTTTTTATCTGTTTGGAGTACTACCGGGGGCCGCTGAATGGCATTCACAAGCTGCTGAGGCCCATCAGCGACTTTCTCAAGGGCAACCGCAGCATTGAATTTCTGCTGAACTCCTACTGTCTGGCGCAGCAGCAAGCAATGTTGGAGAACAGCATCGCGTGGTTTCGGCGCTGTTATAACAAGGAAGCACTCGCAGATATTGGTATTCTTCCCAAAACCGAACCGTCTCAAGAAAAAACATGAAAATATGGACGATGCTCAACACCTGACACCGTAGGGCGAAAAAGTCGCACAGAGTGCGCTATCTTGTCCATATCTAACGAAAAGGAGAAAACACTATGGAACACGAAAAGCAAGTGGAAGTCGTCAAGCAGGCGCTGGAGCTGGAAACGCAGATCCAGGTGCTGGAGCAGTTTCTGCCAGAGGAGCGGGCGGAGACCTACGCCGAACCGGAGCCCCAGCCGCCGGTGCGGCAGGAGGCCCATTACACCGAGCCGCCTATCCGGCACGGCTGCAAGGTCAACTGGCTGCTGATGCTGGGGCCTGCCGGGATCACACTGGCCCTCTCCACCTTCAGCAACAGTGCTTTTCTCGTCTGGATGTTTGCACTGACGCTGTTTGTCTGGGTGCCTGTGTATTACTTCGCTCTTTACCGCAAGCAAAAGGCGGCAACCATCGAGAGAATCCGCAATTCCGCCGAATACCAGCAGCAGTGCGCGGCCACCCGTATGGCCACAAACCGGCAGCAGCAGGAGTTTGACGAGGCATACACCAAGGCGAAGGAGGAATATGACTCTGTGCTCCTGCCCCGGTATCAGGCCGCCCGCAGCGCATGGGAGACAGAGCATCAGGCGCAAATCAGGAAAGAGGAACAGGAGCTGTCCCAGGCAAAAAAAGAACTGGCGGCGCTCTACGGGGAGACCCGCATCGTCCCGGCCCAATACCGGCGGGTGGACGCCCTGCAGTACATCTATGACATGATCTCCACCTCGGACTACGATGTGCGCCAGGCGATTGAATACTTCGACAAGAGCCAGCAGCGGGCGCTGGAGGAAATGCGCCTGCAGGAACAGCAGCAGGCCAACGCCCTGGCCATGGAGCAGAACGACCTGCTGGACCGGCAGAACTCCATTGCGGAGAAGGCCCGGCGGGATGCCAACATTGCGGCGGCGGTGGGCGCTGTGCAGCGGCACAATACCAACAAAACCATCAAAAAGTGGATGGAGAAATAAGCAGCGGCGGCAGGTATATCACCTGCCGCCGTATGCGTTTTATTGGGGCTGGGAGAAGCCTAAGTCGTGCCCGATTTCCCAAAGCACTTTTCCAAAGGCCGGATCCTTATGGAGCTTTTCGGACAGGGGCTTCATAAATTTGTACTCGCCGGACAGCTCGCCGCTGTAAATCTTCGCACCGTACAGGGGCGAAAGATACTGCTTCCTATCGAAGCAGCCTGAAAAATAGTGTCCATGCTTCAGCGCCCCGAATTCGATGTGCCCGTTTTCGCCGGGATACAAGCACTGCACGCCGCAGCAATCGTCGCCCACCTCGGTCAGAATACAGTAATGCGGCTCCGAAACATAGGGGGCGCAGCCGACCTCCAGAATGTCTCCGGGGCGATACGGTACCGGCAGATTCAAATGGACAGAGTTTCCTCCGAAAGCGCCCTCCGCCCACACACACCGGCGTTTTTTGGGATCGTGCATAAAATACTGTACTTCTCCATTCGGAGCAGCGGCAAAGGTGTATTCGGGGCATGCGAATCCCTCGGGATCCGATGTGCCGCCCTGGCGGTATTGCTTGATCCGCCAGTATGTGGCTGTCTCATCATCTGCATCCATCGCCCAATATTCCCGGTATTGGGCGATGGCACGCCGGGCTTCCTCCATGGAAAAGGCGATATAGGAACCGTCAAGCTGTTCGCTGTCCTTCCAAAGCTCCGCCGAAAACGCAGCATCCTTGCTTTCCAGCGCCTGCAGCGCCATGTGCAAACAGGCGCTGTAATCCCGAATCAGACCGGTGTCTTCGCTGTGTGCCTCATGTCCGGACAGGCGATCTAAAAGCCGCTTCTTTTCCATGAGCGCCACCGGCGCACCAGCGATGATATGGGCATAGTCGGTGGTTTGGAGCTGTTCCGGGCGGGCCAGCAGGTAGGCGTGCAGCTCCGGTGAGCCGGACAGCAGGCCCAAAATTTCTTCAAAAATGGTCATTGTACGACCTCCTTTAGGGGAACATGGTCCAAAGTATGTCCGGCCTCGTTTGTCAGATATTCGTTGTGTCCGGTGCTCTCCTGATCCCACAGCACGGTTACGGTGTCGGCTTCGGCGGCATGGGCCTCGGCAAACGCCCGGATCAGCGGCAGCCAGTTAAAATCCGCCCCAGACACTCGAAAATAGAGATCCCGGTTTCCAGGTACGGTGTCATACAGTCCGCCCAGACGCACCCGGAGAAATTTGCTGTTCAGCGCCCGGTTTACGGCGGCGTTCAGCTCCGGCAGCCGGGCCGGGTCCACATAGAAAAGCTCCCCGGCGTGCCGCTCCACAAAAGCACGGCTGAGGAAAACATAGGGCCGCTCCCGGATGGCCAGCAGCAGGTTCCGCACCAGATTGCGGTTGGACCGCAGCGCCACACCGTAGGCGGCAATCAGGTCCAGGCACAGCCGCCGGGTCTCCTCGCTTTGGGTAGCATCGTACAGCCATTCGGCGGCATAGAGGGTCTCCTCCACCTCCGCCGGATCGGCGTTTCCGTAGTAGTGCCATTGACAGGGAAACGCCGTGCCGTCCTGCCGCAGCATCCAGGCGCTGGGGGTTTTATTCATGCACATCCACTCCTTTCGGGGGATAGTGTAGCACGGTGAGTGGGATAAAAATAGGGCACAGGGAAATGAATTCCCTGTGCCCACTTTTGTGTACTACCTTTCCTTTTGCTCTTTTACATATGCTGCGTAGCTTTTTTTATCATCTGCCCTATGAAGATTTGCAGCCACTCCCCAATCCTCAAGCTCATCCTGCAGTGTTTTCTCTTTGATCTGCGCCCGGCAGGCCACATATTGCTCCCGATTCATTTTGCTCCACGGGCCAAACCCGCTGACATTGTATTGCTGCATAATGAAACTATCCAGAGGAATATGCAGTTTTTGAATCGCAGCTTCTTCTCTGAAAAATTCCGGAATAAATTGCAGCTTCTTCGGGTCGTCCATACTTCCGAAAATGATCGCAAAAACAAGCAAGTACTTTGCCGCCATGTTGACCCATTTCTGTGCTTGGCCGTAAGCAAGTAGGTCGATCATCCGTTTATCGTAAATATCCTGCAGCTTTTTGCAGAGCTCATCATGCCAAGAATCGTAATCCCGCCGCATTTTGTCCGTTTCCCGCATCGCTTCCCTGATTGCTTTTGATGCGCAATAACGGTACTTCCACTTCTGTGCATATTCCTCCGCCGCAAACCCCTTCAATGTGTGGGATGCCATGTCCACATAAGCCCGATCGATTGCCGCATTGACGGGATCGGCCATATCGCCAAAGTAGCATTGCAGAACAAAGCAATAGCATTTCTTTTCCAAGTCATTCATCATCTAAATGTCCCTCCATCAATTATATTTCTCCAACGCTTTTTCTAAAGCGCTCTTGACCTTTTCCCGCAGGCGCTGAGGCTCCAGCACCGTCACATCCGGGGCGAAATTCAGGGCAAACTGCTCCATGGCCATCTCATTGGTAAAGGCCGTCACGGTAACGCCGGTGTTGTCCTCGTCGGAGAAGGTCACCTCTGTGCCAAACAGGTCGATGACATCGCTGACCATGGCCTTGGCCACCCGAAACACCGCCCGGACATTGTCGCTGGCATACATATAGGGGTGCTCCTTCATATAAGTGGCCAGATCAAGCGTCCGGCCATTGGCCCACTTCAGATGCTCGAAAGGTTTGGCGGGCTCGTCCAGTATCTTCAGCTCTGTGATGCGGTCCAGGCGGTAGTTGGAAATGTCGTCATACTTGTCATAGTTACAAATCAGGTAATATTTCCCCTCCTTGGCTGCCATTTGATAAGGAGAGATGATGTACACCCGCTCTGTGCCGTCGGGGCGGGTCTTGCTATGCTGCCGCTTGTCCGTTCCATACTCCAGGTACTTGAAGCTGACCTTCCGCCCCCGGCTGATGGCCTCGTCCAGCAGCTCGATGGTAAGAAAGAGCTGCTTGTTGTCGGTCTTGTCCTCCGGCAGGCGGGCAATGTGCTTCACCCGGCTGCGGAAATACACATTAGACAGGCCCTCCAGCTTGTTCACCAGCTCCTTGCACTGGCTGTAAGGGATGTGCTTGGAGAACAGCAGACTGTCAATGAGCAGCCGCAGTTCGCCATCGGTGAAGTCCCGCTCCAGATAGAAGTCCGACCACAGGTAGCTCTCCTCCGGCTGGCCGGTTTTGGGGTTCGGTACCATGCGAATGGATTCGCTGTACTCGATGTTGTAGCCGCAGTCCATGAGGTTCAGAATGTTCCGCCGGATGGCTTTGCGGTCAGCTGTCATGTCGTATTCGGTTTTCAGAATCTCGGCGATGTCCTTCTGGCTTAGACGGTGCTCCTCGTCGGAGTACTTCCGCAGGATGTCCAGGATATTCATAATCAGCAGCTTTTTCGGCTGTTTCACAGGCATGGAATCAGCTCCTCTTTTTTCATATTCTATCACGGTATATCTTATAATACAAGATGGCGTGGGGCAAAAACAGGCCACAGAATACCGGAGCAGGTACACATGGCGCTAATCCGTGAAGGCTCCACACTCCGCACGCACGGCGATCTGCTCGCGAAGCCGGCTGATCTCTTTTTCGCACACCGCCAACCGGTCTGAATAGAGATGCCCCGGTGACTGCGCAAGGCTCTGAAGCTCCTCTTTTCTGGAAACCACCTTGTCCAGGTGTTCCTTGTCCTGATCCGCAAGCTTCTGAAAATCTTTCAAGGCGTTGATCACACGGCGGGCATTGCCTGCCGGTGTGTCACCCATGGGAACAAGGTATTTTTGTTCCGCGTATTTCAGCAGGATATAAGGCTTCTTTTCATCCTGCCTTTCCGGAAGCTCCATGCCTATTCCCAAAACCATTGGCATCTGCAATGCGTTCCCGGAGATGAGAAAGTCATCTGTCAGAAGTGACTTGATCCGCTGATAGGCACTCTTGCGTGCATCGGCATCATATTTTTTCAGGGCGTCTGCTGCGGCTATCGATGTTTCCCAGCGCTGCCTGGCCGTTTTGATTTTTTCATCGATTTGCGCAAGCTCCTTTTTCTGCTCTGCAAGAGTCTGTCGCTCCCTGGACAGCAGAATTTTCAGGTTCTTGACCTCGTTTTCTTTTTCAGCCAGCTGTTTCATCAGCGGCTCAGCCAATGCAAGCGCTTTCACCTGTGCATAGGTCAGCACCTGGTTCTCCAGATCCTCAATAGAGCGCTGATAGGTGGTTCCTGTGAGAAACTGTGTAATAAAGCGCTGCTTTGTTTCTAAAATCTGCCAGGAATAGGAATCAAAGCTGCTTTCGGTAATGTAACGGTAGATGATCACATTTTTATTCTGATTGCCCCGGCGCAGGATTCTGCCTTCACGCTGTATCATGTCCGCAGGGCGCCAGGGTACATCCAAATGGTGAATGGCTTTCAGCCTCTCCTGCACATTGGCCCCGATGCCCAGCTTAAAGGTCGAACCAATCAGAATGCGTATGTCCCCCGCATTGAATTTACGAAACAGCTCCAGTTTGCGGCTTTCTGTATGGTAGTGGTGGATAAATGCGATCTGCGCAGCCGGAATGCCGCACTGCACCAGCTTCTCCTTCAGCGCATCGTAAACATTGAATGCATCCTTCTTTGGGGTCGCATAGTCACAAAATATCAGCTGTGTCATTTGGGGATACTTGTTGTACAGCGCCGTCACACGCTCCACGCATTGACAGATTTTGGAGCTCTCACCCGCCGGCTGCTCTTTTCCCACCAATCTCAGGTCAAGCGCAGCTTTTCGCCCGTCTGTGCTGACCTTCAGCATATTGTCTACGCGACGGTCCACCGCCTTGCCGCGAATTGCCTCGGTTCGTTCACATAGGGAATTCATATAGGCAGTGAGTACCGGAAACCTTTTGATGGTTACATCTGTATAGCTCTCCAGCTTCGGCATTTCTTCCGTGTCGTCCATCGCATGAAAAATGGCGATTTGCGAGAACATCCGTGAAAGCTCCGGAAGATTAAAAAATTTGGAAAACCTTCTCACAAAACGGAATTTGGAGGTATCCACATCGATCTCGCAGAGCTGCTCGGGTAAAGCAAAGGTTTTGACCCAGTTATCAAATACATCCAGATGACTCTTTTCCAATTCGTCATATTGCAGATAAAGCTGCATGGCATAGGCATCGGAAATGGAGTTGCACAGCGGCGTGCCTGTGGCGAGCACCACACCTCGCCCACCATTTGTGCGCTGAACATAGCGCACCTTGTGCAGCAGATCCATGCATTTGGATGAACCTTTGGTGTTGATACCATTCAGGTTTTTCAGCTTTGTCCGTATGGGGATATTTTTGTAGTTGTGCGCCTCATCCACAAACAAGGTGTTGATCTCTAATTCGTCAAAGGTTATATCACCGGTTTGGGGTGTCGTCATGCTATCCAAAAACTCCCGGGTCAGCTTTTTGATATACTTCTTTTCCCGGTCAATCGTATTGGAAAAATCCGTCCGCTGGCGCGCATCAAACAGCACATCATTCAGGCGGTTCAGCTTTTGCTTCATATTGTCAAGCACAACATCTTCCGACAGGGGAATCATTTCAAAGCAGCTATATGCCATGATGATCCCATCATAGTCGCCATCGCGTATCTGTTTCAGTACCTTCTGCCGCATCATTGGCTTAAAGAATTTCGGTTCAACGGCAAGAACCTTTGCTTTCGGATACAGGTCGGTGAATATCTTTTCCCACTGACCGACAATGTGATTCGGTACAACAAACAGATTCTTCTGTGAGATCCCCTCCGAACGCATTTTCATGGCTGCGGCAATCATGATATAGGTCTTGCCCGCCCCTACATCAAAGGCAAGGAGGGTGTTCGGCGAGGAAAGGATCTTCTGCACAGCATCCTTTTGGTAGCCATAAAGGGTAAACGCCGGCGACATATCCGGAAATTGCAGTGCGCTTCCATCATACTTCTGCGCTTCATAGCCGGTAAATATGTTGTTATAGGCTTCTTCCACCAGCCAACGGCGGTCCTCATCAAGCCAGATCCACCGCTTGAATTCTTCATTAATCAGGCGCTGCTTTTCCAGGGCAGCAAGGGTATCCCGTTCGTTGTACTCCGTTCCGTTATCAAGCAGCTTGATCTCCCGCAGGTTCAGTGTATTTTTCATGATGCGCAGTGCATTGTATCGTTCAAGTCCGTACTTGAACATCGCATTTTTGCTGTTTAAGGAGGCCAGATAGTCCTTATTGTAGATGCACCAGCTTCCGGTTACCTCTTCGTATCCCAAAAATCTGGAAAAATCCGTTTCACTCTCCAGAATATGAGCAATGAAATCCGCAATAATCTGTTTGCCGACCCAGGGAACGCCCAAGGAAACCTCAATATCTGTGTAGGGGATCGCATGCGGTGTTCTGCCGACCGTTGGCGCTCGGTATAGCTGTTCCTTGTGCTCATGCACGGCGGCCGCTTGCCGATAGAGCTCGATCCACTTATCCAGCGTCATCTGCTCCAGATTCTTTTCCGACAGCATATCCACAATTTCCTCCGCCGGAAACCCTTCACCGTCATTGTAATAGAGCGTATGATCCTGCGCGTCATAAACGGAATAATCTCTTTGCAACAGTTCCCGGGTAATTTGCCGCCCTAAAAGGCCGGGCTCCACTGTCGAAGCCAACTGCTCTGATATGTACTTACGATCCCTTTGCGCATAAAGGGGCATATTATTCCGAACCAGAAGATTCTTGAGCTCCAGCTTCCACAGTATGGTAAGCTGGTTTCTCCGGGATACCTGCTTGTTGCCGAGCGCTTCCCGAAACAAAGTGATATTGTCATTTTCGATGCACAGGATGCCCCAGTGGTTCGGCACATGATACTGCGCAGACTGACAGTGGCTTTTGCTGACCACCAAATAGTTTTCGTCAAAGAACCGGTCATATGCTTTTATTTGGCCGGCCAATCTGAAATAGTTGTCCAAGTCGCTTTTGATCTCATAGCCGGTCAGCCTGTTCGTTACCGCCATTACATCACAGATCGAAGTGCCTATGCTCTTTTCCTGATAAATGCGGATCTCGTGATTGGATGCCTTCAGGTACGCGATCAGAATATTCCGAATGGCCTTGTCGTTCATAAGTGCCTCCTATGGTGTCAGTCTAACCATAGTGTAAAATACCCGGTGAGGCGAAAATGCCCTACCGGGTATGATTGCCCTTATGCGTTCTAATTCGCCAGCATGCCTTCTGTAAACTCGTCATTCTCCTTGATTCCCTTACAAATTTTATTTATATAAAACATTGCATCAGGATAAATGCTCGATTCAAATTTTCCTACCCGAATATCCTGCAATACGGGCATAGTCATTTCTCTGCCGCCATTGAATTTAGGGCCCCTATCCAGTGTTGGATTGATATGATTATTTACTCTAAATAGTATAATGTACTTAACTTTTTCATCATGAATATATCCGTAATGCTTTACTTCAATGTTGTATGTGTAAGTTTTCTTTGCCCAATACTGTTTCGTAATTTTCAACCCATGAGACCAGATAATATGCAGTACACAGTTCAAAAAATCAATATACAAAGACAACGCTTCATCCGAAATTTTCCAGTCCTTTATCGCAGAAGGCCGAGAAACTTTCATGGGGAAATATGGGTTAACGGCAACAGAAGTATCCGTCTTGTAATCCTTGTAATCATCCATATTCACCACAATGTCAATATACTTTTTAACCACTCTAACCGGTCTAAACCATTTTTTCATATCGAAGATTCCCTCCATATATGCTTTTACTTGGCCGACCAATCCGGAATCGTTATCCAAATTGTTGTTGATTCCATAGCTGGTCAGTCTAACCATAGTGTAAAATACCCGGTAAGGCAAAAATGCTCCACCGGGTATGATCTGCCTTATCGCTTCTATCCTGCAAGCGCATTGGCGCTCCAAGAATCAGCGCAGAAAAAGGGTATGGGTAGTCACGCCGAAAAGCCTATCCTCGGCCTTGCCGGGGCTGCAATTTCCGGCATTTCAATATCCTCGGCACACAGGGTCGTGATCTCCTTTTGCGTGAGACTTTCATAGTCCTGAGTCAGCAGCCGGGTGGCCTGCGCCATTTTGGCTTTTTCGAGGATATTGCGAACATAGCAGCCATTGCCGAAATCCCCCTGTCTCCGTGCCGTCTCAAAAACAGAGGCCAGTTTTTCCTGTGCCTGATCATCCAGGTACAAGCCCTTCTTTCGGGCGGTCAGCGCCGCAATGCTGCATAGCTCCTCCACGCTGTAATCCGCAAAGGGTACATGATAGGCAATGCGAGAGCGCAGGCCTGGATTCTTCTGCAAAAATTCCTCCATCCTATCCGGGTACCCAGCGAAGATCACCACCATGTCGTCCCGGTAATTCTCCATCTCCTGCACGATGGTGTTGATGGCCTCATCCCCATAAGATCCGCTGCGGCCATCCACCAGAGAGTAGGCTTCGTCGATAAACAGCACACCGCCCTCCGCCTGCTCGAACCTTTTCTGCACGGTCTGTGCCGTCCAGCCCACATATTTGCCCACCAGGTCGCCCCGCCCCACTTCCACCAAATGCCCCCGGGACAGCAGCCCGTTTTCCCGCATGATCCGGGCAAAGAGCCGGGCCACGGCGGTTTTGGCCGTGCCGGGATTGCCGGTGAACACCATGTGCATGGCAGGGCGATCGACTTTCATACCTTTGTCCGCAAAAAGCTTCTGCGCCTTGTGGTAGTTCAGCGCCTGCAAAATGACCTTCTTGGCCTCGGTCAGGCCGATCATTTCCATCAGTTCCTTGTAGGCGTCGCCCTTCGGTTTGGCATTCTCCACCTCGGTTTTTACGGTGGTAATCTCTTTGTACTGGGGATACACGGTGGTTTTCAGCTTGTTGTTATACCAACCATCAAAGATTGTCCTCAGTTCCGGCGCCAGATACCCCCGGTTTCCCTCCAGCTTAGCAAACAGCTTTTTATCTGTGCGGACATGATTGTCCCGGGCCAACAGCTTCAAGTAATCTCCGGCTTGTTCACCCTCGACAAATTCTTCCTTCAGCTCCACAAAACTGACCGTGCCGAGATTTTCGTAAAAAAGCTCTTTCAGCTTCGTGCATTCCCGGGGCAGACAAAGGATGGTCAGCACCTGATGACGGTATTTTTTGATGTAGCTGCATAGCTTTTCAATGGTATCACGGATCCCGTCAGCCGTATCCTCGTCGTCTATGTCGTCGTAGTCGGCGCTGTATCGGACGATCACTGTGCCACCGGCGTTGCTTTTATAAAACTGGTCGTAAGCCGAGGACTCCCCATGCAACGCCTCTCCGCGAAAGTGGACAGAGCTGTACCGCCTGTTTTGCAGCCGCCCATTGGCGTAGAGCGATGGCAGCAAGGCCTGGATCATCTCCCGGCGGATGCCTGCGTCATCAGTCTGTATCAAGTAGTGGACGGGATGACCAACGATTTTTCCGAAAGAACCTCCGGCGTAAATGCGGTCCAGCTCCGGGAGAAGGCACTCCTTCGTAAAGAGCCGTCCGGCTTTGGCGTAGATCTCGTCCCTGCAAGCCTCGTCCATGAGATCCTCCCGGAAGCAGAAGTCACTGAAGCGCCGATTTACCATGTAGTCAAGATCCAGCGTCTTCAAAACATCGTCATCATCTTCAATATAATCACTTCGGCTGGCTCGGTGCAGCAAATTACAAGCAGCATGGAGAGAAATCTCCTCCGCATGGATATCCGTCAGCTTTACGCCCAATGCCTCCGTATACGCAGGAAACTGAGGATTCATATTCATGCGAGGGTCCTTCTGCACGGCCATTGCCGTAAAAGTGCCGCCGGAGGCGTTGACCACATAGAAAAAGGCCCGACCACGGAGCCCTTTGTTGAAGGCCTCGCTCTTGGCGGCCAGTAAATCCACATTTTCATCCGCCGTCCGCTTTCTGCCCTGTCCGCCGCTCCCGGCTGCGAATGCCCCTACCAGCTTAAAAAACTGCATCTCTGTACCTCCCATGTCTCTTTATCCTTTCATAACGAGTATAGGAAATTGAGTGGGATAAAAAGGGGCCATCGGCTGGTCTGCACATTACAGTCAGGGAGGCATTCAAGAGATGATGTAATGAGCATCCCGTTCTTTTGAAAATGTTTTTGAAGCATTTCTAATGAGGGATTTTTATTGGACAGCAACTATGCTAAAATTATTTTTGAAAAGCAGGAACAATCGGCGTTTGCTTGTGCCGTTAAAATATAAAGGGCGCTGGCCTTCTGGAAAGGAGACGATAAAAATGCCAATTATGCTGACCAGAAAGGACGGCCCACCTACGCCGTTCCGAAACGCAGAGTACATCCCGTTCTACTACTTCATCCCGAAAAGCATCCTGTCCCGCTGTGGGGCGGAGCTGAACGCCATCCCGAGGAATCCGCAGGAGCTGTTTCACAACCGGGCCGCCTGCGAATTCGTGGAGAGCGACCTGTTCCGACTGCTCATCATAGACGCCACCGCCTTTATGGTTTGGCCGTATATGGGCTTCGGCGAGTATATGGAAATTTACTCCGGCTACGACCCGGCGTGGCGGTTTGCCCACTGCCCGGACTACTGGATTCAAGAGCTGACGGACGAAGGCATCCTGGCCTCCGCCGGCGAATTATTCAAAGGTTGCCACTCGGAATTGGGGTATGTGCCGGAATGGCAGATCGACATCTATCTGCGCTACATCGTGCCCAATGTGATGAAAAAGCATCGGATGGACGAGATCATCCGAGTGGCGCGGGAATATCCCTGTTTCGAGGACTTCGACTTTCGGAAAAGCAACCAGAAAACGGACTTCATCCGCCAATGGTACCACACCCGCACCAGGCACCCGATGATCTCACTGGAGGAATTTCAAGAGGCCTATGCCGTCGCCCACGGCGGACAGGAATATGAGGAGCCTGACCCATCGCTGAATGTGGAGGAAACAGCGGTAGCACAGGCACTGGTGGATCAGTTCAAGGCCACGCTCAGCGAAAAGGATATGCAGATCCTTGAACTGCGTATGAGCGGCGACACGCTGGAGGAAATTGCCGAAAAGCTGGGCTACAAAAATCACAGCGGCGTGCTCAAGCGCATCCGCAAGATTGGGCAGGCCTATGAATCCTATACCGGAGTGGATTACGGCTTTGAGGGCGGCAAAGTCACCGGGTAACACCTATCGGAAATCGGTGGGTGTTATTTTTTTGCCCAAACGGAGGTGGAGATTATGAAATGGAGAATATACCCGTCCCAGCGAGGGCGGGTCAACAAACTGGTGCGCCGGCGATGTTGCTGCTATGACCACGGCAACTGCATCCTGCTGGATGACGGAGAGCCGCATCGCTGTGTGCAGATCATCAGCCGGAGCGGCATCTACTGCAACTATTTCCGCCGGGCGGTGTTGCCGTCCGATAGTGAGTTATACGCACAAATCAGAGATCAGAATAAATGAGGAGGATAAGGAAATGAAAACGATCCACAACACAAAAATCATCGGCATCGACCACGGGTACGGGAATATGAAAACGGCCAATTTCTGTTTTCCTACCGGTATCACCGCCTATGACCACGAGCCGCTGTTTACAGCAGATATGCTGATCTACAACGGCAAGTATTATCTCACCGGCGAGGGGCACAAGGAGTTTGCACCGGGCAAAATCAAGGACGAGGACTATTATGTGCTGACCCTTGCGGCAATCGCCAAGGAGCTGAAAGCCGAAAATCTTACCGAGGCGCATATTGTCATCGCCACCGGTCTGCCGCTGACCTGGACAAGCGGGCAAAAGGCAGATTTCAAGGCGTATCTGATGAAAAACGCCGAGGTGGAGTTCTCCTGCAAAAAGGCGGACTACCACCTCTATATCGACGATGTGCGTATCTATCCGCAGGGGTACGCCGCCATTGCCGGCTTCGCCACTACACTGAAAGGCGTCAACCTAATCGCCGACATCGGCAACGGCACGATGAACACTCTGTATATGATCAACGGCAAGCCGCAGCAGGGCAAAATGTTCACCGAGAAATTCGGGACTTACCAGTGTACCCTCGCTGTCCGTGAGGCATTTATGCAGAAAACGCAGCGGGAAATCAACGATGCCATCATCGACGAGGTGCTGATCACCGGCACGGCAAATATTGCGCCTGCCGACCTGAAAATCATCAAGATTGTCGCCGCCGAGTATGTGCGGGACATCTTCCGCAGACTTCGTGAGCACGGCTATGATGAGAATACAATGACCTTGTATGTGACCGGCGGAGGTGGCTGCCTTGTGAAGAACTTTTATAGGTTCAGCACCGACCGTGTGAAATTCGTCGAGGACATCTGCGCCGCCGCAAAGGGATATGAGTATCTGGCCGAGGCGCAGATGAAAGCTGAGGCGAAGAAATGAGCAAATATCGGATCAATGTGCGGTTCGATTTGGACAAGCCAAAAGAGGCGAAAGCCGCACAGTATTTACAGTCGCTGGATAAATCCCGCAACGCTTTTATTGTAACGGCGGTCTTAAACGAAATGCAGCGCCAGTCATCCGTAAACGGCTTTTTGCTGGATGATATTCGGCGGGTCCTACGGGAGGAACTGCAGGAGGTGTCGTTTGCTGCGGCACCTCCTGTTTTTGAACAGGTACAACTCGAGCTGACCGAGGAGCAGCAAGCTGAAAACGAAAAGAGCGTGCTGGATGACCTTGAAATGTTCGGCTGAGCCAAAACGCCGATATGT
>OKSD01000760.1_pt1 | contig 34631 bp, 30 predicted proteins | sample 1601221 | NCBI WGS metagenome assembly OKSD01 (sample SAMEA3541550, study PRJEB24748) | human gut metagenome | biome: human gut; feature: human-associated habitat; material: faeces | place: China | collected 2012
TAAATATTGTGGATCATTTGAAAATAAAACAAATGTCGGTGGGCAAACCGCCACTTGATTAGCATAGAAGATTTTTAATCTTCCACCATTAAATGTCGTTGTTGGATTCATTAATTGTGCATCCACTAAAACATCATTTAAAACGCTCGTTTGCACTCGTTTTCTTGAATTTTCATAAGATTCTTGAATTAATGGGAAAATTTGATCCACTCTTTGACCTGTTTTAGCTGAAGTAAAAACAATACGTGCATAATCTAAATATTTAAATTGTTCATAGATTTCTTTTTGTTTCTTTTGCATTGTTTTTTCATCTTTATCAACTAGGTCCCATTTATTATAAACAATGACAACGCCTTTACCTGCTTCATGGGCATATCCAGCAACATGCTTATCTTGTTCTCTAATTCCTGTTTCACCATCAATGACAACAAGAATAACATCACTTTTTTCAATTGATGTCAAAGCTCTTAAAATTGAATATTTTTCAATATTTTCATAAACTTTACCTTTTTTTCTCATTCCCGCTGTATCTACAACACGATATTTTTGTCCATCTTTCACAAAAGGTGTATCAATGGCATCACGTGTTGTTCCTTCAATATTAGAAACAATAACACGTTCTTCCCCTAAAATAGCATTTGTAAGAGATGATTTGCCAACATTTGGTCTTCCAATAATTGAAAAACTGATTTCATCTTCATTAGTTTCTTCATCTTGTAAATCTAATTGATTAATAATTTGATCTAATAAATCTCCAATTCCAATCCCATGTGAACCAGAAACAGGAATAGGATCACCAACACCTAATGCATAAAATTCATATATATAATCTCTAAATTGATTATCATCAATTTTATTAACAACTAAAATAATTGGTTTTCTTGATTTTTGTAAAAGACGTGCTACATACTCATCTTCTTTAGTAATACCTTCTCGACCATTAACAACAAATACAATAACATCTGCTTCTTCAATTGCAATTTCTGCTTGCATTTTAATTTGTGTTGTAAAAGAAGCATTTTCTAATTCAATACCTCCTGTATCAATTACACTAAACTCTTTTGTAAGCCATGAAGCTTTAGCATAGATACGGTCTCTTGTTACACCTGCAACATCTTCAACAATTGAAATTCTTTCTCCAACCATACGGTTAAAGATTGTTGATTTTCCAACATTAGCACGACCAACAATTGCAACTACACCTGCCATATTATTCCTCCCTTGTTTTATTAATTAAAGTTAACACTTGATCAACAACTTCTTCTAACGTCATATTCGACGTATCAAGTTCAATTGCATCATCCGCTTTTTTAAGTGGCGAAATAGCACGATGCATATCTTGATAATCTCTTTGTTCAATTTCTTTTTTGATTGTTTCTAAATCAGCCTCTAAGCCTCTTTCTTTATTTTCTAAATAACGTCTCTTCGCACGTGTTTCTACACTTGCTATTTGATAAATTTTTAAATCTGCATGTGGTAAAACAACTGTTCCAATATCTCTTCCGTCTAAAATAACATTCCCAGTTTCAGCCATTTTTCTTTGCTCATCAACTAAAAATGTTCTTACCGCTTGATATTTAGAAACACAGCTAGCTCCAAGTGAAACTTCATCTGTTCTAATTTGAAGGCTAACATCTTCATCGTTTAAATAAACTTTATTATCAGCTGTAAGACGTATTTGAATATTTGAAATTGCTTGTTCAACAGCTTGTTCATCATTTAAGTCAATGTGATTTTTTATACAATAAAATGCAACAGATCGATACATTGCACCCGTATCAATATAAATGAAATTTTCCTTTTTAGCAACCATTTTTGCAATTGTACTTTTTCCTGCAGCACTAGGCCCATCTATTGCAATTGAAATTTTTTTCTTCATAAAATAAACACCCTCCTAAAAAACTAAGGTCTTCCTTAGTTAAAAAAAACTTTGATATAAGATAACTCCAAGTAAAGCAATGAAAATAATGACTAAAATAACAATAATGACATTCATGACCTTAACAGCTTTACTTTCACCTTTATTTTCAATAATCTCTTCATCTTCAATAAAAGCATCATTTTCTTCAATATCTTCTACTGGATTTTCTTCTATCGTTTCAACGATTTCTTTCGTCTCTGTGATTTCTTCAGCTTGTTTTTCTTCTACTTCTTCAGATTCTTGTTGTAAAAATTCTTCTGCTTTTTTCACATCTTCTTCTGGTGACATCGCAGCTAATTTTTCCATAAAAGTCATTTTTTCTTTTGACTCTTCTTCAACTTCATTATTTACAAACATTCCTTTAGCAAATTCTTGTGTAGAATAGCTTTCAACTGAATCTATCTTAATTGTATTTTTTTCAGGTTCTCTAATTTTACTTAAAATATCCATTCTTGTATTATATTGATCTTGTTTACCAACACTTTCTTTCGCACTTTTAAGAGCTTTATCAAGTTCAGCTGAGCCTTCTTCTCTCATTTGTTCAAATGTTTTAGTTTCTGTTAAAGTATCTTCTAAATTTACTTCTTTTTCTTCTTTATCCTTTTTCATAAATGACAAAAAATCATCATCGTCATCATCATTTTGAACTGGTTCTACATACTTTTCTTTAGAAATGCCAACTTCTTCCTTAAGTCCATCTCTTAATTCTTGGTATTTTTTTACTCTTGAATACGTCATTTTCCCACCATCCCTCGCCATTATAACATAATAATCACTATAAAAAAATAAAAGAAGCCTAAGCTTCTTTAATATATTTACTTTTAAATCTTTTTTCAACCGGTCTTACAAGATAATAAACAATTCCTGTAATAATTCCTTTAATAAAATTAAAAGGAAAATAAATAATAAAAATAGCTTGTCCATAAGGTGATAAAAAAGATAAAAATTTCGGAATTGAAATATTTGAACCATATTGTTGATTAAATGCCTGAATATCTACAGTAAAAGGCATTTGTGTATACCATGTCGGTTTTTGCATTAAATAAGTAGGTGTCACAAAGAAATAATTGATGACAAACATAATAAAAGCAAAAACAAGCATCGTTAAAACCATATCTAAAAAATAATTCTTTAAATTCTTTTCTGGATCAATTTTTCGAGCAAGCAATGAATATGTTACACAAATTGATAACGATGCAATCAATGCTGCAATTTGCCCAATAGCCATTGGTCCTACAGGTCCTTTAAACAAAATAGAAACAACAAATTTACAAATACAGACAAACAACGCTGGTATAAATCCTAAAGTAGAAATTGCTACAAGAACAACAATTTCTGATAAATCAAGATTTAACCAAGGAGCAAAGGGATAAGGAATCTCAATGAGATTTAAAATCATCCCAAGTGCAGCCAGCATTGCTGCTAAAACCATTTTTTGTGTCTTAGTACTTTCCATAATAATTCTCCTTTAAAATAAAAAATATCATGAAAATACTAATCTCCATGACTAAAAACATTATCTAAAAAAATGTCTTTCTTCCATCTAGACTCTCACTATCGGTAAAGGAATTGCACCTTTTCTGCATCTGCTCGTGGACTATCACCACCGGTCGGGAATTTCACCCTGCCCTGAAGACTTTCTTTTCTTATATATATATTAGCACTTCAAAAAAAAGAAATCAAATCATATGATTTCTTTAATCGTAAGGTTTATATTCAACTGTTTTCTTTTTAAAATCAATAAACAATTGAAAAGCCTTTCGATCTTCATCTTCATCCCAAATTTCCACAAACTCAGGAGTCACTTCTATTAAAATTTCACTATCAATGTGAGAATAAGCATTATAACTTTGCCATAAATACTCTTTATATTTCTTTTCAAAAACTCTTCCTGGTTCATCAACGACCAATCCTTTATTAACAGCAATCCCTTCAACTTGTGTTCCATTAAAACACATTGCAACACGATTATTTTTAAACAACTGCTGTGTCTTTCTAAAGTTCTTATCTGTCTTAAAATAGATTTTATCATTATAAAAAAGACAACTGACATTTCTCACCATCGGATAATTATCCTCGCAACTGGCAAGTGCCATAATTTTCCAATCTCCCATTTTTTGTTTCATGATTTCTTTAGCTTCTAAAAATTCCATCTTATTTCCTCCCTATATAATTCCTTGATATCCTAAAACAAACAAAATCATTGTCACTAAAACAACACCTACGACAAAGACATAACCTTTATAAACACTTCCTTGTCGATCAGATTTCTCCACTAAATGACTTCTTCTTAATATTTGAACCACTGGTTTATATAAGAAAAAGACAATGGCAGCATTCATCGTTGCTTTAATTAAATTAAAAGGTAATATTCCTGGAAGCAACATGGGTACAATAGCACTTCTTGGCATTCCATAATAAATAGGTGTAATGATATAATTCCAAATAAGCATAGATATTGTTGTACACATAACACCTAGAACAAGTCCTAAAACAGCTCCTTTTTGATTATGTACTTTTTTATATACAAAAGCAGCCATACAAGCAAAAGAACACGTTGAAACCATATTCATCAAGACATCTAAAATATTGCCTCCCTTTAACATGATTTCAAAAATCGAACAAATAAAACTCATTAATAATGATGTCATTGGTCCATAAATAAATCCCCCAATAACAATTAAAATATCCTTGGGATCATACCTTAAAAAAGATACCGCTGGAACGATTGGAAATGAAATAAATACATTAACGATCATTGCCATGGCACAAAGCATCCCTACTGTTGTTATTTTCTTTGTACTCATTTTATATACCTCCTTTAACAAAGAAAACGCACCTAAAATAATCTTCTAGGTACGTTTTTGTATATAAAAAGTATTACAAAAAACACTTCTTTCATCCAGACTATAACTGTTGCTACTGGAATTTCACCAGTTCGGCCATCTTTGGCTCGCGGAGTTTACCGCCAGTAGAGAATTTCGCTCTGCCCTGAAGTATTATTTTATTGCTTCTTTATTATATAATAATTTTTCTTATTTTTAAAGGTCTATCAAACCATAATGTTTTAATGCATAGGCAATACCTTCATCATCCACATCTTTTGTCACAAAATCAGCAATGCTTTTTAACTCATCTCCCGCATTTCCCATAGCTACGGCAAGAGAGACATGTTGCAACATTTGCATGTCATTTCCCCCATCACCAAAAGCCATCGTATCTTTTAAATCAAGACCATAATATTCTAAAAATTTATCAATTCCTAATTGTTTTGTTCCACCTATTGGTGAAATATCACAAAAAGTTGGATGCCATCTTGCTGAAATACAATGAGGCATATGACTTAAGATTTCTTTTTCTTCATTTTTATCAACAAAACACATAATTTGATAAATCGATTTATCAATGACATGACTACAATCTCCGGCAGGATGATCATCATTATGAGTAATAGCATGAATTGCATCAACACGCTCATCACGATAGTTGAAGTATTTTGTATTTTCTTCTGTAAAGCCACAAGGAACTTGATGATCTTTTAAATAATCTAATAAAGCTTGTAGATCTTCTTTTTTGATTGTATTTGAATAAATAATTTGATTATTTGTATAACAATATTGTCCATTTAACGTAATATAACCATCAAAAGGAAAATCATTTAAAACATCTAATCCATCTTTTCCTCTTCCTGTTGCTATAAAAAGCTTGATTCCCTTTTCTTTTAACTTATATAAAGCATCAAATGTAGATTTAGGAATCTGATGATTTTTAAAACTAACAAGTGTTCCATCGATATCAAAAAAAATTGCTTTTACCATATTATATACCTATATCTTTCATATTTTTTAAACGTTCTAAATAGCGTTCAATACGTTTTAATTCTTTACCGCTTACTCTTTTAGCAGAATAATAATATTCAACAGAACTTTCCAAATTTTCTAATTCAATATTTTTCATTAAATAATTAATTGTTCCTCTATTACCATCTAATAAATGGACATGCGGTAATAATTGATGAAAACTATCTTTAAAATAATTAAAATGTGTACATCCTAAAACAAGAGAACCATACTCTTTAAAATCAAATTTCGAAAGTGCCTCTTTTAAATAAGCAAGCACTTCATCACTATTAAACTCTTGTTTTTCAGCAAAGCGGACAAGTTTTGGTAAAGCAACCAAATCAACTAAATGATCTTTATCAACTCTTTCTACCAAGTCCAACATCTTTTTACCTTTAACTGTAATTGGTGTCGCACACACCAATACCTTTTGATTCCCATATAAATCAACTGCTTTTTTTACTGCAGGTTCCATTCCAATGATAGGAATATCATATTTTTTCCTCATTAAAGCAACTGCTGCACTGGTTGCTGTATTACAAGCAATGACAATGGCCTTACAATTATGATCAATCATAAATTGAATAATTTCATCTACATAGCCAATGATCTCTTCTCTTGTTTTTTCCCCATAAGGAACATGTTTTTCATCAGCATAATATATAAATTGTTCATGAGGTAAAAGTTGCATTGCTTCATATAATACTGATAAGCCACCTATTCCCGAATCAAAAATACCTATTTTCATATAATTCCTCTTTCAATCATTCTACATTAATTATAAAAAAAGATATTGCGTTAAGCAATATCTATTTTTCTTGAAGCGTAACTTCAATTGTTTTTTCTGTGCCACTACGATTAACAACAACTTTTACTTTATCTCCTGCTTTATGCGAGTAAAGTGCTGTTAAGAACGATTTATAAGTAGTAATATCTTTACCATCTAATTTAACAATAACATCACCTTGTTGGATTCCAGCTTTACTTGCAGCACCATCACTTGTTAGTTTAACAACATAGATACCTTCATCAACAGATACTTTAACACCATATCTTTGAAGTTCATATGAAGAATAATCATTTAAAGAAACACCTGAAATACCGATAACTGGATGAGATACTTTACCATTTGTACGAATTTGTTCTGCAACTGTCATAACATCATTAATAGGAATCGCAAATCCCATACCTTCAACGCTTTCATCAGAGAACTTCATGTTCGTAATACCTACAAGTTCACCTTTCATATTAACAAGCGCTCCACCACTATTACCTGGGTTGATAGCTGCATCTGTTTGGATAACATTCATATCCCAATCATCAACTTTATCATCATTTAAATCAACAGAAACTGTACGATCTGTTGCTGAAACAATACCTTGAGTAACAGTTCCTGAATATTGAATTCCTAATGGTGAACCAATCGCTAAAACTGTTTCTCCTTTATCTAATAAATTAGAATCTCCTAAATCAATAACACTTACATCAAAGCTTGGTTGACATCTTAAAATAGCGACATCACTATATTCATCACTACCTACAACTTCTGCATCTACATATTCATTATTTGAAAATACAACTTGTACTTTGTTTGCACCATCAATAACATGGTGGTTCGTAATAATATAGGTATATTTACCAGTTTTATCATAAACGACCCCACTACCACTTCCAGATTGTGTTTCACTCGAAGAACTTGAATTATCACCAAATCCAAAAGCATTATTTGTTGTATGTTTATAAACAACAACTCCTACAACACTATCACTCGCTTTTTCTACAACACTTGTTGTATCTGTTTTAACATCATAATTGACTTGTTTTACAGTTCCTTTATTTGTAACGGTCGTTGTACTATCACTTGATGATGACATCATATTATAAAAAACATAGCCATTCATTGCAAAGGAACAGACAATAGCAACTACTAATAAAATTTTTACTATTTTTTTCCATTTCTTTTCTTTAGGTTTATCTTCATCAACTAATATAAAATTATTTTTATTATCTTCGTTCATAATATTTCCTCCTTTTGATGCTATTATCATAAATAATAAATATGTCTAAATTATATCCTCATTGTGGGAAACTTTGGGATTTATAGGCAACTTGACAGTAAAAGTCGAACCTAGCCCTAAAGTACTTTCAACATCAATCGTTCCTTGATTCAATTCGACGATTTTTTTAACAATACTTAAACCAAGTCCCGTTGATATCTTTGAACTTCTTGATTTATCTACTTGATAAAAACGATCATAAATATAATTCAGCTTATTTTTAGGTATACCCATTCCTTCATCTTGTACACTTAAAACAAACATATTATTTTCTTTTTTAGTTTTAATTGTAATAACACCATCATTAGAGTATTTAATTGCATTAGAAATAAAATTACTTAAAATTGTTTTAACCGTTGAATAATCTAAAATAACAGGTTTTTCTATTTTATTATGATAAATAAGAGAAATATGTTTTTCTTTAGCCATTGGCTCAAATAAATCAATACTTTCTTTGACAACAGCTTTGACATCTAATTCTTTAAAATCCAATTTAACTCTTGTTTGATCTAATCGTGATAATTCTAAAATATCATTAATGATATTTTGCATACGATAACTTTCTTTCAACAAGATATCCATAAACTCTTGAAATATTTCTGGTGAATCTAAACCATCCCTTTTTAATATTTCTACACTTCCAATAATAGCTGACATCGGTGTTTTAAGTTCATGAGAAACATCTGATAAAAATTGTTTTTGCATATCTTCAATTTCTTTCATTTTAGAAACGTCTGTAAATAAAACAATCGTTCCATCAAAAATAAGATGTTCTTTATCAGAAAAAACAGGTGAAGATTCTACTTGATAATATCTCGACTGTATTTTTACAACCGACGATAATGGTCTTTCAAAAACATAGCATTGATCTACTAAATCAAGCATCTCACCTACAAATATATCTTTATAATATCTTCCTTTTAAATGTGGTATTTCAAAGCCTTTTCTAAAACTTTGATTGGTAAAAGCTATTTTCCCTTCTTTATCAATAAATAACATCGGTAAATTCATTGATCGAATCAATTGACTTAATATCTTTTCATGATATTTATTTTCAATTTCTACTTCCTTTATTTCATTATCCTTTTCTCTTTGAAAAAAACGTCCCATTCGTTGATAATGACTTTCTAATTGATAAGCATTGATTGCACATACAAAGATAAAAAGAAGCATAATATAAAGACTGTAAGCCTTATTAAAATAACAAAGTAATAAAGTAACAACTCCCATCAATACAACTTTCATATAACTTTTAGTCATCTTTTTTCACCAACTTATATCCAACTCCCCTTACAGATTTAAAAGAAACTCGACTTTCTTTTAACTTTCCTTTTAATTTAAAAACATGAACATCAACAATACGTGTATCTCCATCATATTGAAATCCCCATATAGACTGTAATAAAGTTTCTCGAGAAACAGCTTCTTTAGGATGTTCCATAAACATTTTTAATAAATCATATTCTACTTTTGTTAGAACAATAACATGATCATCAATTGTCACTTCTCGATTTTTAGTATTCATCATAACATCTTCAAATTTAATTTCATCTAAAAAATGTTTATGATGTCTTCTTAAATGAGCTTCAATTCGCGCTATTAAAACTGCTGATTGAAATGGTTTTGTTAAATAATCATCTGCCCCTGCTTCTAATCCTTTAATAATATCTTCTTGTTCACTGCGTGCCGTTAATAAAATAAGTGGTTTAACATAATCATTTTGTCTTACTTCTTTAATAATAGAGACACCATCTTTATATGGAAGCATCCAATCAATCAAAACAAGATCATAATCATTTTCTAAAATCTTCGAAACAGCCTCTTTTCCATCATATAAACTATCTACTAAATAACCTTTTTTTCTAAGTTCATAGGCAAGTATCTTATTGATGGACATATCATCTTCAATTAATAATATATTATTCATTATTCCCATCGTATCTTTCTATTATTCTTTGAACAACAGGGTGTCTTACGACATCCATCGCTGATAAATGAATAAATGAAATCCCTTTAACCCCTTCTAAAATATCTAATGCACGAATAAGTCCAGAAGTTGTATTTCTTGGTAAATCGATTTGTGAAATATCTCCTGTTACAATCATTTTTGATCTGAATCCTAAACGTGTTAAAAACATTTTCATTTGATTATCTGTTGTATTTTGCGCTTCATCTAAAATAACATAAGCATCTTCTAAAGTACGACCTCTCATATAAGCAAGAGGTGCAATTTCAATAACACCTTTTTCCATAAGCTTTTCAGTTTGTTCAACACCTAACATATCGTATAAAGCATCATATAAAGGGCGTAAATAAGGATCTACTTTTTCTTTTAAATCTCCTGGTAAAAATCCCAAATTTTCTCCTGCCTCAACAGCTGGTCTTGTTAAAATTATTTTTTTTACTTCATTATTTTTTAAAGCTGCTACTGCAAAAACAACAGCTAAATAAGTTTTTCCTGTTCCCGCAGGTCCTATTCCAAAAACCACATCGTTATTTTTTAAAGCATAATAATAACTCTTTTGTCCTAATGTTTTAGGATAAATAAGTTTTCCATTATATGTTCTAGCTATTTTTATATGATAAAGTTCAGATAATTGATCCAACTTATCTTTTTCTACAAGTTTTTGAGCATAGATAACATCTCTTCTTGAAATAGAAACCCCTGAAACAATCAGTTTTAACAAAGAATAAATGACTTTTTTAGTTTTTTCAATTTGTTGTTGACTTCCAACAATTGACATTTCATCTCCTCTTAAAGAAATTTCAACTTGAAAATGATCTTCTAAAACTTCTAAATTTTCATCTTTTACTCCAGATAAATTAACAAGTTGTTCAATGTTATAAGCTTCTAACTTAACAATTTCTTTCATGAATCCTCCCTAATTGCAATATTCTCTATAAAAACATATTGCATCTTTAATACATATTTCTTCTCTATTATATCATATGATAGTACTTTTTCCCTGTCAATTTTTACATCCTTTGGTAATTGACTTCTTATTTTAAAAAGCAAATACGCAAATATATCTTTATCTTTAACATTTGATGATGAAGCCTCTATATATTGATAAGTATAAGCTTCTACACTTCCTAAAGTGGGAATCATTTTTATTTGTTGTTTCGTATCTTCAATTTGATGTGAAATCAAAACATCTCCTTTTTTTACATACTGATTCACTTTAACTAAAACATTTCCTTGTTTGACATCCAATTGACGAATAATCCCATCTTTTTTAGCGATATAATCTTGATATTTTAAGACCGTCTTTTGATTATGACTAGCGGGTGTATATTCAACATGTAAAACACTTCCCTTTTGATAAACATTTAAATAATCAATTTCGCTTTGATATTTTCTTTTTAAATGATCATAAAGTTTATTGATTTGAGGATAAGTCAATTTAGGATGCATCATTTGTATTTGTTTATTGAGGTCTTTTTGAAGTTGATTGTTCACGATAGAAAGAGAGCCTGTTATTTTATAGTCATAAATATAATGTGGTAAAATAAAAAGTGTGCTTATAAAAGCGAGTGTAAAAATGATTTGTGGAAATTTAAAGATAAGAAATAAATAATGAAGTAGGCCTATACTTTTTTGAATGGGTAAATGCATAGAAGATGTGATATATCTTTGATAAATAGGAACGTAAAATGAATAACGTAATGCATCAAGTTGATGTAAATGGAAAAGTGTGAGCTGATGTTTTTTGGTTTCTTTTAAAAATGAAACAATATCATTTGTTTCAATAACAATATAATCATAGCCTAAATTCATGAAAATATAATTGATGTAAACTCACCCATTAACATAATTTCATCTTGACTATAGTAACGTATTTCAATATTTTTTCCTTTTATTGAAATAATTTGTTGATTCATTTTACATTCAAAAATCGTTGATTCTAATGTAATAATCAACTGATAATGTTTAATTAAAATTCTATTTTTTTGTATACAAAGCATTCTATCACCTATTATAAGCTATGATATTTCCTTTTCATTATGTATAGAATTTTATGATCCAATCTTTTTATAACATCAAAAAAGTCAACTTGTAATGTTGACTTTACTTATTTTGATCTTTTCTTCTTAATAATTCATTTCGATAAACAACGAGATCTTTATAAATATCACTTAATGTTGAAAAAACCCATTCTACTCTTTCATCAGGAATACGATTTCTATAAATAGAGTCTAATTCATGATGAAATTGTTCATGAACTTTCAAAGCTTCTTTTCCTTGATTTGTTAATCTTAAGTAATAAATACGTTGATCTTGAGTAGATTTTTCTTTAATAAGAAAACCTTTTTCTACAATTTTTTTAACAGCTGTCGTAAGAGTTCCAAGTGTTACATTCAAATGATTTGCAACAGCTGACATTGAGGGACTTGATTCTTTATCAACAGCTTCTAAAACATGCATTTCAGACATCGAAAGTTGTTTAAAAGGTCCTTGTTTTAAATATAATTCCTGTATATCCATCGCAATATTAAAAACATCAACAACTGTTTCTATCGTATCTACTCTTTGTATCATCTTTTTCTCCTTATTACTCTTCGTATTTTCTAATATATTGATAACCAATACCACCAATACCCATATGAGCTCCAACCACAGCTGGTAATTCTCTTACAAGTATTTCACATTCTCCAATTTGTTCAATCAATTTTTGTTTCATTTCTAAAGCAAGATCTTCACACAAAACATGTTCAATAGCAAAAACATAATCTTTATTATTGACTTTACAATCATTGACCATATGATCAATAATCTTTAAATTTGCCTTCTTTGCTGTTCTTACTTTACCAAAACTATCAATTTTACCACCTAAACTATAGTTTAATTTCATAATTGGCACAATTTTTAAAAGTCCAGCTAGCGCTGCAACAGCAGGAGTAATACGTCCTCCCTTTTTTAAATGCTCTAAATTAGGAACCATAATAATCGTTGCTGAATCTTCTACAAGTTTTTCTAGAATATCTTTTATTTCTTCTGGTGATTTTCCCTCATGAGCAAGTTTTGCTGCTACTTCTACAAGATATTTTTGATTACTTGCTGTTCCTTTTGTATCCACTAATGTTACTGGCATTTCTAACATATCACACGCAAGCTTCATTCCATTCATGGTTGAAGAAAGTCCTGTAGCGATAGGTAAACCAATAACATGACTATATCCTTGATCTTTGATTTTTTGAACTGCTTCTTGCAGTGAACCTGTTGATGGTTGAGAAGTCATCACCATAATATCGTCTTTTTCCATACGTTCAAAAACATCTATACTATGAATTTCAATATCATCTAAATAACTTTTACCTTCCATAGTGATTGTTAGTGGTGCAATAAATATTCCTTCATTTTCTCTTGAACCTACAGGAATTTGACATCCACTATCCGCTAATATAGCAATTTTTTCCATACTCTCCACCTCTTCCTCATATAATATAACAAATTATGGATTATTTTTAAAGTTTTATGTTATCATAAAAGTCGGAAGGTGAAAAAATGAAATCTATTGAAAAAATAACTGAACACACATTAGTCATTAAAAAATCAGAGTTTATTTGTACGCTCATTCCTTTAAATGATGAAGAAAAAATCAATGAAATTATTGATTATTATAAAGAAAAATATAAAGATGCTACACATAATTGTGTTGCCTATCTTGTAGGTACAAAAGAAAGAGCCAATGATGATGGAGAACCATCAGGTACTGCAGGTCTTCCAATGCTCAATGTTTTAAAAAAACAAGAACTCAGTAATATCATTGCAATTGTTACAAGATATTTTGGTGGCATTAAATTAGGGGCTGGAGGTTTAACACGCGCCTATAGTCAAGCTGTGGCTGATGCTTTAAAAGAAGCTAATATTGTTGAAAAACATTTAATCGATGTCTATGATGTTTCTCTTGATTATAGTTTTACTAAAAAATTTGAGCATCTATTAAAAGTAAATGACATTGATTGTATAAATAAAGAATACGATGAACAAGTCACTTATCGTCTTTATATTGATGATTTATCTTTCTTTGATACGATTCAAGATTTAACAAGTAATTGTTACAGTAAAGAATTTATAAAAAAAGAATATGTTCCTGTAAAATGAATATGTATTTAGCCTGTTGACAAAATAATTTGTTGACAGGCTTTTATTATATAAGAAACAATTATTCATTGGACTATCCGTCCATTGAAAGAAGGAAAAAGGAAAGATAAAATAATAAAAAAAGAAATATTTGTGAATTAAATTTGAGACAAATACGAAACAAATTCGAGACGAAATAGAGAAGGACATATGATACAATTTATTTGTAACCAATCTAGATAAGTTACCTCAAATAAAAAAGAAAGTAGGTAATAATAATTGATCCTAACAAATAACTTAACACCTGATAGTGCCTGTCGTACCTTCTTCAGTAATGATATCTATTTTGCTTCTTTTTCTAATGCTATCTTGTTTGATGGCAAACAAGTCATTCGTCCCGAAAGACTTGTACGTTATGAAAATGATATGTCACTTATTATCGATGATACAAAGAGTGCAGAAGATAAAAAAAGAAGAAGGGACATTGTCGTAAAAACAGATGTTGATGGTGTCTGTTGTCTCTTCAGTATTGAACATCAAAGTACGATCGATAAAAATATGGTGATATGATGTGGCAACTATGAAATGTTGGAGTATTTAAAACAGTTAAAAAACAAAAAGCTTAAAAGATTAGTTCCTCAAGTTATAATTGTTTTTTATACAGGAGATAAAAAATGGAATACCCCTTTAGAATTAAATGATTACTTTGATATACCAGAAGAATTAAAAGAATATGTTAATGATTGGAAAATCAAAGTTGTCGATGTCAAAGAAATAGATACCAGTAAGATCAAAGATGAACAAACAAGATATTTTATAGAAGCTATCCAAGAGATGTATAAAGGAAACTATGAAGGATTACATCGAAGAATAAAGATGAATAGAGATAACTTTATTTATGCAGCCATCATTACAGGAAGTTTAGATTTAATTAGAGATTTACCAGAAGGAGATGAAATCGATATGTGTGAAGGAATGGAAAGAATGGCAGAAGGATTTAGAAATGAAGGACTTATTATTGGAAGAAGCGAAGAACTTATGGAAGGTGAAAAAAGAGAAAAGAAAACAACACTATTATCATTATTGAAAGTAAAATTAGGAAACGTATCAAATCAACTCGAACAAGCGATACAAAATAGCTCAATAGAAAAACTCAATACATTAACACTTTCAATTTTTGATATCACAAACGAAGATGACGTTTTAAAAATCATTAATTAATAAGTTAATATACAAACAAGAAACCCCAAGACATTTTATTTAGCTTGCTTTTTTTTATAAAAAAGAAAAGTACGACAAAATTGTACTTTTCTTTCGTTTATTTTTTTGATAACGTTTCAATAAACTCATTTAAACGATTAAGCCATTGATCATGTTTATTGATTTTAATTGTTATTTTATTATCTAAAGATTTAAAGGCTGGCTTTGTAAAAAGTTGATTAGCAAGCAAGAATAATTTATCACCTGAAATTGTTTCAAAAGCGTTTGGTGAAAAGATAATTTCTAGTTGTTTACCAGAATCTTTAATATCTTCAATAATAGAATAATGTGAAAGAATTTCAAGTTTTCTCTTTTCAATCAATGTTAAAATAGCTTCTGGTAAATTTCCATAATAATCATCAAATTCCGCTTTTAAACTATTAAGTTCACTCATTGTTTTTGCTTTATCTAATCTTTGATACAATTCAAGTTTTTCATAATCACTTTCTACATAGTCATCAGGAATATAACCATCTACACTCACATTTAAGTTTTTAACCTCTTCTTCAGGCTTTTCATCTTTATGCATTCTTACATTGATGGCATCTTGTAAGATTTTCATATACATTTCAAAACCAATATCATCAATAAACCCAGCTTGTTTACCCCCAAGAATATCTCCTGAACCACGAATTGATAAATCACGCATGGCAATTTTATAACCACTACCAAGTTCAGTAAATTCTTTAATCGCTTTTAAACGTTTTAATGCATCATCTTGAATAGACTTATCCTTTTTATAAAGAAGATAAGCATAAGCGCCTCTTTCACTACGACCTACACGTCCTCTAATTTGATAAAGTTGGGCTAAACCAAATTTATCAGCATCTTCAACAATCATCGTATTGGCATTAGGAATATCAATTCCTGTTTCAATAATTGTTGTACAAATAAGAACATTAAATTCTTTATTCATAAAACGAAGCATAACATCTTCTAGTTCATTTTTATCCATTTGACCATGTCCTATAGCTACTTTTGCATTAGGAACAGTAGAAGAAATTTTATAAGCTACATTAGCGATTTGATCTGTTCGATTATAAAGATAGAAAACTTGTCCATCCCTAGCGAGTTCTCTTTCAATAACTTGTTTAATTAATGTATTATTTTTTTCAACAACATAAGTTTGTACAGGTAATCTATTTTTAGGTGGTGTATCGATTTTCGATAATCCTCTAATTCCCATTAAAGACATTTGTAATGTACGAGGAATTGGTGTAGCTGAAAGAGAAAGAACATCAATGGTTTCACGGTATTCTTTGATTTTTTCTTTTTGTTTAACACCAAAACGTTGTTCTTCATCGATAACAAGTAACCCTAAATCATTAAACGCGACATCTTTTGATAAAATACGATGTGTTCCTATTAATAAATCAATTTTACCTTCTTTAACTTCTTTTAAAATACGTTTCTTTTCTTTAGAAGAAGTGAAACGATTGAGTAAAGCAATTTCTACAGGAAAATTCTTAAAACGTTCGGTGGCTGTTTTAAAATGTTGCATTGATAAAATAGTTGTTGGACAAAGAAAAGCTACTTGTTTATGATCTAAAATTGCTTTAAAAGCACCTCGTAAGGCCACTTCAGTTTTACCAAAACCAACATCTCCACATAAAAGACGATCCATTGGTTGAGGTTTTTCCATATCCAATTTAATCTCATCAACACTTCTTTGTTGATCAGCAGTTAAAGCATAACCAAATTGATTTTCAAAATCAATTTGTAATTCATTATCCTTAGAAAAAGCAAACCCTGGTGAAGACATTCTTTTAGCATATAATTCTATTAATCGATCAGCAATATCATCAATTTTATTTTTAGCCTTTTGTTTAGCTTTTGTCCATTTGCTACTTCCAAGAGCATGGATCATTGGTACTTTACCATCAGCACTTGCATACTTACGAATCATTTTAAATTGTTCAACTGGAATATAAAGCGTATCATCTCCAGCATAAGCCACATATAAATAATCTTTATGATATCCTTTAACATCAAGTGTTTTAATTCCTAAATATTGCCCTATTCCATAGCTATCATGAACAACATAATCACCAACATTTAATTCTTGGAAGTTACGTAATGTTTTAGCATCTTTAAATCTAAAATATTTTGTTTTAGAAACATTGACTTTTCCAAATAATTCATTGGCTGTTAAAATAACTACTTTTTCTTCAATAAGTTCTAATCCTAATGCAAGTTTTCCTACATAAAGATTAATACCTGGATAAATTACTTCATCAATTCCTACAAGTGTATATTTCATTTCATGACGATCAAAAAGTTCCACCATCAATTGAAGTTGATGTTTATTTTCTAGAGAAATTAAAATTTGACTATTCTTTAAATAATCATTGATTTGTTGGATGACACGTTTTTCATCATCTCGATTAAACATCACATCGTGACTTAAAAAGACAACATCATCTTTATTTGTTGTAAAGGTATTAATGGCTTGATAGTTATCTTTAATAATGCTATCAAAGTCTTGATAAAGTTGATTATCTTTTAAAAAGCGTCCACTTTGGCTTAATTCTTGATAATAATAGAAGTTTTCTGAAATATAGTTTTTGATTTGAAAATGAATATCTTCTTCTTGACATAAAATAGTAATTGGATCATCTAAATAATCTTTAATACTCGTCACATTTTTAAAGAGATGATAATACGCATATTGACTACTATCTGTAGCATGTGCTTTTAAGTTTTCAATATCGATCATGATTTTTTCTTCAAAATCATCTTTAAATAAATCATCCATCTTTTGATATTGTTCTTCAAAAGAATCTTTGATTTGTGTAACAACTGAACCTACTTCTTGATCTAAATAAAGAAGATCGGTAGCTGGAATAATTTCAATTTCATCCACTTTTTCAATCGTTCTTTGTGTTTTTTCATCAAAAAATTTAATATAATCAATTTCATCATCAAAGAAATCGATACGAATAGGATGGTCATATTGCATTGAAAAAATATCAACGACTCCCCCACGTTTAGAAAAATAGAAAGGTTGATCAACACGTGTTGTATGCATATAACCTGCTTGCGCTAAAAATCTTTGTAAATCATAAACATCAATATGATCTCCTACTTTTAAAGTCATACAGTTTTTCTTAAAAACATCAACAGTTGGAACATATCGCATCACACTATGACCATGACTAATCAAAAGATGTGGACCAGGTCGTGTAAGTTGATACATCGTTCCTAATCTTTGTCCTAATAATTCTCCTGAAGCAGCTAAACTTTCAATACGATAAGATTCATCTACAGGAAAATAAAGAGCTTCATCAATCATTTGAGAAACTTGTTTATAAAGAAGATTAGCTTCATATTGATTTGATTTAACAATCAGCATATCTTTTTTTAAAGTCAAAAATGCGCTAGCAATCAGTAGCGCTTCGCTGTTAGAAGAATTGACAACGATATTTTGTTTATTCAATAAAGCATTAAATGCTTTATTATCTTTTAATAAATGTAGTATCTTTTTCATATGTGCCTCTAATTAAAACGATTCATTGCATGGTTAAATCCATGATCCAAATAATCAACGACTGCATCACTGGCATTTTCAATCCCTTGATTGATAGCATCTTGTTCATCTTTTGTAAAACGTGATAAAACATAATCAACAACTTTTATATATTTACTACGATCAATACCTACACGAATACGATTAAAATTTTGACTTCCAGTATGCAAGATAATATTTTTAATACCATTATGACCACCAGCACTACCACTTTGTCTTAAACGAAGCTTCCCTACTGGCATATCTAAATCATCATAAATAACTAAGATATCTTCTTGATTGATTTTAAAGAAATCCATAACTTGTCTAACAGATTCTCCAGATAAATTCATATAAGTTTGTGGTTTTAATAAAATCACATCTTCACCTTTATATTTACTTTTTCCATAAAGTCCTTTAAATTTGTTTTGTGTCATTTCAATATTTAATTTTTCACTTAAACGATCTAATACCATAAATCCTGTATTATGCCTTGTATTTTCATATTCTTTCCCAGGATTACCTAAACCAATAATTAATTTCATTTTTTACCTCTTTAATCCAAATATTTTCATCGAAATAGGAGCTAAATATGTGCGTGATTCATGATCATTATAAATCACTTCATATTCATCCATATCATTTATTTCAAAATCATAATACGAAGGATTAAAATATGCAACAATCTCTTGATATTTTCCTTTATTTTGTTTCACACAATATCTTAAAATACGATAATCAAAATGATTTGTACCTACATATTCATTTACTTCTTGAATTGTTTCATACTTAAATCCACCATTTTCTTTTCTAAGTTGAATCATTTGTTTAAGAGTTTCAATATCCTCTTGATTTTCATCAACTAAAGACCAATTGACTGCATTAATATGATCTAATGTATTATACGTATTTCCAAGTCCATCTTTACTACGATAGAACTCTTGACCACAATGAATAAAAGGAATTCCTTGTGATAAAATAAGTGCAACATTCAACATCAATTGTCTTTTCTTACGGGTTTCAAGTGGTTCATCTCCATTACTGATTGCAAATTTATCAAATGTTGTCGCATTATCATGGCATTCAACATAATTAATACTTTGATCAACATAGCTGTAGCGATTTGTATTTTTCATACATTCACCACCAATTTCACAATTATACATATTCCCCGCAAAATAACCTTTATCCTTTAAAGCAGAATCTCCACTACCACCCTTTAAAGTTTCACGATAATAATCATTAAAGAAGCCAATATTTAACATCTTACGATGATTATCTTGCATTCCTTTTTCATGATCATCCATAGCTGTAGGCATATTCCATCCTTCGCCATACATAATAAAACTATCATCTATTTTTGAAGCTTGATCATAAACTTGATTTAAGGTTTCAATATCAATAATACCCATTAAATCAAATCTAAAACCATCTACTCCATAAAGTTTTTGCCAACGCAAACACATATCTTTAATATATCGTCTTACCATTTGATGTCTTGATTCTAAATCATTCCCACACCAAGAACCATTAGACATTTCTCCATATTGATTCTTTCTAAAATAATACCCCGGTACTGTTCTTTCAAATGCACTTGTATAATAATCATACATATGATTATAAACAACATCCATCACCACTCTTAAACCTTTTTGATGAAATGTTGAAACCATATGACGACATTCTTTAACTCGCGAATAACCATCTTGAGGATCTAAAGCATAACTTCCTTCAGGAACATTGTATTGAATTGGATCATAACCCCAGTTATACATCACTGTAGGATGAAGTTCATCTACTGTCGCAAAATCATACATTGGCATGATTTGAACATGAGTGACACCTAAATCTACAAGATAATCAAACCCTGCTTTATTACCTTGTGGTGTAACTAAACCACTTTCTACTAAAGACATAAAAGTTCCTGGATGTGTTGCGTTAATTGTTTTAGACATAGTAAAATCACGAACACTTAATTCATAAATGATCGCTTCTGTTTTTCTTTTCATATGTGGTAAGTTTTCTAAATAAAGTGGTTCATTGATTTTATCAACATCAATGACAATATTACTATTACTATTAGCATTAGAAGCATAAGCATAAAGATCTAATGTTTCATGAAAACTTTTATGATGACGAATCAAATAATTATATTCTTGATTATCCAAATCTCCTTGAATCGTTACTTCAAAAACCCCTTTTTCTTTTCTTTCCATTTGATAAGCTTCATTTCCTACTTTAACCATGACTTCTAAAGCCGTAGGAGCCCATACTTTGAAAGTTGTCTTTTCTTTTTGATAAAGAGGTCCTAATTTCCCATCATAATAAAATAATTCATCAAAATCATCCAATTCAGAAAGTCTTACATATTGTAAAATAGCACTTAAACCATAATTATCTACCATCTCATAATGATGCGTTAAATCAATATGAACATTTTTAAAATAATATTTAACACAAATATCATCTTCACATGTTTCAGCAACAGGAATTTCTACAAGTGTTTCTTTATTTAAATCTCTCAAATAAAATTTTGGAGAAATTCCCCTATAATATTTTTTTGAAAGTTTTACTTCTATTTTATTTAGCTCTATTAAATTGGCGAGCATACGTATTTTGCCTTTTTCCATTTTTAATCACCTAATCGTATTATACGCAAAATATATATTTTATTCAAACATCTTCTTTTTTGCTTTGATGTTCAAATTTTATGATATAATACCCTCGGTGATATAAATGAAAGTTGGTTTAGTATTAGAAGGTGGCGCTATGCGTGGTTTATACACAGCGGGTGTCATCGATACATTTTTAAAAGAAAAGATTGATGTTGATACAATTATTGGTGTTTCAGCAGGAGCTTTATTTGGAATGAATTATAAATCAAAACAAATAGGACGTGTTTTGAGATATAATAAAGCTTACGCTGGAAATAAAGATTATATGGGTGTTTATTCTTTTTTAAAAACAGGAAATGTCATGAATGAAGAATTTTGTTTCGAAAAATTGATTGATGATTTAGATCCAATTGATTATCAAAGTTATCAAGAATCTCCTGTTGATTTTTATGCCGTTGTGACAAATTTACAAACAGGAAAAGCAGAATATAAGTTGTTGGATACTTTAGATAATTATGATCAAGTTGAATATTTAAGAGCATCAGGTTCAATGCCTTTTGTATCTCATATCATTCAAGTCAATGGTCATGAATATTTAGATGGTGGCTGTAGTGACAGTATTCCTATTAAAAAAATGTTAGAGATGGATGTTGATAAAATCATTGTCGTTTTAACAAGACCCTTAGATTATCGTAAAAAGCCATCCAATAAACATCTTAATAAACTCTTTTATCATCAATATCCTCATTTTGTAGAAACTTTAAATAATCGTTATCTAAATTATAACGCGTCTTTAGATTTGATTACAAAATTAGAAAAAGAAAAGAAGATTTTTGTTTTAAGACCTAGTCAACTCATCCCTATTGGACGACTTGAAAAAGACAAAGAAGTCATTCAACAAATGTATGACTTAGGTGTAAGTGATTGTAATAACCAATTAGAAAACTTAAAAAAATACTTAAGAGGCTAAATTAGCCTCTTATTAATTGGTATTTAATTAAAAGTTCTTTAATTTCATCTGGTGAAACACATCCATTTTCACCTAGATGAATTGCTGGTTTTGTTTTACCATGAAAATCACTTCCACAAGTAAATAATAAATCTAGCTCTTTAGCTTTTTGATAAAAATAATCATTGGTTTCAAGGTTATGATAGCTTGAAAAGCATTCAACTCCTTGAAGTCCTTTTTCTACCATTTCATCGAAAATGTCAAACTTTCCTTTTAAATTATTTCCCGGATGTGCTAATACAGCCACTCCCCCATGATCATTAATTAATTGAATTATTTTTTCTAATGAAGGAAAAATAACTTCTGTATAACAAGGTTTTCCTTGAACATAATAATCCCAATAGAAATTAACATAGGGATTATCACTACGACTTCCGCCACTTCGATAAGGTTTTAAAAGTTCATGATCTACATATCTTTCATCCTTTAACAAAGCTTCACCAAACATTTCTCCAGTATAAACCCCATTACTACTTAAGGCATCTAATTGTTCTTTTTTTAAATCAAAACCTAATTGATTGGTAAGTTCTAATTTTTTTAAACTACAGTTGAGTTCTTGTTTTAAAATATCTTCTCCCAATTGATTAAATGCTGGGTTTGTATAATCGATCCCATAGCCTAAAACATGTAAATTGATTTCTTTATAAGTACAATCAATTTCAATAGCAGGAATATATTTTATCTTTAATTCTTCTGCTTTCTTTTTAGCTTCATCAATGGCTTTGACCCAATTATGATCAGCAATTGCCATAATTTTCACCCCTGCTTCATGACACATTTCTACAAGTTGAGTAGGTGTAAATTCTCCATCATCGCTGTATAAACTATGCATATGTAAATCAATATAACTTTTATTCATTATTCATCCCTCCTATCATTTGATTCTTTCCTATTTGAAAAAGTCCTTCTTTAATTAATTTATATAGTTGATTAATTTTAATTATTTGAGGTTGATGTTTTAAAGGAATCGTTGGTAAAGATATTTGTATGTCTTTTAAAACATCACTACAAATACCAATAGCTTCTGGATTTAAGACACAACATAAAGTAACAATCTGTTTTTCTAATAATTCTTGAGGAGCATCTTTTAATAAACGCTCTTGTTGTAAATGATCATTCCACAGCCTACATAATCAACCGCAGGCTGATAAATCAAAGCACTATTTGATAGTGTGAATATTGATGATAAAAACCAATGCTGGCACAATTGATATCATTTTCAATGATTATTTTTTGTTTTATTTCTTTTTTTAAAATTTCTAATATATTTTTATTTTGAAAATCTTCAAAATCACACAAATCAATCATTCCCTGATTACAAACCCCTGGCAGTGATAAACAAATGACAACGATTTCTTGATCTTTCTTTAATACCTCTTTTAACATCTTTAAAAACTCTTCAACTGTTCCTTTTAAAGAAGAATAATTTTTTTGATAAACAATTTGATCATATAAATCTATGATTTCAAAAATAAATTCATAACTCTTCTTATTCTTCTTTAAAATTATTTTTAACAGATGCTTATAATCCTTATATAACTGATATTCTTTAGACTTTCTACCACCCGTTGACTTAGAATCACTTACAAATTCAATTTCACGACTTTTCAACATTTCTTGTAAAATATTAGTAGTTGTCGCCAATGAAAGACTTGTTTTATACGCTAAGTCATTTTTTGTCCAAATTTGTCCATCATAAAGGCATTCTCTTATTTTTATTTCGTTTTCTTGTTTTAAATCATTTACTTTTGACACTCTATCGCCTAGCTTTCATCAACTTTTGTCGAAAGATATTATAGTACAAAAGGTATAAAAAAAGAATGACCTTTCGATCATTCCTTATTTTCTACCATAATAAATATCTCGATCAACTGCTTTATTCATTGAAGCAACAACTGTTGTACATACTGCATCTCCAGTAATATTAACAGCTGTTCTTGTCATATCTAAGATACGGTCAATTCCCATAATTAAAGCAATTCCTTCTACTGGTAAGCCAACGGAATTAAAGACCATGGTAAGTGTAATTAATCCAACACTTGGTACCCCTGCTGTTCCTATTGAAGCAAGCGTTGCTGTTCCAATAACTGTTGCATAATCCATCATAGATAGATGAATTCCAAAAGCTTGAGCTGTAAAGACAACCGCAACACCTTGCATAATGGATGTTCCATCCATATTGATTGTTGCTCCTAATGGAATTGTAAAGGATGAGATCTTTTTAGAGACACCCATTTTTTCAGCTAAAGTATCAATATTCATTGGAATTGTTGCATTGGATGTTGATGTTGAAAAAGCAAAAGCCATTACTGGGAAAAAGTTTTTAATAAAGATAATAGGATTTAATCCTGAAAAAATCTTTAACATTGACATATAAACCCCAAAACATTGAACTCCTAATGCAAGCAATACACAGAACATATATTTTAATAATGGGATGAAAACATCAAAGCCTATTTCTGCAAATGTTTTAGAAATCAAACAGAAAACACCTATTGGTGCTAACTTCATAACAGCCATTGTCATTTCCATCATAATATCATTAAATTGACTAAAGAAGTTTTTAACAATATCTACACGATCTGACATATTTGCAAGAATAACACCTAAAATAAGCGCAAACAAGATAATTTGTAACATTGTTCCATTTGCAAGTGATTCAAAAATATTTGTTGGAATAATATTTAACAATGTTTCTGTCACACTTGTTGCTTGTGTTGACTCTGTTACTTTTGAAGTGATTTTAATTGCTGACATATCTAAACCAATACCTGGATTAATAACATTAGCGATACATAAAGCAACAACAACGGCAAGTGCTGTCGTACATAGATAAAAAAGCATTGTTTTAAGTCCTACAGCTCCTAATTTTTTAGTATCTCCTACTGCCATACTTCCACAAACAATTGAACAAAAGACAAGTGGTACAACTAACATACGCATTAAACGTATAAATCCTTGTCCTACAACATAAAATAAACCACTAACAATAAAATCATCAACGATTTTATTACTAGGAATACAATAATTAATAATAATTCCTGTAATCGCACCTGCAATAAGTGCTATAAAAATCAAAGTTGTTAAACCTAACTTCTTTTTATTTTTCATTATATAAACCCCTTTCTTTAAAATATTCTTTTAAAGATTCTTTCCATGAAGGAAAAGTATAAACTGGAGTCATTGACATAATAAAATTATCTAAGACACAATAAGCTGGTCTAACTTTAGAAAAATCAGATAAATGAGTAGGTACTGCCTTCATTTGAGCTTCTTTTCCTGTAGTTTTAAAATCTCATGAGCGAATTCATATCGACTACATACCCCTGTATTTGTCGCATGATATGTTCCATATTCATTTGTATCAATTAAATGTAAAATAAAACGTGCAAGTTCTTTAGCACTTGTAGGTGATCCAAATTGATCAGAGGCAATTGCTAGAGTTTCACCTTTATTTACTTTTTCTAATAAATCATTAATAAAATTATTTCCTAAACCATAGACCCATGTACTTCTAATAATAAAATGCTTATAAGTAAATTCTTTAACATATTGTTCTCCAGCTAATTTAGATTTACCATAAGCTGTTTGTGGTCTTGTTTCATCAAACTCATTATAAGGTTGATCACTTTTTCCATCAAAAACATCATCTGTAGAAATATGAACCAATTTAGCTTCTAATTTTCTAGCAATAATAGATAAATTTCTAGCACCTAAAGCATTAACTTTATAAGCTTTAGAAATATCATTTTCACATTCCTCTATATTTGTAAGTCCTGCACAGTTAATAATAATATCTGGTCTATTCATTTCCCCAAAACGTAAAACCTCATCTGTGTCTGTAATATCCAAATCGTCTATGTCAGTATCAAGAACTTTGAATTCAAGTTTATCAATAATTTCATTGATTGCTTGTCCAATTTGTCCTTTAGCACCGCATATCCAAATTTTTCGCATAATTTCATCCTCCTTTAAATCTTGAATATTATATCTAGAGGGTTATTTGATGTCAAATTCAAACCTAGTTCATATTTCGTGATATAATAGTATTGAGGTGATTTTTATGAATGATTTATCTAAAATGTATCAAGTTTACGTAAATAAAGAATTACAAGTAAACAAAAATGAAATTTTAAATGTCGCTCGACTTAAGCAAAAAACATTATCTTTCTTACATGATTTAGGAGAAGTTTGTCAGGATTCAAGATGTTTTATCTTTTGGGAAAAAGAAGAAGCTATTCATCACGATGAACTATTAGAACATTATTTAGATGGTTTAAAAATGTTAATGTCTATTGGTTATGAATTAAGAATTGATACTATTAAAAATCATACTGAAATTCCTAATCGTTTATCTTTAGAAGACTTATTTTTAAAAATTTATCAATCAATGATGAATGTTTCATCAACTTATTCTAGTCAAGATTACCAAAATACAATTGATGACTATTTCTCTTTAGGATTTCAATTAGGTATTGATTTAGATGAAATTATTGATCATATTTAATTTGTGAGATGGAAACATCTCACTTTTTTATTGCATATGTTTATACTTAGATTTATAATATAATGATTTAAAACTTTTTGTTTTAAATGGTATAAAAAATAGGAGGATTAAAATATGAACCATTTTGAATATGTTTCTAAATCAAAATACATGCCAGTAAAAAAAGAATTAATCAAAATAATAAATCAAGTTCAAGATGAACTTAGAGAACAATTTACATTTGATTATAAGTTTATAGGAAGTTCTAGCCGAAATATGATTACTTATGATCCGAAAACAAATAAAGGATATGACTTTGATATCAATATTGAAGTAAATGATTTTGACGAAAACTACAGTGCTAAAGAATTAAAAGAAATACTTATAAATACATTCAATCAAGTTATTAAACTTACCTACCCATATGCTTCTTGTCAAAACAACACTCGTGTATTTACTATAAAAGTATACGAAGAAAATCCATGTTGTATAAACATCATTGCTTTAAGAAGTCCAAAAATAGAATATAGTTGTGATTTTGCAATCGTAAATACAATTAATGATTATCAACAAGAATATATACGTTTTAATAAAAATACACACGAATACAGTTGGCAAATGCAATGTAAAGGATATTTATTATCTAAAAAAGAGGCATATATAAAAAAGAATAAATTAACTAATGAATTACGAAAAATCTACTTAGATAAAAAGAACTTCAACACAAACCCTAATAAAAAATCAAGAGCACTCTATGCTGAAGCTGTTAATGAATTATATAATGCCCATCATTAAACAAAAACGATTTGATGTATTATTTCAAATCGTTTTTTTATTATGTTTATTCAAATCTATATTTCTTTAACATAACTGTTAGTAAAACACTTAAAAACGCAAATAATGAATAAGTACCTATAGATGTACTATCTCCTGTTTTTACAGCTGTTATTTTTTGAGCTTTTTTATTATTATTTATCTTATTCGTTACTTTATCTTCTGTAGTAGGTGTTGTAACTGTTTCATCTTTTTTAACAGTTTCTTCTATAATAGATACTTCAATTTCTTTTTCTAAAGAAATATCATTTTCTATATAAGTAACTATAATGTTTTGTTTTCCTATTTGAGTAGCATCATACCCTTTAATTTCTACTTCATCAGTTATATCTCTTTTATATGTTTCATTATCAGGTGTTGTGTAAATACCTGTAACACATAATTGAAGATCATCACCTTTTTATAAGATGTTTCTCCTGTGATTTCAATATCAGTAAGTGTTGAAAACTCTGGTGTTTCTTGTTGAGATTCTCCTCTAATACCTGCAATTTGTTTTAATCCCCTAGCTTGTAATGAAATACTTTCATAGCCTTCATGTCCTACTTTGTAACCAGCATTACTAATAACATCTAATAAATTATCCTCTGCATCATAAGCTGAAAGTAATAATTGAGAATAATATAATAAACATCCTCTTTGAACATGATAATCACTTGTAACGATAGCTAATGATTTTATTGTTGGATATTTTTATCTTAAAATAGCATATATAAATTGAGCATTTTGAACTGTAGATTTACATTTATTTTCAACAATAAATCTATTTTCATCTAATTCATTTGCAATCATCCATGCTGCCATTTGATCTGCTTCAGTTGCATTTGGATTATTTTTAGCAGTTCCACCACCTGTAACAGCTACATAAGCATTTGGATATTTTTGAGCGCTTGCAAGTGCCGTTTGCAACCTTCCAACAAGTTCATCTTTCATTGTACCATCATCATTTAAAGCAAACCCTAAAACAGTAATACATAAACTATCATCATTTTGTAACCCATCTGGCAAAACATCAACATTGACATTCATATCAGTATTGACATAATCCCAATATTCCATGATTTTTTCCCATTCTTCCCCTTTAGTTGAATTAAGAGCTTTTAATTTTTCAACTAAACTTTGAATATCTGTTTTTGCTGTACTTTGATAAGTACTGTAATAGCTAATCATTTCATTAATAATATCAGTTTCGCCACTTTCACTAACAAAAACAGGTATTGAAAAAGAAAATGATAAACATAAAGAAACAATTGCTGTCAAAACAAATTTAAATATTTTTTTCATAATGTCTCCTCTTTGGATATATTACACATTATTTGTAACCACTTACTTTGAATATTTAATTTATCACATAATTTTACAATTTATAAAAAAATATTGCGGTTATCGCAACACTTTTTTATTTTTGACAGATGCCACAAGGAGTATATCCTTGTTGTTGTAATTTTTTTGAAGTTGAAGTAACTACTTCTTTATTTTGTTCGCTCATTTTTGAAACACTTGAACAATTTGGATCATGATATTTTTTATTTTTTATATTAATAACATACTTTTTACTTTTATTACTTGACTTATTATGATAATCAAATGGATCTTTTGCTTCTTTGATGCCATAAGTTGGTTCTCCTTCTTTGGCTTTTCTTGAAGTTCCATTTTGATAATCAATAGTAACACCCGGTTGTACATTATAAATATAAACACAGAAACGAATCGTTTCATCTTCAATAGAAGCTGCTTGTAAGATCAAACCTCTTGCTATTAATTCATCTTCTTTATATACAGGAATAGCTTCATATAAAACATGATGATTCGTATTTTTAATATAATCTCTAACCTCTTCTTCAAAAGGCAACATACCTGTAACATTAAAATAACGTGTTCCCGTCATTAAATTTCTTTCTTCAGCATTTAAACCACTTAAAGCAAAACCAATTTGATGACAACGATTATATAAATATTTTGTAGAAATCAAATCATCATATCTTTGTGTTTTCCATCCGGACGGTTTAACCATTCCAATAGATTCCCTTTTATTTGTTGGAAGTGTTTCAGGACCTAAACAAGCTTGATCTTTTTGAGTACGTCCATATTCATCTAAATCATTTAATTGAATATATGTTTTTGTAGTATATTCGTTTTCTTTAAAAGTAGGAGTATTGTTATTGATTTCAATATATGGTTGTCCACTATATTCTTCTATTTTATTTAAAATATCTTGAACATTATTTTCATCAAAAGAAACCTGATCTGTTTCTATTTGTAATTGGTTTTCTATATTTGTAATTTGATAATGTAAGGTTTCTTTAGAGTCTACATAAAACGATTTTTGAGTTTCTTCACCATCTTGTACAACTTTTAACTCATGATTTCCTTTAGTTAACTTTAACTCATAAGTTCCTGCACCTTGACTTTTTAAAGTATCAATTTGATCTTGATCAACATAAACATCTACATCCTGGCTACTTGTTTGTTCTAAAGAAAGTGTTACACTTTGCTTAGAAGATGCTTTTTCTACTTGTTGATTACATCCTGTTAAAGTAAATGTCATCAATAATGAAAGTAATAATAAATAGATTTTTTTCATCATAGTTCCTCCTTGGAGTACAAGTATATCATAAATTTATATTTTTTCTTTTCTATTTTTTTAAATAGAAACCTATTTCAAGGTTTTATTGGATAATAATATAAAAATAGAATCATATACAAAAAGTATCATGGCAATCTACTTTTAATCATTGCTAAATAAAGATTAACATATTAAAATAGTAATAAAAATATTATCTTACTTAATCAAATAATTAGGAGAAAAGAAATGATAGATACTAAAAAAATTAGAAATAAACATGGTTTTACGCTTGTTGAAATAATAGTTGTTCTTGTCATTCTTGCAATTTTAGCTGCTGTGGCTATTCCATCCGTTTTAGGATATGTAGATGAAGCAAAAAAAGCAGGTATTATACAAGAAGCACATGGGATTTATGAAGCAGCGCAAATTGCTGCTACAAAATGCTATGCAACAGATGAAGATGAATTTAAAAAACAATCAATTTTTTAAATATAACTACACATTACCTGCAGATTTTCCTTATAAAAAGACAACAACAAATCCAGTTGGAAGAGTGTCTGATTCTTTAATGAGTTATGGACAAAAAGAGCCTGACAAGTATCTTAGTGATAGCTATTCTGGCGCATCATATATCGATAAAGAAATTGTAAAAAATGTAATACATTTTTTACAAAGTGAAAATAAAAATTCAGCTATTTATAAATACAAAGTACAAACTGACTGCCTCAACGGTCAATCCCTTAACGATTATAAGCCTAGTAAATTCAATGGATTTGCTATTAATATATTCTATAACCAACAAGGTAAGATAGAAGCTATAAATTTTGCGAGAGATAATTATATGGTTACTATTTATAATGGAAAATTAAATTGTGTTAAAGGTGGTAAATCAATAAAATCAATAGAAAAGAAATAGTATAAAAAATAATTTTTTTGTTATAATTTCTAACTAAAAATAGGATATTGATATCTTACCAATGATATTTATTTCCTACTAATTAATTTCTCAACGATAACGTTTGAGGAATTATTGTAATTAGAAACAATTGCTTCTTATAGTAAAATAATTTTATTATATAGATATTTAAAATTCTTATTTTTATCTTACAAAAGAAAAGGCTGTATGAAATTAATTATTTAATTTCATACAGCCTCTTTTTTATATGGTTTTAAATTTTTTACGATATAAGATATAAGCTACAATACTTGCAATTGCTTCAGCAATAACAAATGATAACCAAATACCTTCAATCCCCATGATATTTAATAAAATGTATGCTAATGGTACTGTAATCAATAATTGTCTAAGTAAAGAAACTGTTAAAGAATATTTTCCTAAACCTAGAGCTTCAAAAACACCTGACATTAAAACTCCAAAAGATGAAACAATAAAACTTAAAGATAAAATTCTAAGCCCTGTTTCTCCTATTTCTAACATGCCACTACTTGCATTAAATAAAGAAAGTAAAACATTTGGAACTATAAAGAATAGTAATGTTCCTGCTCCTAAAATAGCAGCAATGACCAACCCAGATACTTTTAAAATTTGATGCATTCTTTCTTTTAACTTAGCTCCATAATTATAACTCATTAAAGGTCTCATTCCTTGTACAATTCCTGATGTTGGCATATAAATAAATGTTTGTAACTTATAATAAACCCCGAAGAAAGCAACTGCACTTTGTGAAATAGATGAAAGTATACCATTTAATAAAGAAACAAGAACAGATGGTAAGCACATCATCACACTTGAAGGAATAGCTATACTATAAAGTTGAGAAATAACATGAAAATCTACTCTGAATTTCTTAAATGAAATATGAAGATGTGTATTGTATTTTTTAAATAAGACAAATGCTAAAGAAGCTGCTGAAAATTGACCAATTACTGTCGCAATAGCTGCTCCAGCAACACCAAAAGCAGGTAATCCAAAATAACCAAAGATCAAGATTGGATCTAAAATAATATTAATAACAGCTCCAAAGATTTGCATGATCATGGGCATCATCATGTTTCCAGTTGCTTGAAACATCTTTTCAATAGCTAGATGAATAAATTGACCAATAACTAATGAGACAACAATCATTCCATATTGCATTCCATAGTTAATTACATTTTGATTTGTTGTAAACATATTTAAAAATGGTCGAATAAAAAATAAACCAATAATTAAAAATAATAAAGAATGTGCAAGTGACATCACAATTCCTTGAGTTGCATAATAAGATGCCTTATTATCATCTTTAGCTCCTAAATGTCTTGCAATAAAGGCATTCATCGCAATCCCTATTCCACAAGAAATGGCTAATGATAAATTTTGTAAAGGGAAAATCAATGATACTGCTGTTAAAGCTTCTTCTCCAAGTTGAGAAACAAAGATACTATCTATAATATTGTATAATGATTGAATCAACATTGAAATCATTGGCGGAATCGCCATTGACATTAATAAAGGAAATACAGGCTTGTATTCCATTGGGTTTCTATTTTCCATATAAGTCTCCTTTCCATAAAAAAAGCTATAGATGTCTATTTATGATCAGAAATAGAGAAATCTATAGCTTACCTAAGCAATATTTAATTTGCTTGTTTATATTAATAAATATTTAATTTTTTGTCAATTCTTTTATGCAAAAATTAATTCTTGATCCAAAGCTTCTAAAGCCATAATAGCATCCCAACAGAAACTTTCTTTACCAACATATTCATCAAAATGATTACGTTTAAATTGAATCATAACTTCTTCTTGAATACCACTAAATTTAATTTTACAATTTTGTTCTTTTAAACGATCAACAATTTCAAAGAATTCATGAATACCTGAATCATCTATTGAAGGAACTCCCCTCATAGAAAAAATAATTGCTTCTAAAGAATTATCTAAACTATCTAGAACTTGTGTCATTTGTTCTTGTGTTCCAAAGAAAATAGGACCACTTAAATACATAATTCTTGTTTTTTGATGATGATGTTTTAAATCTTTTCCTACACGATCTTTATCAATATCACGTACTTCTATATGTAAATGAGAATTATTTAAAACAAATAAAATAATTGAAACCATGACTCCAATAACAATCGCAACAGTTAAATCAAAAACAACTGTCGCACACATTGTAATTAAATATTGTGAAATATTTGTTTTAACTTTATTATGAAATAATGTTTTAATTTCTTGCCAATCATTCATACGCCAAGCAGTAACCATTAAAACACCCGCTAAAGCAGATAATGGAATACGCGACATTAAAGATCCAAGTAAAAACATTGAAATCAAAATAACAATTGAATGGAAGACACTGACTAATCTTGTCTTTCCACCTGCTTTAATAGCTACAGATGTTCTAGCAATCGCAGCTGTTGCAGGAACACCACCAAATAAAGGAATTAACATATTTCCAATACCTTGAGCCATTAATTCACGATCAGCATTTAGTTTTTCATTTTTCATTTTACCAGCACTTGCTCCACATAAAAGTGATTCAATCATTCCAAGTGCAGCAATACTTAAAGCAGGTAACATTAATTGTGTAATTGTTCCAAGTTGAAGTGAAGAAAAAGATAATCTTGCTTCTGGAAATAAAGTACTTGGAATTGTACCAACTTCATGAACTGGTAAATTCATACATAATTGACAAATTAAAGCAATGATAATTCCAGCTAGTGAGGAAGGACAATATTCTCCCCATTTTTTAGGCCAAACAAGCATGATCACAACCACTAAAATTCCAAAGAAAACAGTTGGAAGTGATACAGGAAAACCTAATTTTAAATATGAAAATAGTTTTTCTAAAGCACTTGAACCAACAGAAGTTGTTCCAAAGAAATTATCGATTTGTCCTAATGCGATAATAATCGCAATTCCACTTGTAAAACCAGTAATAACACTTGTTGGAATAAATGAAACGATTTTTCCAAACTTAAATAACGATGCAATAATCAACATACATCCTGATAAAAAACTAGCGATGAAGACACCTTGTAAACCATATGTTGTTGAAAGTCCAATTAAAATAGCTGACATAGCACCTGTTGGTCCAGAAATTTGATAACTAGCCCCCGATAAAACACCAATCACTAGACCAGCAATAATCGCTGTAATTAACCCAGCACCTGCATCAGCCCCACTACTTACTCCAAAAGCCAGAGCTAGTGGTAAAGCAACAGCTGCTACTGTTAATCCAGCTAAAATATCCTGTAAAAGAGTTTGTACGTTATAACCTCTAAACTCATTTTTCAAGTCATTTATATAATCTTTAAACATAAAATCCCCCTTCTATAAACCCTGTGTCATTATACACATTTAAAGAACATTTGTTAAGAATTTATCGATATAAAAAGGACGATGTTGAACCATTATCCTTATAAACATTATGATTTAAAATATTTTTCTATCTCTTTTACTTCATCTTCAGGTATATCTAAAAATTGAATAGCTTCTTTAAATGTCATTTTTA
>OKSD01000779.1_pt1 | contig 34272 bp, 30 predicted proteins | sample 1601221 | NCBI WGS metagenome assembly OKSD01 (sample SAMEA3541550, study PRJEB24748) | human gut metagenome | biome: human gut; feature: human-associated habitat; material: faeces | place: China | collected 2012
TCAGGCAGGGCTGGTCCCCCGGCAGAAACACACACCCCTGTAGGTCGGGCTGCTGCGCCAGCAGCGCGGTCAGGCCAAGGCGCACCGTATCGCTGCGGCGTGGCTCGGCATGGCGCAGCACGGGGAAGCCCCCTGCACGGCAGAGGGCCTCGACCGCGGCTGAGCGGGTCACGGCAATGCGCCCGGCAAACACCGGCGCGGCGGCCAGCGCCAGCGCATGGACGGCCAGCGGCCGACCGTTCAGCTCGGCCATCAGCTTGTTGCCGCCGAACCGCCGCCCCAGCCCCGAGGCCATGACGATGCAGCCCAGCGGCGGCACAGGGCAGTCCAGATCGTACACAAAGGCGTCCGGATCGGCGCAGAGCGTGCGCAGGAACGGGGTGTCCTGCTTGCGGACGACCGCGAGAACGCGGCAGACTTTCAACATATCCAGCACGCTTTGTTGAAAATCCGCGCAGCCGCTCTCCAGATAGCCAAGCTCGTCCAGCACGGCCCAGCCGCCGGCTGCCGCCATCCGCTGCAGGGCGGGCAGTCCCACGGCGGCAAAGCCGGCCGGTACGGGGCGCATCCGGTTTTCACCGGGGGGCAGGGCGGCATCAAACCGGCCGATGACCGCCGCTGCCCCGGCGGCTGTATCGCGCATCTCGACCCATCTGCCCGGGACAGCGGCGGTGAGAAGCATCGGGGCATCGGGGCAAAGGGATGGCATAAGTGCGCGCAGCAGCGTTGTTTTGCCGCTGCCGCGCCCGCCGGTCAGCAGCAGATGGCGCTTACCGCTGGCCAGGAAAGAACGCAGAATAGAGCTCGCGGCTGGTCTGTACACAGGCATCACGGTAGGCCTCATACCTTTCTAAAAATTGGCGGGCCTCGGCGGTCAGGGTGCTGCCGCCGCCACCCCGCCCGCCGATGGTCTTGCAGGTCAGGGCAAAGCCCAGTTCTTTTTCGGCGTGCTGCACAAGTCGCAGCGCCTTGGAGTAGGAAAGCCCCATCTGCGCCGCTGCGCTGCGCAGCGAGCCGGTCTCCTCGATCAGATGGAGCAGGCGGCAGGGCCCCTCGCCAAAAAAACGCTCGCCTGCGTCATCGCAGAGCATCACGCGCAAAGCAGGTTTCATGGTATCACCTCACAGCGGCAGCAGGGCCAGACGGCGTCGGCCCCGGCAGTCGGTAACGGGCAGCAGCTCCAGCGGGCCGTACACGGCGGCAAGGGCTGCCTGCAGCACGGCAGGCGGGTCGGTTCTGGGGTGCAGCACCGCCGCGACCCCGCCGCCCTGCAATACCACCAGTATATCACAGCTGTCCAGCGCCAGCGCGGGGTCGTGCAGGCAGACCAGCGCGGTCTTGCCGCCGGTGTGGACCAGCTGCGCCAGCAGCGCGGTCATCCGGCTGCGGTTCGCAAGGTCAAGCGCACTGTCCGGCTCGTCCAGCAAAAGCAGCGGCGCATCCTCGGCAATCGTACGCGCCAGAATACAGAGCTGCTTCTCGCCGCCGCTCAGCGTCAGGTAGTCCTGCCCGGCCTTGTTGGTCAGACCTACGGTGCGCAGGGCCTCGTCCGCAGCGGCGCGCATGGCGGCGGTGGGGCTTTGCAGGACCCCCAGCCGCGGGTTGAAGCCCATAAGCACGACCTCCCGCGCCGAGAGCGAGACCGAGATGCCGCTCTGCTGCGGGATATAGCTGACGGTCTGCGCAAGCCTGCGGGTGGACAGACTCTCCAGCGGGACGCCGTCCAGAAGGCACTGCCCGGTGTGGGGCAGCAGCCCGGCGGCCGCCTTGAGCAGCGTGGTCTTGCCGCTGCCGTTTACCCCCAGCAGCCCGATCAGCTGCCCGGACACCGGGACAGAAAAGCTGACCCCTTGCAGCACGGCCGCTGTGCCGTACCGTACGGTGAGGTCCTGCACGCAAAGCCCCACGGGCGGGGGCGTGGTTTGTGGCATCATGAAACATCCCTCCCCGACCGCAGGATCAGATAAAGCAGAAACGGTACGCCCAGCAGCGAGGTAAAGATGCTGACCGGCAGCTCGGTGGAGGCTGCCGTCTTGGCCAGTGTGTCGGCCGCCAGCAGCAGGGCGCTGCCCAGCAGCCCGCTCAGCAGGCAGGCCGAGCGCCGGTTGTGCCCCGCCAGCAGCCGGGCGTTGTGGGGGGCCAGCAGCCCAACAAAGCTGATAAGCCCTGTCACGCTGACAACGGCGGCGACCGTCATGGTGGCAAGCATCATCAGCAGCAGGCGCATCGCTCCCACCCGCACGCCGAGCAGCCGGGCCTCGCCCTCCTCGATTGAAAGCAGCAGCGCCTGCCGGTGCAGCGCAAAGATCGCTGCGCAGCAGACCAGTACGACCGGCACCGGGAACCACACCCGGCTGCGGGTCACGGCGGCCAGACTGCCCATGATCCAATACTCGATGCTGGCCAGCTCCTTCTCGGGGTCGGCAGTCAGCTTGAGCAGCATCAGCAGCGTCTGGGCCAGCGCATGGACGGCGATGCCCGCCAGCACCAGCGACATTTTGCTGCGCCCCGGCGCGGCGGCGGCCAGCCCCAGTGAGAGGAACACCGCCGCCAGCCCGCCCGCAAAGGCACAGACCGTGGTGGACAGCGCCCCTGACGAAACGAACAGGATGGCGAACGCCGCGCCGACACTGGCCCCCGAGGAAACGCCGATGATGTCGGGGCTTGCCAGCGGGTTGCGGAATACGGTCTGGTAGACAAAGCCGGCCGCCCCCAGTCCAAAGCCGCCGATCAGAGCCATAACGGCGCGGGGCAGCCGCAGCACGGTGAAGGTGCGCACCGCCATGGCATCGCCGGCCAGCAGCGCCGCCGGTGTTATGGGGTAGCGGCCCAGTGCAAGGGCCGTACCAAAAGTCATAAAAACGCAGAGCGCTGCGCCCAGAAGGCACAGCGCCGTGCGCTTGCGGTTATTCATAGGAGGCAGGGGTGAAGCCGTAGTAGGCCGTGTAGAAGGCATCGGCGCAGTCATGGTAGAACTGCTCACTCACCTGCTCGGGATGCAGCACGCTGCCCAGATAGACGCTGCCCAGAAAGCTGCCGGGCACGGGGGAGTCCACAGCCTCGATGGCGTGGGGCAGCTGGTAGACATGGCCCTCCTTGACGGCGGTGCAGTCGGCCAGTGCGGCATCGTTCAGGACGGAATCGACATCATAGTCGGCATCGGACGCCAGAATGATGTAGTCGGGGTCCCAGTCCAGCACCTGCTCATAGGAGACCTCGGCCCAGTAGGTGTCCTCGACACTGGCGGCAGCGTTGAGACCGCCGGCGTTCTCGATCATATAGTTCTGGTACATGGCGGGGCCGGCGGTCTGCAGCACAGAGCTGTTGCCGGCCATGTAGACGGTGGGGGCCTCGGCATCGCCGATGGCCTCGTGGAGGCTGAGCAGGTTGTCCTCGATCGCGGACTTCAGCTCCTCACCGCGGGCAACGGTGTTGGTGGCCTGAGCCAGCAGGTCGATGGCACCGTACAACTTGTCCTGATCCTCCGGCTTGACGGCCAGCACGGTCAGGCCCAGCTCCTCCATCTGGGGGATGGAATCCTTCAGCTTGGCGGGCACGATGACAAGGTCGGGGGTCAGCGCGGCGCAGCCCTCAAGATCAAACTCCTTGGCGGTGCCGATGCTGGGCAGGCTCTGCAGCTCGGGGGCGGAGAGGCTGTAGATCGTGCGCTTGTCGGCCTTGGCCTCGACGCCGACCAGCTCGTCCTGCACGCCGAGGGCAATGAGCAGGCTGGTGGAGATGTAGTAGCCGCTGGCCAGCGTCTTGGGCTCGGTCTCGATGGTGACCTCGCGGCCCAGCTGGTCGGTGACGGTCAGCGGGTAGGTGACGGCGGTCTCGGCGGCAGCGGGTTCAACGGCAGCCTCCTCGGGGCTGGCGGTGACATCGGGTGCAACGGCGGAGGCGGCGGCCTCGCTGCTTACGGCGGCGGTGCTGCCGCAGGCGGTCAGCGCCATGGCGGCGGCCAGCAGCAGGGCGGTCATTTTGGTCATTTTCATGGATCTTCTTCCCTCATACAATAAAAAATATCGTTGTATTTTTAAAACAACAACGGTATTGTACCAGATTTTATGGTAGAATAAAAGTACCTATCCACGAAAAGTATGATTTTTTCGCCCAAAATAGAAAAAAACGGAGATTGACCCATGATGACGATACGCGAATATGCCCGCCCCGCCACGCTGGAGGAGGCATGGCAGCTGAACCAGAAAAAGCCCAACCGCGTGCTGGGCGGTATGCTCTGGCTCAAGATGGAAAAGATCAATGTCGGCACGGCCATCGACCTATCGGCCTTAGGGCTGGATACGATCGAGGAGACTGACACCGAGATCCTCATCGGCGCTATGGCAACGCTGCGCGATCTGGAAACGAACGCCGCCCTGAATGGCTACACCGCGGGGGCTGTGCGGGAGGCTGTGCGCCACATTGTCGGCGTGCAGTTCCGCAACTGCGCCACGGTGGGCGGCAGCATCTATGGCCGGTTCGGCTTTTCCGATGTGCTGACGCTGTTTTTGGCGCTGGACTGCGAGGTCGAGCTGTACAGGGCGGGCCGGATGCCGCTGGCGCAGTTTGCCGCGATGCCCTATGACCGCGATATTCTGACCCACATCTGCCTGCGCAAGACGCCGGGGCTGAAGGTGCAGTACCAGTCGGTGCGCGCGACCCAGACCGATTTCCCGATCCTGACCTGTGCGGCCGCCCGCACGGCGCAGGGGCAGTACCGCTTTGCCATCGGCGCGCGCCCGATGAAGGCCGTGCTTGTCACGCCGGACTGCGACCCGGCGCAGCTGCCCGCCACCGTGCAGGCAGCCGTCAAGACCGGCAGCAACCTGCGCGGCAGTGCCGAGTACCGCACCCACCTGACCGGTGTGCTGGTCCGGCGTGCCGTGGCCGCGCTGGAAAATTGACGGAGGTATACCATGCAGATCACATTTACCTTAAATCATAAAAAAGTCACCGCCGAAATCGCGGCTGACACCGTGCTGCTGGACCTTGTGCGCAGCCTCGGCTGCAAGAGCGTCAAGCGCGGCTGCGAGACCGCCAACTGCGGCCTTTGCACGGTCTTTCTCGATGAAAAGCCGGTGCTGTCCTGCTCAGTGCTGGCGGCGCGGGTCAACGGCCGCAGCGTCACCACGCTGGAGGGGCTGCAGGAGGAGGCTGCCGAGTTCGGCGCCTTTATCGCCGATCAAGGTGCGGAGCAGTGCGGCTTCTGCAACCCGGGCTTTATTATGAACGCGCTGGCGCTTTTCCGGGAAAACCCCGACCCCGGCGAGGATGAAATCAAGGAGTATCTGGCCGGCAACCTCTGCCGCTGCTCCGGCTATGAGGGCCAGCTGCGGGGCATTTTGAACTTTTTAGCGTGGAAAAAGGGGAAGGAGGCTGCCCAATGAAAACTGTGAACCAATCCATGCGCAAAAAGGACGCTATGCAGCTTGTGACCGGCCAGCCCGTCTACATGGATGATGTCATCCCGCAGGACTGCCTGATCGTAAAGCTGCTGCGCTCCCCCCATGCCAACGCTATCGTGCAGGAGATCGACACGAGCCGTGCCCTGCTGGTGCCGGGCATCGAGGCGATCTACACATGGAAGGATGTGGACCAGCAGGGCCGCCGCTACACCCAGGCGGGCCAGACCTACCCTGAGCCGAGCCCCTATGACCGACTTGTCATCGACCGCCATGTCCGCTTTGCGGGGGATGTTGTCGCAATTTTGGCCGGCAAGGATGAAAAATGCGTCGATAAGGCGATGAAGCTCATCAAGGTCAGGTATGAGGTCCTACCCGCCGTGCTGGACTACCACACGGCGCTGGACAACCCCGTCCTTGTCCACCCGGAGGAAAACTGGGAGTCGCTGGCACCGGTCGGGGCCGACAACAAGCGCAACCTCTGCGCCCACGATGAGACCGGGGCGGGCGATATTGAGGCGGTGCTGGCGGGGTGTGATGTCGTCATCGACCATACATACCACACCCGCGCCTGCCAGCAGGCCATGATGGAGACCTTCCGCACCTACTGCAGCATAGATGCCTACGGGCGGCTGAATGTCCTCAGCTCGACCCAGATCGTTTTCCACTGCCGCCGGATCCTGGCCAATGCGCTGCACATCCCCAAGTCGATGATCCGGGTGGCCAAGCCCCGCATCGGCGGCGGCTTCGGCGCCAAGCAGACCTCGGTCTGCGAGGTCTACCCCGCCTTTGTGACATGGAAAACCAAAAAGCCCAGCAAGATCATCTTCAGCCGGTACGAGACCCAGATCGCCTCCACCCCGCGCCATGAGATGGAGCTGCATGTCCGCCTTGGTGCGACAAAGGACGGCATCATCAGGGGCATCGACCTCTACACCCTGTCCAACACCGGTGCCTACGGCGAGCATGGACCTACAACGGTGGGCCTGTCCGGCCACAAATCCATCCCGCTCTACGGCAAGGCCGAGGCATTCCGCTTTGTCAGCGATGTCGTCTACACGAACCACATGTCCTCGGGCGCTTACCGCGGCTACGGCGCGACCCAAGGCCTGTTTGCGGTGGAGTCCGCCGTCAATGAACTGGCCGACAGGCTGGGCATCGACCCGTTTGTGATCCGCCAGCGCAACATCGTCCATGAGGGCGATGTGATGCCCGCCTACTACGGGCAGGTCAACACCAGCTGCGCGCTGGACCGCTGCCTGCAGGCCGTGCATGACAACATCGGCTGGGACGAAAAATACCCCGTGCGCGACATGGGTAACGGCAAGGTGCGCGCCGTGGGCATGGGCATGGCGATGCAGGGCTCCGGCATTACGAGTGTGGATGTGGGCAGCGCCAGCCTGAAGATCAACGATGATGGGTTCTACACCCTCTCAATCGGTGCAGCCGACATGGGCACCGGCTGCGATACGATTCTGGCGCAGATTGCCGCCGAGGTTCTGGAGTGCCCGCTCGACAATGTGACGGTCCTCGGCGCGGACACCGATTCCTCGCCCTACGATTCCGGCTCCTACGCATCCAGCACGACCTATGTCACCGGCAAGGCGGTTGAGCAGTGCGCCGAGCAGCTCAAGCAGAAGATCTGTCAGGTCGGCGCGGGGCTGCTGGGCCTTGATGAGCGTGCGGTCGTCTTTGCGGGCGATGCCGTGACAAGCGAGGACGGCACGCAGCGCGCCACGCTGGCGCAGATTGCCGCAGCCTCCCAGTGCGGCAGCAATACGGCGCTGGAGGCAGTTGTGACCCACAGCTCGGAAATCTCGCCCCCGCCGTTCATGGTGGGCGCGGCCGAGGTCGAGGTCGATCTGGAAACCGGCGAGGCGCAGGTCATCCGCTATGAGGCGGCCGTTGACTGCGGCACACCGGTCAACCCGAACCTTGCGCGGGTGCAGGCCGAGGGCGGAATCCTGCAGGGCATCGGTATGGCGCTGACCGAGAATGTCACCTACGATGACCGCGGCATGCCGCAGGAAAACTCGCTGATGCAGTACAAGATCCCGGCGCGCAACGACATCGGGCATATCCATGTCGTATTTGAGAGCAGCTACGAGGGCACCGGCCCCTTCGGTGCCAAGAGCATCGGCGAGGTGGTCATCAACACCCCGCTGCCCGCCGTGGCCGATGCAATCTACCACGCCACCCACAAGCGGTTCTATGAGCTGCCCATCACCCGCGAGCAGATCGCGCTGGCCGGGCAGTAAAAGGCAGGGAACGGCGAAAAGACCCTCTGCGGGGGATAAAAAAACTCTTGTAGGGGCGAGCATTGCTCGTCCGTGCCCGTTTGTCTGTGAAAAACCTTCCCGGAAAACGCGCTGCTGCGCCAAGCCGGCGGGCGGCCAATGGCCGCCCCTACACATTCAACAGGCCAGGAATGTGATTTTTTGGAGGAAAGAAATCCGTCAAAGCACCTTGCTGCCCAGCGCCTGGCTGGTGCGGGAGAGCGAGAGGTTGGCAAGCTCCTGATTGTCAAGGGTGTAGCACAGGACCAGCACATTCATATTTCTCAGTGAGACCAATGCTGCGCATTTATTTGAGCGGTGCAAGTCAGAATCCGTCTCACGAATTTGCCCCCAAAACTGCCCCCAAAAGGGTTTGAAACGGTTCAGCACCTTTTTGTACACATGGGACAAAATCTATTCCGAGCCTTGGTACACAACACCACCAAACCCAACAAAACAGCACTGTAACGCACAAATTTTAGACCTCTCATAACCCAGAGGTCGCAGGTTCAAGTCCTGTCCCCGCAACCATGGCGAGTATTCTTACAGCATTTGAAAGGCTGTTAAGAACACTCGCTTTTTCTCATACAGCGAGTTGACCTGGGGCGTAGTTGACAACTACGCCTTTTCTTGTATTTACCGACACCTGCGGTGCCGGAAGTGGAAACACATCGGGGATGAAGATTGCTCCCACACAGTTGTAATGGATCACAAGATGCTGCTCCCATATCCCGTCGATCTTCTCCGCCTGATTGACTTCGATGTGATCGATCAGCTCATTGAGCATCCTGGGGGTCAAAACCTTGGCTCTTGTGTATTTGCGGACGGTGGAGATAAACATATCCGCCGTTACGGACTTGCTGCTGAGCTTGTCCATTTCAGCACGGAGGGTCTTGATCTTCTCGGATATCTCCTTCTGTTCATCTTCGTATCTGCGGGACATTTTGGCAAAGCGGTCATCCGAGAGCTTGCCGGAAACATTGTCCTCATAGATACGCTCAAATAATCCATCCAGTTCTTCTCCTGTTTTATGTTCTTTTGCCGCTATGGGTTAGTCGCATCCACATAATCGATGAGTTCTGTGCCAGACAATGTCGGATCAAAACTTCCATAGATCGCTGGCAAAGTTCGCGTATTCAATACGAAATTTTTCGGCAATTCTTTTGGTGTATAACCCGTGATGCGCCTGAATTCGCGATTGAAATTGCGAATCGTCGTGAACCCGCAGTTTGCACAAATCTCCGTGATTTTTGTGTTTGGTTCCGAATGGATCAACTGAACAGCCTTTTCTACGCGTACGGTGCTGAGATACTGCGAAAATGTCATACCTGCCTGCTTTTTAAAGTATCGCGAAAAGTACGCCGGAGAGAAGTTCATGAATTCAACCGCATCGTCAAAGGTGATGCTGGAATAATCTGTATCGACACGGTTCAATAGCTGCTTATATCGGTTCACCTGTTCATTTTCTTGTTGACAGTCTATCAATGGTTGTGCCCGATAAATATCTACAAGAATCAGAATCATTAACGCCAGTGTTCTCTGTTCAAAGAAAGGCTGCTTTTCATAAAGTTCACGACGAATTTCCATCAGCTGGTTTTGAATATGCCCATCGTCATGAAAAAGCGATTGAGTCGGCATACGACCACATGTGAGCGATGTTGTTGTTCTCTCATCGATCAATGATACAAAAAGAACACAGTCTTGCCCTGCATTAATTGAATGGATGTTGCCACTGTAGCAGAGTAACCCCTTTCCCGGTGTTAGGTTGTACTCGTGTTCATTGAGAGTTATATGTGCAGTTCCAGTCTTGCATAGAATCAATTCATGCTCCATGTGCCAGTGGGATATGTTATGCAGATTTTTGTACTCTCCAACCCACACACGTTCGTTCCCTGCATAGTATCTTTTTTCGAGTTTTGCTATCACAATTCGTTCCCTCTCTCGCCAGAACAATAAATGTCCATATCTTGCCAAAGGTTGTCTTTCAATTCGTCAATTTATATGTTAATATTACCACAAATTAACAAATCAGTAAATAATTTATGTGCAACATTGACCATTTAGGCAGAATCCTAATCAAAAGTGGTATTCTACCTGCAACGGCACGAAGTCAATACACAGCAAGAAAAGGAGGCTATTTGTCGAAAAAACGCACTTAACGCAACCAATTTAATGAAAGGAAACGGATTACGATGAAAAAGCAAAAAAGCTTGATTGCCTTACTGATATGTCTGGCGTTTTGCCTGATCAGTATGTTTGGAACTTGGTCTATGTTGACTTGCAACGGAACAGTTGAAGTAAATGATTTGAAGATTTCGACCTCCAAAGGTGACTTGGTTCGCTTCCTGGAGTATCGTCCTAAAACAGCTACTGCAGATAACCCTGTTCCTGCGATCGTTTATAGCCCTGGTAATGATAGCACCGCCGAAAGCGTTCGCCTTTGCTCTTCGGAACTGGCGCGTCGTGGTTATGCCGTGTATGTTCTGGATCTGCTCTCCGCAGGTCACTCCTCCGAAGGCATTGGTAATTCGCCCACCTTTGGTTTTGAAGAGCTGATTGACTACGTCTACAGCAACCTCGACTATGTAGACAATGCTCATATCGGCATCGCAGGTTATTCAAAGGGCGGTGGAAATGTTATCCGCGTCATGACTACTCTTGGCGATCAGCAACGTGAAGATCCTGACAACTATGTCCGCAAAGTTGACGCAGCTCTGATCCTTGCTCCGCCGTTCCAGCCTCTGGATGCTCTGGCTACCGGCGTCAACCTTGGTTTTGGTGCTGGCCTGTACGATCCTTATTCTCGCATCGGTTTCAAACCAGTAGAAGGTTACTGGCCAGGCGACCTGAGCGTAAAACGCGAAATGAAGGAAACCATTAACCTTGGTGTGCCTGGCACTTTTGCCGAAGATGAGCTGGACGACCCGAATGTTAAGGTTGAAATCGGTCATGTATACGGTAGCTTTGCTGAGAACAATGCTCGCGTCGTTTACAATCCTGCTGACTCTACCCACGGTTCTGGTATGATCAGCCGCGGCTTTATTCATGATACTGTGGACTTCTTTATGCAGGCTATTCCTGCACCGAATCCCATTGATGCCAACGACCTGGTGTATCCTGCGTTGATGCTGTTCTCTGCACTCGGTTTGATCGCTCTGTTGGCGATGACGGTTCCTGTTGCTCTTCTGCTCCTCGAGACGCCTATCTTTGCTGCGCTTCACCGTCCGGCCGGCGCTCCCGTTTCCGGTTTGAACACAAAAAAAGACTGGACCATCTTTATTGTAGCTTCTCTGATTGCTGGCTTTGTTCCTCCGATCATGGCTCCTGTCATCATTCAGCAAACCAGCAAGATCTTCTCTCTGACTGGGCAGGGAACCACTGGCAGTGTCTTTGTTTATGGTGTCGCAAACAACGTCGTTGTATGGATGATGTTCAGTGCTTTGTTCCTGTTGGCAATGTTCTTCCTGTTCTATAATGTTATTCACAAGAAGAATGGCGTAAAACTTTCTGATTATGGATTGGCAATTTCTCTGGCTGATATTGGCCGCATCATTCTTCTGGCTATTGCCGTTATCCTGACCTGCCGCAGCGTTGTCTGGTTTGCAGATTACTTCTTCAAGGTTGATTTTCGTCTTGTTGATCTGTCCATGGCTACAATGGACTGGAATCATCTGCGTGTATCCCTTTGCTACGCTCCGTTCTTTATCCTGTACTGGTGCATCAACTCTCTTACAATGAACGGCTGCAACCGCTTTAAAAACATGAGCGAAGGCAAAAACCTTTTGATCTGCGTGCTTTGCAACACTTTCGGAACGATTGTTGTAGTGCTGGTCTACTATATTATGCTGTATCGCACTGGCTGCGGTATTGGTGCATTCTCCAACTGGAAAGCATATATGATGCTCAGCTACATGATTCTTTCCGCTACTGCAGGTACAATTATCAATCGTAAGATTTATAACGCAACCAGCAGCCTTTACCTTGGTCCTGTGATTTTCGGTACGCTGATTGCCATCATTAACACCACAGTTTATACGTTGCCCGCAGCTTAACTGCAAGCAGACCATTTGGGCTAAAGTAAATTGGACAAAATATTTACCTGAAATGCCGAGAAGGAAATAACAGATCCCCCCTAGTGGATTACGCAAGCTAACTAGGGGGGATTTCTCTGGATTATTTAGAAAAGAAAACCAAGGCGGTGATAAGAGTATTATGGCAACGAAACAAAAGTTGACCACTTTGGGCATCGAATTAGGCTCAACACGCATCAAAGCAGTTTTGACGAGTTTTGATGGTACAATACTAGCCAGTGGTATGCATGACTGGGAGAACCGTTTTGAAGACGGTTATTGGACTTACCATCTAGATGATGTATGGGCAGGCATTCGAGATGCCTATCGTGACTTAGCACTGAACTATGAAAACACCTATGAGGAAGTTCTTCAGACCGTTGGCGCTATTGGCGTTTCAGCTATGATGCATGGCTATCTTCCATTTGATTGTAATGGACAACAGCTGACAGCATTCCGTACCTGGCGTAACACTACAACTCAACAGGCAGCAAATGCTTTGACAGGGCGTTTTCATTTCAACATTCCTCAGCGATGGAGCATAGCTCACTTTTATCAGGCCATTCTTAATGGAGAGGCACACGTTAATAATGTTGCGTTTCTGACAACTCTTGCCGGTTATGTCCATTGGCAGCTAACTGGTAATAAGGTTCTGGGTATCGGGGACGCATCCGGCATGTTTCCTATCGACAGCAACACCTGTGATTATAATACTTCCATGCTCGATTCCTTCGATGCTTTGCTCAAAGAAGCAAAGTTACCATTTCACCTGCGTGATTTGCTTCCCAAGGTACTGTGTGCGGGGGAAGATGCCGGTTATTTAACAGAAGCAGGTGCCAAACTCCTCGATTCCACGGGAACACTATCTCCCGGAATTCCGTTTTGTCCACCAGAAGGTGATGCTGGAACCGGCATGGTGGCTACTAACAGCGTTGCACAGCGCACCGGTAATGTCAGCGCCGGCACAAGCGTTTTTGCTATGATCGTGCTTGATAAGCCGCTGAAACAAGTTCATCCAGAGATAGATATGGTCACTACTCCACAAGGTGCTCCTGTTGCTATGGTTCACTGTAATACTTGCACATCTGATCTGGATGGCTGGGTGAATTTGATGGGAGAAATGACCGAGGCTGCCGGGACCACACTGACCAAATCTCAGCTGTATAATCTTTTCTACCAGAAAGCATTACAAGGCGATGCTGATTGCGGTGGGTTGATCAATTTCAACTACTTCTCCGGCGAGCCAGTCACGGGCATATCAGATGGACGGCCAACATTTATTCGTCGCCCCAATGCAAAATTTAATCTTGCCAACTTCGCACGAGCCCAATTGTATTCCTGTATTGCGACTTTGAAGTATGGTTTGGACATTTTGTTCGAGCAAGAGCAGGTAACAGTCGACAATCTACTTGGCCATGGTGGTCTATTCAAGGTCCCCGTAGTTGGGCAGAAATTACTGGCCGGGGCGTTGGGTGTTCCAGTATCTGTAATGAAAACAGCCGGAGAGGGCGGACCGTGGGGTATGGCACTTTTGGCTGACTATCGTTTGAATCGGAATAAGGATGAGAACTTGGAAAACTATTTACAGAACCATATCTTTATCCATTCCGAAGGAAATACCCAGACACCCGATAAAGCTGATCAGTTCGGATTTTCCGCATTCATGAAAGAGTATATACGTTGCTTGCCGGTCGAACGCGCCGCCGTAGATACTCTTCGCTAAATTAGGAGGCTATTAATAATGCGTATGCAAGACTATGAATTTTGGTTTGTAGTAGGAAGCCAGTTCCTGTATGGTCCCGAAGTGCTCGAAACCGTAGCTGCTCGTGCTTCCGAAATGGCCGATGTGTTAAATGCTTCTGGCAACTTGCCTTGCAAATTGGTATACAAGGTCACCGCAAAAACTAATAAAGAAATTGCTGATGTTGTACGTGAAGCCAACTATGACCCGCACTGCGCTGGCATTATCACATGGTGCCACACTTTCAGCCCAAGCAAAATGTGGATCAATGGCTTCGTTGACCTGCAAAAACCTTATTGCCACTTTGCCACTCAGTATAATCGCGAAATCCCAAATGAAGAAATCGATATGGACTTTATGAACCTGAACCAAGCTGCTCACGGCGACAGGGAGCATGGATTCATTGCCGCAAGACTGCGGATGCCTCGCAAAATCATTTTTGGTTATTGGCAAGACGAGGAAATTCAAAAGCGTCTCGGTCGTTGGATGCGTGCCGCTGTAGGTGTAGCAGTTTCGCGGAATCTAAAAGTCATGCGTTTTGGTGACAATATGCGTGAGGTTGCAGTAACTGAAGGCGATAAGGTTGAAGTTCAGGCTAAACTCGGATGGCAGGTAAATACCTGGGCAGTAGGTGACCTTGTGAAAGTAATGAGCGAGGTCACCGATGCTGAAGTCGATGCTTTAATGGACACTTATCGTTCCAGCTACGACTTTGCTACTGATAATATCGATGCTATTCGCTATCAGGCCAGAGAAGAAATTGCCATCAAAAAAATGCTGGATGACGAAGGATGTCAGGCATTTTCTAATACATTCCAAGATTTGTATGGCATGGAGCAGCTGCCCGGCCTGGCCAGTCAACATTTGATGGCTCAAGGATACGGCTACGGCGGCGAAGGGGACTGGAAAGTTGCTGCCATGACTGCCATCATGAAATCGATGGGCGATAACGGCAATGGATGCTCGCTCTTCATGGAAGACTATACTTACAATCTGGTTCCAGGTGCAGAATATAGCCTTGGTGCTCATATGTTGGAAGTTTGCCCTTGCTGCGCAGCAGAAAAGCCCCGTATCGAGACCCACCCCCTGGGTATCGGGATGAATGAAAAAGACCCGGCACGTCTTGTGTTTGAAGGTAAAGCCGGCCCGGCTATTGTAGTCAGCCTGATTGATATGGGTGGTCGTTTGCGACTGATCTGCCAGGATATAGAGTGCGTAAAACCCATTCTGCCAATGCCTAATCTCCCCGTTGCCCGTGTCATGTGGAAGGCACTGCCGAGCTTGGCAACTGGCGTAGAATGTTGGATCACTGCTGGCGGTGCCCATCATACAGTACTGAGCTATGACGTAACTGCTGAGCAAATGCACGACTGGGCCAACATGATGGGTATAGAATTCGTCCATATCGGTAAGGATACCACTCCTGAAAGTCTGGAGCACGATCTGTTTCTTGCTGATCTTGCCTGGAAGCTGAAGTGAGGATCATGATACTGGAATATCTTCGACAACAGGTCTACGAGGCAAACATGGAATTGCCTCGCCACGGTCTTGTTACCTATACTTGGGGAAATGTTTCCGCCATCGACCATGAAAAAGGTCTAATCGTTATTAAGCCATCTGGTGTGGATTATAACGAATTGGCTCCTGACAATCTTGTAATAGTAGATATGGATGGCAATGTGGTAGAAGGCAGCTTGAAACCTAGCAGTGATACAAAAACTCATCTGGAATTGTACAATGCATTTCCTGCATTGGGCGGCATTGTCCACACCCATAGCACTTATGCTGTAGCATGGGCACAGGCGTGCAAGGATATTCCTGCCTTTGGTACAACACATGCTGATTATTTCTACGGTGCAGTGCCATGTACCCGCAAGTTGACCCAGGAAGAGGTTGATTCAGATTATGAGCGGAACACCGGTAAGGTAATCGTTGAAACCTTTTGTGATCACAACATCGATCCTATGCATGTACCAGGTGTCCTGTGTGCGAACCATGGTCCATTCACTTGGGGAAAGGATGCTGCTCAGGCAGTATACCATGCCGTTGTACTAGAAGAAGTTGCAAAAATGGCATTACTGACCAATCAAATTAATCCTAATACAGCACCAGCTCCACAATATGTATTGGACAAACACTATCACCGCAAACATGGATCCACTGCGTATTATGGCCAATAATAAGACCTCCTTAACATACCAGCAGAGAGCCGTAAACACAGGTTGGCGTGAAACAGGTTATCTGATACTGAAAGTGGATTCTCTCCCAGTCGGTAAAAAATCAGTTTTCACCAGTGAGGAAATCCATCTAGCAAGAACAGCCGTAAATCAGCTGCGAAACAAGAAAATCCAACAAGGCCAGTACACCGACGCGACCGATGATATGCTGCTGAAATTGGTCTGAAAGAACAAATTATGCATGAACAGAAACTACCCTGCAAGGTGCCTTGCAGGGTAGTTTTCTATAATTACAACGAATACTTTTATCAAAAGGTCAATCTCATCTGATACCACGTCACATCACCGTGGGTGGAGCCGGAAATCCCCTCGCTGACAAAGCCGAACTTGGCGTAATAATGTACAAGACGGTCCTTGCAGGTCAGCACAAGCCCCTTGCGGCCCTGACGGCGCGCCTCGGCAATGACATGTTCCAGCAGCATGGCGGCACAGCCGCGGCGACGGTAAGCGGGGATTGTATCCACGCCGAAAATCATCTGCCACGCGCCGTTTTCGTTATGCAGGGCCGCGTCATCGTACATCTCGTCCCGCAGGTCCGGCTCGTCCGTAGCCATGCCATTCACAAAGCCCACCAGCTGTTTGCCGTCCATCAACACCCAAAAATGGTTCGGATACAGCGCCAGGCGTCTGGCAAGGCTCAATTCTGTGGCGGCTTCGGCAGCGGGGAAGCACTCGGCTTCAATTTGTACCACAGCTGCCAAATCGGCGGAAGTCGCGGTTCTGATTTGCATAACAATTCTCCTTATTTTCTCAATGCTTCGGTTTTCTTCTATTTTGCCTTTCCTGCGGGCTGCTGTCAAGATTCCTGCAGCATGATCTTTACGATTTCCTTGTCGGTTTCGCGCATACCCTCGCGGCCGAGCTGGCTTACATTGCGGATTGTGTTTTCTACGCCCTTGGTGACAATGCCGTCGCCGCCGCGGAACTGCTGGCCGTTCTGGTACATATGGTAGCCCATGATACCGGCCTGCACGCTGGACGCAATTTTGGCCGCACAGCTCGGCTTGGCACCGTCGCAGATAATGCCGGACACGATTGCCAGCGAGTTTACCAGTGTGTGGGAAATAGCCTTGAGGTCTGCGCCCTGCAGATAGGCAATACCACACCCGGCCGCACAGCCGGCGCTGACTGCACCGCAGTATGCGGACAGCCGCCCGATACCCGTTTTTTCGTGAATGGCAATCAGGTTGGAGAGTGCCAAAGCGCGGTAAAGTCTATCTTTCGGCACCGCCAGTGCTTTGGCGTACTCGATAACCGGCACGGACACCGTAATCCCCTGGTTGCCGCTGCCGGAATTGATAACCACCGGCAGTTCGCAGCCGCTCATGCGCGCGTCGGACCCGGCCGCCGCCTTGGCAATGGCGCGGTTTCGCACATCGTCCCCATAAAATTTGAGCATGGTAGAACCGATGTTGGCACCGTAATCACCCAGCAAGCCTTCCTCGGAAATCTGGGTGTTGTACTGAATCTGGGTATCAAGCACCGGGCAGACGTCTGCCGTATCACAGGTGTTGGCAAAGTCGAAAATATCCGCGATTGTCAGCAGATTCCTGTCGGACAGGCCGTCCTCTGCGGGATTATCGCCGCCGCAGGCCGATTTGCTTTCTGCCGCGGTATTGTCCAACAGAATGTCACTGTTTTTCTGGATAAACACAATGTTTGTGTGATACCGGCAAATGCGCACCACCGCAGAATCCGCGCCGTGATACAGTGCCACGATAATATCAAAGATAAAGCCGTTGTCGATGGCCTCCACCGAAATCGGGACTTCTTTCATAAAACTGCGCATGGAGGCTTTCTGCTCTGCCGTCACTTTCGAGATAACTTCCAGCGCCTTGTCGGCATGGCCGCCCACAATGCCCGCCGCGGCTGCGGCCTCAATGCCTTTCATGCCATCGGTGTTGGGAACAACCACGCTCTTGACATTTTTAATGATATTGTTGCTGACACCGATTTTTACCATATCCGGCGTACAGCCCAGAACCTCCCGCGCTTTGGCGGCCGCGTAGGCAATGGAAATCGGCTCGGTGCAGCCCATTGCCGGAATAAGTTCCTCTTTCAGAATCTGTAAGTAAGTCCGATAGACCTTGCTCTGCTTTTCCATGCTGTGTTACTCCTTTGCTTGTTTATCCTGCAAAATCTCCACAATCGTCTTTTCCGTTCCCACCATACCGGGGGAGGCAATCAGCCCCATGTTGCGCATGGTCTGTTCCGGTGTTGCACCGTTGATTCCGTGGACATTGTAAATATACGCCTGCTTTTCGGCCAGTGATACCGCCTGCCACGCGGCGTCCACGGCAACAATGCCTTTCATGGTACAGCCCTGGTTGCCGCCGTCGCATATCATGCCAGTAATACTGGAAGCTAAATTGTTGATGGTATGCGCCATAGTTTTGGTACTGCCGCCCCGCAGCAACACCAGCCCGCAGGCCATGCCGGTACCCGCCGCAATGGCACAGCCGCAGAATGCGGACAGCTTGCCGGAATATTCCTTGATGTACATACAGACAAGATAGCTCAATGCCGTGGCGCGCAGCAGCATTTCCTCGGAATAGTCGCGCACCTTGTAGGCCGCATAGAGCGGCATGGTGGCGATGATGCCGTGCGCCCCGGAGCCAGTAATGCTCATAGCCGGTTCCGGCAGGCCCAGAACCCGTGCTTCAATGGCCGCATTGCAGAGCAGGGACGCCGTTTTTTGCTCATCGTCGGAAATCATCTGGCCGTCGTTTGCCTCCAGCAGGCAGCGGGCGTAGGTCGTTTTGGGGCTGGCAATTCCTGCCTGACAGAGTGCATAGTTCAACTCAAATGCTTTTCTGATAAAGGTCAGTTCTTCTGCCGGTACCGTCAGGGCATAATCGTGAAGTTGTGCCAGCGTGTAGCGGTGAATGAGCGGCTCTGCATTGGATTCCTCGGCGGCGGTATGCGGCTTTTCATAGACGGTTTTTCCGTTCTCTGTGATTTTTACGATGTTGGTGTGTGCGTCGCGGATTGTAACGCAGGCAGTATCCGTATCTGTTTCCACTTCCGCTTCAATGAAGATACGGCTTGTGATTTCCGTCATTTCCACTTTGATAATACCGGCGGCCGCCATGTTCCGCGCGGCCTGTGCCTGCTCTGCGGTAATACCGTCCAGACATTCCAGCCTTTTATCCGGGTCAGCCCCGCAGGCCCCCAGTGCCGCGGCGTGGCAGTTACCAACCTCGGTGCTGTTGGGGATTCCGCAGGTAAACGCGTTCTTGAACATACCGCTGTTCAGCCGCAAAGTGATATGTTTTACCGCACCGGCAGTATGCTTTCTGGCTGTGGCAACAACAAAGGCAATCGCGCCCGGCTCGGTCACACCCAGAGCAGGGCACATATCCTGCCGGATAAGTTCTGTCAATTCATGCATAGTCTTGCTCCTTTGGAATGTTCTTTACTGAAAATGCCCCGGCGCGGCCTGCGCCGTTCCGGGGACATTTTCTGAGAAGAGGATAATGCTTATAGCTGTGAACTATCAGCCGAGAATGTCGTTGAGGTCAAGCGTCATGGTGCCGTCCTCCTGAATGAAGCAGGGGACACCCAGACGCTGTGTGCCGCGGATCTCCGCGTACAGGTCGCTGGTTTCGCGGATATGCAGGTAAGTCTGCAACGCCGCGTGGCAGGAGAGAATGTCCTGAAAACTAACTTCGGCACCGGCGGCGCTCAGCTTATTCAGGGCGTAGAGGGTATCGGGGCAGAGATGACTACCGACAACAGTAATTTTCATGGCTTATAGCTCCGCAATTGCTTCAATCTCACACAGAACGCCTTTCGGCAGGGCTTTGACGGCCACGCAGCTGCGGGCGGGCTTGCCGGTAAAATACCGGGCGTAGACTTCATTGAAAGCGGCAAAGTCACCCATATCGGCCAGAAAACAGGTGGTTTTGATAACATTTTTCAGGTCGGAACCGGCCTCGGCCAGAATAGCGCCTACGTTCTTGCAGCTTTGCTCTGCTTGTGCGGCAATCCCCTCCGGCACCGTGCCGTCGGTGGGATTCACGGGAATCTGACCGCTTGTGTAGACAATATTGTTCACGACATAGCCCTGCACATACGGACCGATAGCACCGGGCGCGTTTTTTGTATCAATCAGTTTCATAATCAGCAGTTGCAGCCTCCGTTTTTAATAGCTTCAATCGTTGCTTCATCGGCAACGGGTTTGCGGATTTTCTTCTCCATCCAGCCCTTGCCCTCGACCAGGCGGGCAACAATCATCGACGCGATGGTGTCGCCGGAAGAGTTAATGCAGGTCGCCATGGGGTCAACAAGGAACCCGATGGTTGCGATGATGGGGAATGCCTCGCTGGGGAAACCGAACAGGCTGACAATCAGCATTTCGCCTACCAGACCGCCGCCGGGTGCACCGGACAGCACAAAGGCACTCAGGATAGCGACGGCAATTGACAAAGCATAGGTGCCGACGCCGGAGTAGGGCATACCAAAAATGCCGTACAGGAAGGCAATCTTAGTGATGGCGGACAGCACCGAACCGTCCATGTGCATGGTGCAGCCGAGCGGCAACACAATGTTGCTGATGTCGCTGGGGACACCGATTTCATCGCAGGCTTCCATGTTGACAGGCAGTGCTGCGCAGGAACTCTGGGTGGCAAAAGCCGTGATGGCAGGCTTGAAGATTTTTTTTGCCATGACGGTGACGCCCTTTTTACCGGCGGCGAACCATGCGTACAGCGGGAAGAAGATAAAGCCGTACAGCAGGCACATCGGGTAATAAATCGCCATGCAACGGCCATAGTCACCGATAAGCTGCGGGCCGAACTCGCCGACAAGATTCGCAAAGTAAGCACCCAGGCCGATGGGGGCAAACTTCATAATCATCTCAATCAACTTCATAATAACCTGATTCATGTTTGCCAGCAGCTTGCCGAAGGGGCTTTCCTCGCCGCCGCACTTGGCAACGGCAAGGCCGGTCAGGATAGCAGCTATGATGATAGGCAGCATATTTTTGCGGCTCAGCAGGCCGGTGAAGTCATCGACCGTCAGCGAGCCGACAATCATGTCGCTGACAGACTGCATTTCACCCATCTCAGTGGCTTCCATTGCAATGTTGGTGTTGGCAGCAGGAGACAGAACGTTGACGACCACCAGAACAATCGCGGCGGCGAACAGGCCCGTAACGATAAACGTGCCAACCATCGAGCCGAGAATCTTACCCAGCCGCTTCATGTTCAGCATACTGCCAACAGAAGAAGCAATTGACACAAAGACCATCGGCACCACGATGGTGAACATCAGATTCAGGAAAATCTGCCCGATGGGTTCCAGCGCGGTAGCTTTCTCGCCCATGACAACGCCAATCAGCGCACCGACAAAGATACCCAAAAGCAGGGTAAATGAGAATTTGTAATTCTCCCAGAACTTTTTCATCGTATTTCACTCCGTTTTATTTGTTTTATTTGTAGGCGGGTGGTAGTTTCCCGCCCTGCTCTGTTTTACAGGGAATCGACTGCGACTTTCAACTGTGCCATGGCCTTTTCCAGCGTGGCACGCGGGCAGGCTGCGTTCAGGCGCATATAGCCGCTCAGGCTGCGGCCGAACGTATAGCCCTCATTCAGGCCAAGTTTTGCCTTGTGGATAAAGAAGTCCCGCAGTTCCTCGTTGCTCATACCCAGTGCACGGCAATCCAGCCACATCAGATAGGTGGCGTCCGGACAGTTGGGCTTAATCTGCGGAATGTTTTTGGCGCAGTAGTCGCAGACATAGTCAAAGTTGGCGGAAATGTACGGCAGAAGCTGCTCCAGCCATTCCTCACCCTCGCGGTAGGCCGCCTCCATCGCAACCGAGCTGAACGCATTATTGCGGTGAATGTCCATGCCGCCCCAGAACTTGTCGAATACGGCTTTCATCTCTGCATTGGGGAAAATCGTCGTGGACGCCTGCAGACCGGCCAGATTGAACGTCTTTGTGGCTGAAACACAGGTGATAATGTGCGCTGCAATCTCCGGGGAGAGCGTAGCGGTGGGGGTGTGGTGTTTGCCGTGGAAAATCAAGTCGGAGTGAATTTCATCGGAAACCAGCAGGGTGTTGTTGGCAATGCAAATCTCGGCCATGCGGCGCAGGTCGGCGGGGTCCCAGACAATACCCAGCGGGTTGTGCGGGTTGCACAGCAGGAAAATGCTACATTCCTTGACTTTCGCCTCAAAATCGGCAAAGTCAATATGCCAATGGTCGTTTTCCTCTACCATTTTATTTTCCACCACGGTGCGGTCCCATGCCTCGACAACATCGTAAAACTCCGAGTAGACAGGGGTCTGAATCAGCACCTTGTCGCCATCATTGCTGAACAACTTGACAATGGCGGACAGGGCCGGCACAACGCCGAGACTCCAGCTCATCAGGGCAGTATCGGGCTTCCAGTGGTTGCGGCGCACTTCCCAGTCCTGCACAGCCTGAAAATAGCTGTCCGGGCGGGAGGTGTAGCCCCAAATGCCTTCCTCGGCCTTTGCCTTGCAGGCGTCAATAATGGGCTGTGCCGTGCGAAAGTCCATATCCGCAACCCACAAAGGAATCACATCGGCCGTTCCGAATTTCTTGACGCGCTCGTCATACTTTGAACTGCGGTTGCTGCTACGGTCAATGACTTCATCAAAGTTGTACTTCATTACGCTGCTCCTTTTTTGAAAATTCTTCGGCAGGGTGTCGCGGCCGCTTACCCTTGTTGTGCCTTAACTATACAGATTCCGGCAGCGAATTACAAATCCATGCGTGTTTCCCGAAAGTACACAATTTGTCTGGTTTTGTTTCCTGCAAGTGGAATTTTTCTTGCATTTCCGGGCCGGTAAAACTATAATAGTCTTAGGGCGACACATTTTCACCGATTTGTGTATTTGTAGGAAACTATACAATATATACAGGAAAGTTGTGTTTATTCTATGAATGTTGCACAAGAAACAGGGGCGCTTATCCGCTATTACCGCAAGGAACGGCAGATGACCGTGGAGCAGCTTGCCGCGGCCATCTGCAAAAGCAAGTCATGCGTATCCAAATATGAAACCGGGCAGATTGCCGTTGACCTGCCCGCACTGTACGATATTGCCGCTGCACTGGACGTGCGGGTGACGCAGCTTTTGTATCTGCCTCCGGTGGCGTCCTCCACCGCGCCATTCGGCGTTGTCCCCGCCTTTTTTGCGGGACTGAGCCAGTTCTTTCTGTATTATTACGATGGGCGCAGCAATCAGATCACCCGCTGTGTGGTGGACATTATCAACGAGAACGAGCGCGGTGTTTACCGCGTGCAGATGTTCATGAATGTAAAAGACTACAACCGCTATCATCTGTGCGAGAATGTCTACTACGGCACCATGACCCATTATAATACGCTGACCATGCTGGTGTTGCAGAACCAGAACATGGAGATGGACCACTATCAGGTCGGCATTCCCAGCCCTTATATGAACGCCCCTGTCAAGTGGGGGTTGGCTTTCGGCATTTCCAGCCGCCCGCTTATGCCTACCTCCACCAAAGTGCTGTTAAGCAAGAATATTCAGGAAGAAACCGCCGAATTTGAAAAAGACCTCCGCTTTTCCAAAGAGGACATTCGCCTGATGAAGCTGTACAATATGCTGACGATATTGTGAGAAGGCCCGATTTCACCGATAACAGAGTATTGAAATTGCTTTGAAAAGCAGACGACAATATAAAAAAAATCACCTTGCAAAGTACATTGCAAGGTGATTTTTTGGTGCGACCGGGAGGATTCGAACCTCTGGCCTTCCGGGTCAGAGAACTACGACAGGGCGGGATGAATCAACGATGAAGTGCGAAACTTGTTGGTTCTGCACAGCGGCTCCCAAAACAGGAAAAAAGCCCGTTGTTGGTTGTCACAACAGGTTTTTTCAATGTTTTATAGTGCGACTGCACAGTAGTGGTCAAACGGTGATCAGGAGTCTTCCATACGCAGCACGCGGCATTCCGGAAATATCTTGAAAAAATTGGGCGATTCGCTCGTAAAAGGTTGACGCGTCTGCGTTCGGGGGTATATCATACTTGTATAGATCCTTGCGCGGAGGGAGGGACGCACGGTGATCCGAATCGGCATTGTGGACGATGAAAAACAAGAAAGAGACCAACCGAAACAGGCGCTGGCGCGGTTTAGCGCGGAGAACGGCACAGAACTGAACGTACAGGAGTTTGACTGTGCGGCGGTCTATCTGGCGGCGCAAGACCGTGATTTTGACATTTTATATCTCGACATTGATATGCCGCAGATGTCCGGCATGGAATTGGCCGAAAAAATCAGGGAGACAGATCAAGACGTCATTCTCATTTTCTGCACGAATTTGCAGCAATTCGCGCTGAACGGGTACAGCGTCGGCGCGCTGGGCTTTATTGTAAAGCCGATACAGTGGTACTCCTTCCATATGTATCTGACGCGGGCGCTGAAGGCGCTGCAAAAGCGCGCCGGTCAAAAGACGGCGCCGCCGCACATTGTCGTCAAGGACGGCACCGTGACGCGGCTGCTGGATGCAGCGGAAATCGCCTATGTGGAGGTGCGCCAGCACGACCTGCTGTACAACCTGTGCGGCGGGGACGGTAAGACCGAGATCATCAAAAACCGCGGCTCGATGCAGGAAATCGCGGCGCAGCTGACGCCCTACGGCTTTGTGCGATGCAGCGCCAGTTACCTTGTGAACCTGCGCCGCATCACGGCGGTAAGCCGTATGAATGTCTATGTCGGCGGGGCGGCACTGCCCATCGGGCGCACCTACAAGGACGCCTTCACCGAGGCATTCTCCCGATATATGGCAAAAAAGGAGTGGGAAGACCCGTGTCAGTCATAAATTGGATACTGAACCAGCAAATCCAGCTGGGTATGATTCTATGCGCCTGCCTGTTTGTCCCGTGGGGGCAGCGCCGCAGCTGCTTCGTTCCGCGGCTGGCGGCGGGTGTAGGGGTCTTTCTCGTACTAACGGATACCCTGACATTTCTGCCGCTTTGGGCAAAATTGCTGCTGTATACGACACTGCTGTTTGGTCTGATATGGTTCAGCTTTGACTGCAGCCCGCTGCACGCCCTGTTTTATACAACCTGTGCCTACGCGGTGCAGCACATTGCCAGCAAGCTGGCGTATATGCCTATTATTTGGCTGATTCAGCATGGGCACACGGACAGGCGCGTTACCTTTATCATTCTGCTTTTCAGCAACCTTGTGGTCTGTCTGGTCATCTACCGGCTGCTCACCCTGCGCATCCGGCGCGGGCGCCTGCTGTTTGACAATGTCAAGACTGTGCTTTACTCCGGCTTTTTCCTGATTGCCGCGGTCTACCTGAGTGTTGTGCTGGAGGATGTCCTGGACAGCAGCGCAGAGTCCTATCTGACCGCCTATCTGGCGCTGAATGCGTTCTGCATCCTGTTTGCCATCACGATTCTGGCGCTGGAATTTTCAAATTGCAGCATCAAGAGTCTGGAACACGAGAATGAAATGCTGGCGCAGCTGCTGGAATGTGACAAGCAGCAGTATGAGCAGGCAAAAAAAGACATGGAAAAAATCAACATCCGCTACCATGACCTGAAACAGCAGTATTCCCGCGCCACGGATGAGGAACGCGCCCGTCTGGAAGAAGAGATGGACAACCTGAACCTGCGCTATCTCACCGGGAATAAGGCGCTGGACATCACACTGACCCAAAAGTCGATGCTTTGCGGGCAGGCAGGGATTCAGCTGGTATGCTCGGCAGACGGCAGCTGTCTGGAGGATATGAAACACTACCACATCTACTCCCTGCTGGGCAATGCGCTGGACAATGCCATTGAGTGTCTGACGCAGGTAAACGATGCGTCTAAGCGGGTCATCACACTGGACATCAGCCGCTGCCGTGACATGGCGGTCATCCGCGTGCAGAACTACACCCCCGCACCGCCGACACTGCGGGACGGCGCTATCATCACAACCAAGCAGGATACCGAGGGGCATGGCTACGGCATAAAAAGCATCAAAAGCATTGCTGAGCTGTACGGCGGCACGGCAGACTGCTTTGTGGAGGACTCGATTTTTTACCTGGTGGTCACCTTCCCCTGCGGGAAAGGCCAAAAACAAACTGCATAACCCAAAAGCGACTGCCGAAAGGCGGTCGCTTTGCTTTTGTCATTTGTGCCGTGTTTTTTGACGTTTACGCCAACTGCATTGACCCGGTCAACGCTTCCCTTTATGATAGCTTTGTGAAAAAGATGCGAAAAGCTTCTGCAAAAGGGAAGTGCACAGCCCTTGGCAGCAAGCGCATCGTATCATTCATCTGTGACAGTTTAGGAAGGAGAAAAACCTATGGCACAAAAGGAAACCTCAAGCAAGTCCCGCCGTTGGCTGGGCTTGTCCGGCGCGGCTGTGCTGGTGGCCAACCTTGTCCTGACCGGAACGACCATTGCGTTCCAGCAGGAAGGCGAAGTCAACCATGCACTCGGCATCGAAGGCGCTGGCGCATCTTACGGCGGCACGGAGTTCTCCGCTGACGGCACCCTGTCTGATGCAAGCTACGCAAAGTACATCGAAGCCGCTTATCAGTTCTGTGAGCAGGAAGAAGAAGAGGGCAGCGTGCTACTCTACAACCGCAACAATGCCCTGCCGCTTTCCGAGTCTGAGCGCAACGTCACGGTCTTTGGCCGCGGCAGCATCGACCCGGTGTTCCGCAGCACCGCAGGCGGTTCCTCCACAAACCCGGATTACCAGAAAACCCCCGTTGACGCCCTGCAGGATGCCGGCTTCAACGTAAACCAAACCGTGCTGGACGCCTACGCTTCCGCCGAAGCGCCGAAAGCAAGAAGCGTTTCCAGCGTGGGAGAATATGACCCGGCGCTGTTCACCGGCAGCGTCACCGACTCGTTTGCGTCCTACGGCGATGTCGCGTTTGTTACGCTGTCTCGCTTTGCCACCGAGGGCAACGACCTTGCGATGGTCAACGACGAGGGCAAGCGTATGCTGGAGCTGGACGACAACGAGAAGGCAATCTTCCAGCAAATCAAGGACTCCGGCAAATTCAAGAAAACCGTCGTCCTACTGAACTCCGTCTTTGCAATGGAGATGGACTGGCTGGACGAGTATAATGTTGACGCTGTGCTGTGGGTCGGCAACCCCGGCTTCTACGGTATGCCCGGCGCCATCCGCGTTGTGACCGGTGAGGTCAACCCCTCCGGTCACACCACCGCCACCTTTGCCGCCAACTCCCTGTCCGCGCCCAGTGCCGAGAACTTCGGTCTGCACGCCTACGACTACGGCAGCAAAACGCCCCGCGCGGCAGGCGACAGCTTTGTCAGCTATAACGAAGGCATCTACGTCGGCTACCGCTACTACGAGACCCGCTACGAGGACACCATCCTCGGTCAGGGCAACGCCGATTCCACGGTTGGCACCAAAGCCTCGACCGACGGCTGGAACTACGCCGAGGAGGTCTGCTTCCCCTTCGGCTACGGTCTGTCCTACACGAACTATGAGTACAGCCTTGACAAACTGGACTACAACAGCGACACCGACACCTTTACGGCGACCGTCACGGTGAGCAATACCGGCGACATGGACGGCAAGGCTACGGTGGAGCTGTACGGACAGTCCCCCTACACCGACTACGACAAGCAGAACAATGTCGAAAAGTCCTCGATCCAGCTGCTGGGCTATGACAAAATCGACGTGGCCGCAGGTGCATCCGAGACTGTCACGGTTGATGTGCCCGGCTACTTCCTCGCGTCCTATGACGCCAACGGCGCGAAGGGCTACATCCTCGATGCGGGCGATTACTACTTCGCCGTCGGCAACGGCGCACACGAGGCACTGAACAATGTGCTGGCCGCCAAGTGTGGTGACGCCGTTGCGGGCAAGCTGATCGATCAGGACGGCAATGTCGTCACCGGCAACACCGCCGCCGTGGCCACCTGGACCGCCCCCAACACCGAGGTCGATACCGAAAAGTACCGCAACTCCCGTTACAACAGCGATGTGGAAGTCACGAACACCTTCGACGACGCCGATGTGAACTACTGGGCGAACGACGACGAAAAAATCACCTACCTGTCCCGCAGCGCGTGGGATACGACCTACCCCACCACGCTGGAGACCCTGACGGTCAACGATAAGCTGTACAACGGTCTGAATATGCAGACCTACGTCAAGGCGGCCGACGCCAAGAGCGTTTCCGACTTCAACCTCGGCGTGGAGCTGGATGAGAAGATCAACTTCAGCGATATGATCGGCGTTGCCTTCGACGACCCGAAGTGGAATGACTTCCTTTCTCAGCTGACGCTGAGCGATCTGCTCGTCAACATGGGCGACTCCAAGGGCATCAAGGCTGTCAAGGCTGTCAACAAGCCCGGCTGCACCATCGTCGATGGTCCCGAGGGCATGAACGGTCAGTTTAAGTACGGCGACCGCCGCAACTGCACCGGCTGGGCTACGCTGCCCATCGTCGGCGCAACCTGGAACCACGATGTGCAGACCCGCTTTGGCGAGATGTACGGCGAGGATGCGCTGTATGCGTCCATCCCCATCGCCTACGCGCCCGGCGCGGACACCCTGCGTTCTCCCTACTCCGGTCGTACCTCTGAGTATTTCTCCGAGGACGGCGTTCTCAGCTACTATGCTGCCAAGGCCGTTTCCCGCGGTATGCGCAACAAGGGTCTGATCGGCACGGTCAAGCACTTCTTCCTGAACGAGCAGGAAGCCGGTCGTCAGGGCATTTCCACCTTTGCGAACGAGCAGTCCATCCGCGAGATCTATATGCGCGCCTTTGAGGGTTCTCTGGCTGAGGGCGATTCTCTCGGCGTTATGACCGCTTACAACCGTATCGGCGTTATGTACGCTGCCGCCAACCAGGGCATCCAGCACATCCTGCGCGACGAGTGGAACTACGGCGGCTACATCATCGACGATGCGCTGACCGCGTCCGAGTATTCCTCCGCCCCCGAAATGCTGATGGCAGGCAACAACATCTTCTGCCTGGATACCGCCCGCCCGAACGAAATCGAGAAGCTGATCACCAGCACCGATGACGGCGACCTGCTGCAGAAGGTCATTGACTCCAACCATTATCTGTACTACATCATGCTGCAGTCCTCTATGGGCGGCTCCGGCGCGGAGGACATTGTCGTTTCCGACGCAGCCCCGTGGTGGCAGACGACCCTGCGCGCTCTCGATGCTGTGTTCTGCGCACTGGCCGTTGCCGCTGTCGTGATGTATGTGCTGCATACCTACACGGACGTTTTCTCCGAGGAAAAGCGGAAGAATCGTGCCGCCAAAAAGAATTGATGGAGGTGGAACCCGATGAATAAAGGCTTGAAAAGCAAAGGGCTGGGCAGCTGGTTCTGCCTTGCCGCAGCGCTGGTCGCGCTGATCACCGGCATTGTATTCCTGTCCACACAGGCCACGGCCGCCCCTCTGGGTCACTCCGGCACGATGCCCGGCGTGGTGCTGCTGGTCGGCGCTGCCGCTTCGCTCGTTTTCTTCTTTGTTTCCGTTCCATTCAGCGCGCTGATTCAGGCAGTCATTTATAACATTGCCCTGTATCTTGTCGTTGTTCAGTTGTATTTCGTCTTTGCCGACGTCATCAACCATGTCACCTTTGCAGGCGGCAACGCCGGTCTGTGCGTGTTTTATATGGTCGGCACCTTCGTTGCCTGCCTGCTCAGCGTGATCGCCTGCTTCTGCAAGCAGACGAAAACCGACGAGGCAAAAGCCACCGGAAAACAGTTTGCTGCCGCCGGTGCGGTGGTTGTGGTCGCTGCGGTCTGCGTGGGCGGTTTCTCCCTGCAGAGCAGCAGCCTGCCCTCGAACGGCGATGCGGCGGTTGCCCCCGATGCGGCGCAGACTTCTGCCGATGGTCCCGTTATGAACTACAACGACAACGAGTTCACCTCCAAGACGCTGGATGACCTGGTTGCCATCCCGCAGGAAACCTGGGAAGCCAAGGAGCCGAACGGGGAAGTCGCCTACTTCTTCGAGGGCCAGTACACCGAGGGCTTCAGCACCATCGTGGATCCGGCGTGTCTTGATATGTACTGCTACACCGACGGTTCGATGTGGGGTTCCTTCAGCGGTCCCAGCACCTCCGTGGGCGGCGACTCTATCTCCCATGTTTACGGCTACTGGTACAACTGCGATGAAAACGGCGAGAAGAACTTCGTCATTCATCTGCTGGGCAATCAGGACGCCGACGGCACTGTGCGCCCCACCAATGTGGATGGCGGCGCAGATGCGGATATCTTCATCTTTGACACCGACCACGGCGCATACAGCATGGAAGCCAGCCTGAGCTATGGTGTTATGGGCGGTGCGTTCACCCGCAACATCAACATCTACGGTCAGCCCTATGCCCCTGCCAAGAGCCTGACGATCGATGCCTCCAACCTGCGCACCTTCTACACGGGTGACACCTTCAACCCGGGCGAGCTGGTTGTGACGGCTACCCGCGCCAACGGTGCGGAGGAGTCCATCTGGGGCGGCCGCTTGACCTTCACCGGTTACGACAGCGACACCGTAGGCACCAAGACCGTGACGGCCTCCTTCCTGGGTGCAACCGCTACGTTTGAAGTGCAGGTCGAGGATCTGGTCACCGAGCAGTACACGGGCAGCTATGAGCTGGTGCAGGGCGAAACGCCCACCGCAACGGATGCCGTGCTGCTGGTGGATTACTCCCACAAGGTCTGCACGCTGACTGCCGCCGACGGCTCTGCATCCATCACCGGCACGCTGGTGGATGTGCAGGACGATGCCCTTACCATGACCCTGAACGGCAGCGATGCCCTGACGGTGCCCATCACCGAGGGTGAGGACGGCAGCAAGCAGCTGACCATCCCCGCCCACGACGAAATCGTTTCCGGCTGGGGCAACAGCACCACCTACTCCATCAACGAGGCTGTAGTCACGCTGGCGGCAGAGTAAGCGTCCATTGTCCCTGATAAAACATAACGGTACTTGCTGAATAAAAGCCGCGTCTGATGTCTGCTTGCAGGCGTTGGATGCGGCTTTTCTTATGAGAAGGGAAAAACATATGCAAAATACAGAACTTTTGCTGAAAGAATTGACCTTGGAAGAAAAATGCGCCCTGCTTTCCGGCGCGGAAACTTTCAAAACGCGGGGTATGCCCAAACACGGCATCCCGCAGATCTGGCTGTCGGACGGTCCCCACGGCTTGCGCAAGCAGAGCGACCACTTGGGGCTGAACCCCAGTGTTCCCGCCACCTGCTTCCCCACCGCGTCGGCTGTTGCGAACAGCTGGGATACCGCGCTGGGCGAGGAAATCGGCGCTGCCTTGGGCGAGGAAGCCGCTGCGCAGGAAGTGTCGGTGGTGTTGGGACCGGGGCTTAACATGAAGCGCAACCCGCTGTGCGGGCGCAACTTTGAGTATTTCTCCGAGGACCCGTATCTCGCGGGCAAGCTGGCGGCGGGATATATCCGCGGCATCCAGTCCAAGGGCGTAGCTGCCTGCCCGAAGCATTTTGCCGTCAACAGTCAGGAAACGCGGCGTATGGCTTCGGATTCCATCGTGGACGAGCGCACCCTGCGGGAAATTTACCTGACCGGGTTTGAAATTGCCGTCAAAGAGGGGCATCCCCGCAGCATTATGTCGTCCTACAATCTTGTGAACGGTACGTATGCCAACGAGAATAAGCATCTGCTCATGGACATTTTGCGCGGTGAGTGGGGCTTTGATGGCGCGGTCATCACCGACTGGGGCGGAAGCAACGACCACGCGCTGGGTGTGAAAAACGGCTCCACGCTGGAAATGCCCGTGCCCGGCGGGGACAGTGTGCGCGAACTGCTGGCGGCGGTGGAAAGCGGGAAAATCTCTGAATCTGACATCGACGCCCGCTTGTCAGAGTTGCTGCCGCTGGTGTTTGATACCAAGGCTGCGCTGGACGCTGCCCCGCGCGAGTTTGATGCGGCAGCCCATCATGCGCTTGCCCGCCGCGCCGCCGAGGAAAGCCTTGTGCTGCTGAAAAACGAGGGCTCTTTGCTGCCGTTGGCGGCGGGTACCAAGGTGGCTGTCATCGGCGACTTTGCCAAAAATCCGCGCTATCAGGGAGCAGGCTCCAGCATGGTGAACTCGACACAGGTGGATGTACTGCTGGATAAGCTGATTGACTCCGAGTTGAACGTCATCGGGTATCAGCAGGGCTTTGACCGCCACGGTAAGCCGGATGCTGCTTTGCAGAAATCCGCCTGCGAACTGGCAGCACAGGCAAATACAGTGATTTTGTGCATGGGTCTGGATGAAATCGCCGAGAGTGAGGGTCTTGACCGCAGCAATCTGCGCCTTGCGCAAAATCAGGTGGATCTGCTGCAGGCTGTGGCGGCCGTCAACCCGAAAATTGTCGTGGTATTGTACAGCGGCAGCGTAGTCGAAACACCGTGGCTGGACAACTGCCAAGCCCTGTTGTACGCCGCCTTAGGCGGTCAGGCGGGGGCGGGCGCCGTTGCGGATGCACTGACCGGCAAGGTCAATCCCTGCGGCAAGCTGGCAGAAACATGGCCGTTGACCTACGCCGACATTCCCAGCGCCGCCGACTTTGCCACCCGCCGCAAGACTGTGGAGTACCGCGAGGGGCTGTACATCGGCTACCGCTACTTTACCACGGCGGAAAAAGCTGTGCGTTTCCCGTTTGGCTATGGTATGAGCTACACGACGTTTGCGTACAGCGATATGGTTGCCGATGAACAGGGGGTTAGCCTTACCGTAACGAACACCGGCAGCGTGGCAGGTACGGAAATCGTGCAGCTGTATGTTGCTAAAAAGAACAGTGAGCTTTTCCGCCCTGCCAGGGAACTGAAAGGCTTTGCCCGCGTAACGCTTGCCCCCGGTGAGAAACAGCGCATCACCATCATTCTGGACGATAAGGCGTTCCGTTTCTGGAATGTCAAGGCTAACCGCTGGGAAATCGAGGGCGGCGAGTACGAGCTGCTTGTCGGCGCAAGCGTGGAGGATATCCGGCTGTGCGAAAAAATCACCGTGCATGGAACGGCTACCGTGCATCCGTATGAGGATAAGGGCTTGGATTGCTATTATAAGGGCGATGTGCTGCACGTTTCCGATGCAGACTTTGAAAAGCTGCTGGGGCATCCCATCCCGAATGGCAAAACCAAAATTGACCGCAATCTGACCTTGGGCGAACTGAACCACGCCCGCAGCCCGCTGGGCTGGCTTGTCTGGCTTGTGCTGACGATCCTGCTGGATGTCAGCTATAAACGCGGCAAGCCGGACCTGAATATCTTGTTCCAGTACAATATGCCCCTTCGCGCCTTGGCAAAGATGACGAACGGCGCCATCAGCATGGGCATGGTGGACGGCATTGTCATGGAATTGCAGGGCTTTTGGATCATCGGCTTGGTGCGGGTGATTTATGAAGCGATTAAGAATGTGGTGCTGAATGCGCAGATGGAAAAGCGTCTGCGCGGCGCTTGATGGAGGTTGCATTATGCAGTTTTGGAATAATTTTGCGGCAAAACACCCCGCCGCAGCCAAGTGGGTGCGCGAGGGCGGTCTGTTCGTTATCGTGTCGAACCTGATTACCGTGTTCAAGTATCTGCTGCTGCAATTTCTGCCCGCTGCGTTCAGCAGTCTGCCGGTGGTGGATTTCGGCTGGCCCGGCGTGGATGTGACCCTGTTTGGGGAAACCTTCAAGTGGAACATCCTCGGCTACGATGCCGCCCACGGCGGTCTGCCGTACTTTTGCGCGTATATGATCGCCATGGTCGTTGGTGAGTGCATCAACTTCCCGATCCAGCGCAATTTCGTGTTTCGCAGTAAGGGCAATCTGGGCAAGCAGATCGCGTGGTATGTGGTGGCGTTCTGCGTCATTACCTGCATTGTCAACTCCATCAACTGCGTGTGGGTCGCCGTAGCCGGATTGCTTGTGCCGGACTTCATCTATAACATCGGCACGACTGTGCTAAACGGCGGCGTGTCTATGGTGATTTTCTTCTTCGTCAATAAAATCATCTTCCCCGAAAGCGGGAAATGATGGAGAAAATATCACTGTATGAACGCCGCAGACAACTGATTGCAGTTTTGTATAAGCGTCAGAATGATACCGTTGGAAATCTCGCCTTTGAATTTAATGTGAGTTCCCTTACGATTCGGCATGATATTCGGGCGTTAGAATTAGAGTATCCAATCTATACCAAGGTTGGACCAAGCGGTGGAGTATTCGTTCTGGATTCAAGCCGATTGCAGCAGCGATGGCTGACAGTACGCCAGCGGGAACTGCTGATGGGTGTGTGCGGTGCTTTGAATGATGAGCAAGCCCTGCTGATAAAATCCATCATAGGCGGAATGTCACCTTGAATTGTGAATGGGGTGTAAACAATTAGCACTTGCTATTGACTGACTGCTAATGAAAAGCGTATACTAACTTTACAGATTTATTCTGTGCCAGCACCTTTACAATTGAATACACAGCATAACAGGCACTTTACTTTCCCGGTGGGGCGCACAGCAAGGTCAAGGCAGACCCTAACCCACGGCAGGGAGAGAACATAATGATACTCCAGATGCCCTACAGCTTCAGATAGGGTGACCGCGCTTGGGT
>OKSD01000785.1_pt1 | contig 34116 bp, 28 predicted proteins | sample 1601221 | NCBI WGS metagenome assembly OKSD01 (sample SAMEA3541550, study PRJEB24748) | human gut metagenome | biome: human gut; feature: human-associated habitat; material: faeces | place: China | collected 2012
TAGCAAATTACGGCTACGAAAACGGCAAGTGGGATATTGAGCCGACTCAAACCGTATCGGGAACAGAAGAGGTTATCTATGTTTATTCATTTGAAAAGATAGCCGAAACAAAGCCACAGCCTACAACATCACAGCCAACTCCGACAGTGGAAACTGTTGTGCAGAAAAAAACAGTTTATAAAACTCAGTATGTAGAGCCAATAACACTAAAAACAGGTGAGAATCTCACATTTTTAGGCGTACTTTCAGGTTTATGTGCATTGGGCTTTGCAGGAACAATCATTTTCGCTAAGAAAAGAAGTAAGTAATAACAAAAAGGCGATTGCAGAGTAATTTGCAGTCGCCTTTTTTCAAGTATAGAATAATAAAGCTTAAATTTGAGGTTATAATAAACTAAATGAGGTGTGGTTATGGCTGAAGTAATTAAAATTGTTTTAACGGGTGGCCCTTGTGCAGGCAAAACAACAGCAATGGATTTTTTGAAAAGAGAACTCGAAAAATTAAATATAAAGGTGTTTGTTTTGCAAGAGGTAGCAAGCAAGTTAATGAAAAAAGGTATAACTCCGCAAAAGCTCGGCGCATATGAATTTCATAAAAAGCTTTTTGAAACTCAGTTGACAGAAGAAAATATGCTTGAGGAAAGAGCAGTTGGCTACGAGGGCGAGAGGACAGTTATTTTGTTTGATAGGGGATTGCTCGACAGCAAGGCTTATGTTACAGACGAAGAATTTGAAAGATACATTTCGCTCAGCAATAAAAATGAAGACCTGTTAAGAAATTCATACGATGCGGTATTTCATTTGAAAAGTGTTGCGCTCAGTGACGAGAGCGTATATATGCAGAATAAGAATTCTATCAGAAAAGAAGATATAGACCTTGCCAAAGCGCTTGATGAAAAAATATTGTCGATATGGACGGGCACATCTCATTTAAGAGTTATTGCAAACGATAAAGATTTTAATAAAAAGCTTGAAAATTTGCTGAAAGAAGTAACGGGATTTATCGGCATACCCGAGCCGCTTGAAATCGAACGCAAGTTTTTGATAGAATATCCCGATATAAACTTCCTTGAAAATATGACGACTTGCAGAAAAGTACCGATAACGCAAGCGTATTTGAATACACCCGAAGAGGGAATGTTTAGAATTCGCAAGCGTGGGCAGGGCAAAGATGCAGTGTATATAAAAACCGTAAAAATCAAAATCAACGATTTAAAGAGAATAGAAAAGGAAACATATTTAAGCGAACTTGAATATAACAATTACCTTTCCAAAAAGGACTGTATTACGGGAATTATCTCAAAAGACAGATATTGCATAGTTTATAACGATGAATATTTTGAACTTGATGTTTACCCGTTTTGGAATGATAAAGCAACAGTTGAAATAGAATTGCTTTCCGAAGATCAGCCGTATGAATTGCCGCCGTTTGTAAAATTGATAAGAGAGGTAAGCTACGAACCTGAGTACAGAAATGTTGCCCTTGCACAAAGATATGTCAGCTTTAACAACATATGAAGTAATTTTTAAGATTGTATATTGTGATGCGCTATTTTAGAAAAAACGATTGACAAATTTATAATATTATACTATAATATTAGTCTTAAGAAGATAACTTCTGTTAATATTCGGGGATGTAAAGGCTTCGACGGGGAGCGTGAACCTCGGTAAGCGAGCAGTGGTGCGGAGAACCACTATAAAATCCGCAACTTTTAAAATAACTGACAAAAATACAGTTAGATTAGCAGCGTAAGCTGCTCGTTCCTGCATAGAGCACCACGGCTATGCAAGGGGCGTCGATTAGTGGTAAATGTGAATGCGGCAGTGCCTCGGGCAGCATCACACATTAGAGGCTACCAAACCGTATAACCCGTTGTCGGGTGCTGCGGCAAGGGAATTTTAAAACGACAACTACGCTCGTAGAAAGCCTTGGCAAACACTTTTCGGACAGGGGTTCGATTCCCCTCATCTCCACCAAAACAAAAATCCAGCAGATAAGCCAAAATTACGAAAAACGGCTTGTTTGCTGGATTTTTTAGTTTGCATATTTAATTGTAAAAAACAGAAATTAGTGGTAAAAATAGGTGTTTTGAGTAAAAATGCAACACGAAATGCAACACGAATTTATAGAAAAAAGTGGTTGTAAATCGTGTTGCATTACTGTTATTGAATGATTAAGTTTTTGGCTTTTGGATAGCTTGTTGCCTTAAATACTTAACTTAGAATTATGCTTGGTTTTGTAGATTGCTTGAATCAGCGGTAAAATTATTCTGAAAAATGTTTATGATTTTCTTATTCATTTCTTCCTGCTTATCTCTTAGAGTGTGCTGATAAATATTTTGCAGGACTGCAACAGATTTCCAACCTCCAATTTGAGCTATGTGCTTGTCAGGGATACCGCAGGCGTGGAGTTCGGAAGCAAAGTAATGGCGTAGTTTGTGAAAGGATATATGCGGCACATTACATTGTTGTACAAGTCTGTTGAATGAGTCAGATAGTTTTGCCGGAGAGCAACCAAAGTATTTCCATTCTTTGACCTCTTTTATGATGTGAGGAGGCAAGGGAACAAAGCGATTACCTGCATTCGTTTTTGGCGGCTTTATTACGACATTATTGTTTTTGTCATAGACAGCTGCTTTATTTACCGTTACTCCGAGGTCGCTTACATCGTTGAGAGTTAGGGCACACACCTCGGAACGGCGAAGACTGCCGGAGCTTGCAAGCAGAATTGGCACTCTTATGAAATCGTTTGCGTTGGCGAGCAGAGTATTGATTTCTTCTGTAGTGGGAATTGTGTATGTTGGCTCTACTTTTTGCGGTAGGCGAGTAGTAAGAATTAGCTGGGGCTTGTATGCACGCAGAACCGCAGACAACAGTCCGTGGGAGTTGCGTACTGATTTAGGAGATTTTGTCGCTGACATCTCGTTGACGGCAAGCTGAATATGCTCTTGATTTATATTACTCAGCTTCATAGGCATTAGCATTTTAAAATCATTTCGCAAATTTTTTTCATAGCCGTCTATTGTTGAAGGGGCAAGAACCGATGATTTGCTGTCTATGTAACGGCGGTATGCTTCCTGCAAGGTGAGGTCATTGTATGTTTTAGCGCCTCTTTGCTTGTTATGACTGTATTCCTTTGCCATATATTCTGCCTCTTTTTTAGTTGAGGCGGTAAATGACTTGTAATGCCGTTTATTGTTTTCGTCTGTATAATCATATTCAAGTACTCGCCAGTTGCCTGATTTTAATTTTTTTGCGTTTGCCATTGTATCAACTCCCGAGGATTATTTGTATTCTAAAAGCGAATGAACAGAACTATTAGCCCTGTTCATTTTGCTCGGTTTTATTTATATTTTCAATAAACAGAGGTGTATTGAAAAAGGTGCAGTTGGTGCTGCTGCAACTATTTAAAGTTTTGCATTTAGGACATTCGACAAGTGAGACAGCATTTTGATTGACTCTTACAGCAGGTTTCTTAATAACTGTGAAATTAACGGTTACGGTTGCTTTGTAGGTTTTGATATTATCTGTATTTGTAGATACGCTGATATTTACCTTTGAAATTTGTGGATTGTAATTAGGCTTTTGAAAATATTTTAAATCTGTATTGGGGATACTTCCAATTTCTAAATTGTTTATAAATACAGTCAGAGGTTGATTTGGTGAGTATTCCGAGAGGGATGTTTTGAGTTTTACGGAGTTGTCACCGCTGTATATCATACTGAGGTTGTGCTGACGGAAATCAGAATCAGAGTCTGCTATGATAAATTGCTTTGAAAATGACATATTGGAATCAAAACAGTAAGCTATAACGGCGTCATTAAGTACTGAGTTAAAGTCATCGTCTTTTATACTTTTATTTATGTATATGAGAACTTCTGAATCTTTTTTAATTATTACATATTCACATGATTTGTTATACAGAATTTGCACATCCGATATGTTCTTGAATTGCGAAGATATATCTTCTAACTCTTTTACAAAGTTTCCTCTGTTTCTTGTAAGGAAACAAATACCGGGGCTAACAGTAAGAACAGATAATATACCTGCTGATAAGAATCCTATGTGTATGCCAGTATTACGAAAAGCTGTTTCGGCTGCTGCCCAGCCTGCTACCCAAAGTATTCCTTTTACAAGATCAGCTTTCTTTCTTGATTTGTAACATTCATCACAATATTGGTATGAATATCCGGTAATATTTTTACCACAAGCTTTACATTTGGTAGTTAGCATAACTTTCCCTCCTTGGACTTTTATTTATAAATTAGCGTTTATTTGTTTTTGATGATGTCGTACCAATACGCAATAATAAAAGGAACGGTCCACATAAACAAAATTGTTAATAATATGCACAGCAAGCTGTAAAATAAAAAAGCTACTTAAAGCTTATGTACAAAATTTTGCCGACACGCCTATAATTAGGCGTGTTTTTGTCTTTGCGTGATTATTTCTTCCTCCACACCGAGAAGTCTGTCAACTGCCTGCTGCATTTCAGGCTTTGACCTGTATGCGGTTATCACTTCTTTTTCGTGTTCTGTTAATGTAAATGTCTGCGTTTTGGGTAATTGAAGGAGAGTATTAATATTGGTATCAAATAAATTACAGATTTTTGCAATTAGTTCAATATCAGGAGAATTGTCACCTTTAACCCATTTTGTTACAGACGCAGCTGACACACCAAGTCTTTCTGCTATTTCTTTTTTTGACATTTCACTGTTATTAATTATATCAGCTAAATTTTTTTGTAAAATTCCACGCAAATTAGACATTTCTCTACCTCCTTATCCTAATAGTAACACAATAAATTAAGATTGTAAATAGAAAAATTAAGAATTTCTAAATATTTTTTTAAAAAATCTATTGAAAATTAAGAAATACTAAATTATAATAAAACTAATGTTAAGAAATTCTTAATTTTAGTAAGAGGCGGTGAGAAAATGGTAAGAGAAGCAATAGCGAAATATCTTGAAGATAATGGTATTAAGCAGAATTACCTTGCTACAAAAATTAATATGTCGCCTGTCACACTTAATACTATTCTTAACGGTAAAAGAAAGATCGACATTGAGGAGTATGCCAAAATCTGTGATGCACTTAATGTGACATATGATTTATTCTTAACCCAAGAACAGCCGGCATGAGTGCTGCTACTAAGCATATGCAGGCTAATGCTAACAGAATAAGCGAGAATGTTAATCAGAGAAGTTCAAGAGCTGTGGCGAAGAGTGTAAAAGATATGAGCGACAGTGAATTTGATACGCTCGTAGAGAACATTAAAAACGGAACGGCACATATTCCAAGATAAGACGCCGTTTCGGGAAAGGAACGGATATGAAAAAGTTTATTGAAATTAAATTAAATCTCTTTGATGTTACGGTAGACGCAGGTGGTGTGAACCGCTCAAACGGCTATGTGGTGAACGCATACGGTAACACTGAGGAAACAAGCGGCAATGATTTTACACCGGAAAAAGCGGTGTTTTACAACAGAGTGTTTCTGAAAAACCATCAGGAAAAGCTGGTGCACGCTCAGTTTGGCAAGAGGGAAACATTCCCAAAACATAACGGCGGTATTGTAAACATCAGAGGTCTTACACCGTACCCGACTGCAACTACACCGCTTACCGAGGGTGTTACACCTCCGGGTAATCAGATGAATTTCTATTACATTGAAATTCCGGTAAACCAGTACGGTGCGTACACTCCTGTGACCGATTTTGCACAGTTTGCAAGCCGTGATGATATTCTTGTGCATGACGCAGAAGAGCTTGCAAGTCAGAGCGGCAGAACACTCGAGGAGATTGACGCAGCGGCACTTAACACAGGTACATCGGTTATTTACGCACCTGCGGTTGCAGCTGACGGCACAGAAACCGAGGTAAAGACAAGAAGCGGTATTACTAAGCTGTCTACCCTTACGGTTGATGTGCTTTACAGAGGATTAAACTACCTTGAAATGAAGAATGCCGAGCCGATTGGCGACAGTTTTGTAGCGATTATTCACCCGAATGTAAAGTATGACCTTATGCGTTCTAAAGACTTTATCGAGGTTACAAAATACTCGGCAACTGAGAGAATTTTTAAAGGCGAAATCGGTATGATTGGCAACATTCGTTTTGTGAAGTCGAATATGTCTTGTGTGTTCAAGAAAGCAGGCGCTGAGGGCATTGATGTTTACAGCACACTCTTGCTCGGTAAAGAGGCGTACGAGGTGCTTGAGATTGAGGGCGAGGGTATGAAAACAATTATTAAACCGCTCGGCTCAGGCGGTGCTACTGACCCGCTCGACCAGCGAGCTACGCAGGGTTGGAAGTGCACACATGGCATTGGCATTATTGCACAGACCTGCATGGTGAGAATTGAGAGTGCGAGCAAGCTCAGCACAACAAAAATTACAGCGTAAGGAGTGAGAGTGATGGCAACTAAAGCAGCGGAAAAGGTTACTGCCGAGGGTGAGAAGATTGAGATTGACAAGTCACAGCTTGACAGTATTCTTGCTCAGCAGGAGGAAATGAAAGCAACGATTGCTCTGCTTACTAAGCAGACACAGAGGGACGCTGAAAAACTTGAGGCAGAGGACAGAAACAAGGTTGAAGAAAAAAGACTTTTAGACCTTGTGAAAAAGGCAAACGAAGAGGCAGAGGAGCTTGTTGAGGCGCACATTGACATGGGCTCACTAAAGAGCAACAAGAATCTTGAGCTTAACATTAACGGCGTGCAGTCGATTATTCCAAAGGGTCAGACGGTGACTATTCCGAAAAAGGCAAAGGAAATTATCGACAACGCTAAAGAGCAGCAGGCGATTGCACTCGGCATTCAGAGCAAAAGAGCAAAGGAAGCAGAGGACGCTATTGCCGAGGAAAGAATTTAACAACAAGTTCCATTTGGAAATCTCTAATAATAGTAAAACGGACGGTGGCGGTGGCTATCGTCCGTTTTGCATATGAGGTGATATTGATGACTATTGAACAGGTAATTGACAATGTGAAAAGGCTCAAGAGAGATTATGCGGTGAGTGATGAGCAGATTATTGCAGATATAAATAAGGTTGAGATGTACATTATTTTGAATGTTGCAGCAAACAGAGAGGGCGGAAATGAGATTGCAAGAGAGTACGGAAAGTATGATTTGCAGACGGACAGAGGAAAAGAGCTGCTTGTGCCTGCGCCTTATGACGGAATATACGAGGCGTTTTGTGCAAGTATGATTGACCTTGAGTACGAGGACAGCGAAAGATATGTGAATGACAGTATAGTGTATAAAGACCTGCTAAATGACTTTACAAGCTATTGGTACAGAACGCACAGGCAGACAAGGTATAACAGATATTATATGTAAGGGGTGAAAGGAATGTTGCCGGAGCTTAACAATGTGAGGAGAGCGACAAGTGAGATAACTGTATTTAAAGGTTTAAACAGGACAAGCAATACAGGATTTTCGAGGGTGTCTGCATCAAGCACTACTTTGTATACGGAATTTAAGGATATGAAGAATATGAGCGGTGACAATTTCCCGATTCTTTCGCCGAGAAAGAACAGGGCAAGAGTTACTGCGAGAGAAAGTGCAAGGATTGTAAGTAATGTGATATGCGCTAATGACGGACTTATTTACCTTGACAGCAGAGGCTATTTGTGCAACAACGGCAGACTTATTGAGATTAAGGGATATGAGTATGATACAAAAATAGAACATCAACTTGTCCAATACGGCAACAATGTATTGATTTTTCCTGATAAAAAGTATGTAAACCTTAGCAGCGGCGCTGTAACGGATATTGAAGTGCATAACATGGAAAAGCAATGTAAAGGTACACAAAATGACGAATACAATGGATTTCATTGTTCGATTGACAAAATTGCGCTTAACACAAGCGTTAAGCCAAGAAAAAAGGTGATGTCGATCGAGGCTTACATTAATTTTGCGGACAGCAGCGAGCAAAAAGGAAAAGAAGGCGGAGCAAACTATGCAGAGTTTATAAGCAAAATTGAAGTAGGCGATACGATTGAGGAATGTAAAAGTGTGCCGAGTAAATTATGGATGTGCACAAGTGAAGAAACAAATACGCAGTATTATAATAACAAGTTGAAACATTTTACAAAAATTGCAAGCTATTACTTGAAAATAAGTGCTGATAAAATCGGGGCAGGACTTAAAGTCGGCGATTTTGTGAAAATCTCGGGTATAGAGCACAATGTAGGCGAAACAGAATGGGACATTGGTACAAGCTATGTTGATACGCTGAATAACAAATTTTTTAAATTGTATGATGTGGCCAACGATTATATTGTGATTAAGGCAAGTATTGATTCAAGTGTACCATACTGCGGAATAATTAATGTTGAGAGAATTATGCCTGATTTGGAAACTGGCATGATAATGGAAATTGACAACAGACTGTGGGGATGTTCAAGTAAGAGTAATGAGATATATGCCTGCAAGCTCGGTGACTGTGAAAACTGGTATGCGTACAGTGACGGCATAGCAACGGACAGCTTTGCGCTGACTGTGGGGGTTGAGGGTGAATTTACAGGAATTGCAAAGATGAACAGTTCTGTTATTTTCTTTAAGGAGAATTACGCACTGAAAATATATGGCACAAAGCCATCTAATTTTACTCTTACAACATACAGGGTTAGCGGAGTTGAGAAAGGCAGCGGGCAAAGCGTAGTGAATATGGGAGATTATCTGCTGTATAAAGCGAAAAACGGAATTGCGCAATACTCAGGCGGTACAGCTGTGTTGATTTCGGAAAGTGCGTTTGGAAACGAAAAGTACAGAAACGCTGTGGCAGGAAAGCACAAGAACAAATACTATGTAAGTCTTGAAAACATTAAAGGCGGAAACGAGATGTTTTGCTTTGATGTGCAGAAAGGTTTATGGCACAAGGAAGACGATACGAGAATGCTTAGTACAGCGACATATAATGATACGATGTACTATGTGAATGATGAGAATAACTATATTGTGTGTGTTGAGAGCGAAAACAGCTTGCTTGATAACATTATGTATTACGATACAAAAAAATGCGGAAAAGAGTTTGAAGACGGTACAGGCAGAATATACGGCGATATTGATGATGACGGTGTGGTAACTGCTGATGATTTGCAGTTACTTAAAGGTTATATAGCAGATGAGAAAGAACTAAAGCAAAGTCAGATTGAAACAGCTGATGTTAATGATGACAACAGTATTGACGCAAGAGATGTAACACTTTTGCAGACATATTTGACTAAGCAGAAACTTGAAATTGAAAACAGTTTTGAGTGGTACTGCGAAACCGGAGATATGTATGACAGCGACTTTGACACAAAGTTTATAAGCAAGGTTGCAATAGGGATTAAGCCTGAAAAGGACACGAAGGTAAGAGTGCTTGCGAGGTTTAGCGAAAGCGGCGAATGGAGCGAGCTGTATAGGATATATTACGATGAGAAAAAGCCGAGGGTGAAAACTGTGCCGCTTAGGAGAGCTGAATTTTTAAGACTTAAAATCGAAGGTGTGGGGTATTGTGAGATATACGGCATTAACATTACATATCAGAAAGGAAGTGCGGTGAGATAATGGCAGTGCTTAGAATTGACCCTCCGCCTGCGAGCAATGATCCGGGTGTGCTGAGAAATTACATTGCAGACCTTTACGAGGCGCTTACGGGAGTGCTTTACAGTCTTGATTCTGACAATATGAGCGAGGACTTTTTGAAGAATATAAGCACGAAAGGGGACGATGAGAGTGGCATATAACATTTATGACGCAAACAGCGTGAATGACGCTACAAGAGCATACAACAATGTTGCAAACAATGCGCCTACATTTGCAGAAAGCACGCCTACAAAGCAGGCAAGAGCGCAAGCAGATAATTATGCTAATTCGTATAAAAACAGAATAGACGGCGGATATAAGAGCAATTACAGCGATACTTTAAGTGACCTTGCAGATAAGTATATGAACAACGAATTTAAGTTTAACGCAGATGACAGTTCGGAGTATCAGCAATATAACGATAAATACAAGCGTGAGGGAAAAGTACAGCAGGAGAATGTGCAAGGTTCGTACTCTGCAAACACAGGCGGCTACACAAACTCATATGCTCAGGCGGCAGGGCAGAAGGAATACAACAACTTTATGGACGAGCTGCAAAACAAAATACCAAGTCTTAAGAACAGTGCATATCAAAATTGGAGCAGTCAGCAGGAGGATACTCTTAATAAGATAAGTACATTGCAAGGCTTTGATAATGCACAGTATCAAAGATACAGGGATAAGGTGCAGGATGACTATGATTTTATGACCTATTACGAAAATAAGTACAGCACAAGCAAGGACCTTGATATGAGTAACTTCCAAAATGAGCTTGCAAGGTGGCAGGCTCAGATGTCGGCAGCGGCAAGCAATTTGAGTAATATACGAAACCTTGCAGAGCAGCAGTATGAGCACAATAATGTTTCTGCTGATACGCAGGCGAGTATTGACAGTTCAAAAAGGCAGAACGACGCTTATTATAATTATTTGAACAGTAAATTGCAGAATGATTGGGAGAATAACATATGGGAAAAGATATAAAGTATTTGGATGTGGCTGAGGACAATGCAGCAAAGGCGGCGACGGAAAGCGGAACATACAGTGGTTCTTACGGTGATAAGATTGATACAGCTATTAACAGCTGGCTTAGCAACAGAGGATTTGACTATAATACGAGCAATGACAAGGACTACCAAAAATATGTTGAACAGTACAAAGACAACACGCAGACGGGCGCACAGTTAAGCAGACAAACAGCTGCACAGCTTGCAAACGGGTATGAACCGAGCTATGCGGATATAGTGGCGGGTGAGGTTGCAAATAAGCAGATGGAGAATGTGAGCGACGCAGTGCCGACTTACAAGCAGATGGCGCAGCTTGACTACAACGCTGAACAGAACAGAATTGAGGACGAGAGAAACGCTGAAAACAGCAGATACATTTACAACACACAGAGTGCAGACAGCAAAGCGCAGATAGCGCAAGCTGAGGAGGAAAACGACAGGAAAATACAGTACAACAAGTCGCAGGACGCATATAATAACTGGCTTGCGAGGGTGAGTGAAATGCAAAAGGCTGATGAGAACAAGGGGAAAACAAGAAATGCCGAAGCGGTATTTGCTGCTATGGGAGTGAGTAAAGCGGACTTTAAAGAGGGCGGCGACAAATATGACGAGAAAGGCATTAACAACTATGTGACATATTCAAAGGCGTACATTGACGGAGCACTTGAGGCAGGAAGAATCAACAGCGACGAAAGAAATTACTTATACAATAAGATTGGCGTTACTTCAGATAATGAATCGTACAATAATTCGATTGCCGAAAGTTTTATTAATGCTTATTTGAAGAAAGAAGATAAAAACGGAAATGTATCGTATGCAAATGAGGCATTCACGAAAAAGCAGCTTGAAGTGGGATTTGACAACGGATATATATCTTCTGATGATGTGGCATATATAGCTGCAAAATTAGGACTTGAAATTTAGGAGGCCTTTATGATTGATAACGAGAAAGCAAAACAAACCGAAAACGAAAGACTTAATAAAAAAATTAAGGACATTATAACCGGAAGATACACAAGTCCTGCGCAGACGAGGAAGAACTTTTTTAGCACACACCTTGATTCGGTGGGGGGAGAACACAGCCAAAGTGCAGATATATCTGTGATTAGCTCGGCTCAGCAGAAATTTAATGCAACGGGAGTTTTGCCGGGTGCGGAGAAGATACTCACAATGACAAATAGATTTGCACAAGACCAAGCCAAAGGACAGGAGAATATTGAGAAAAAGAATGCTTACTATGCTGAGAAGTACAAGGACACTCCTAAGACATATGAGGGGTATATGAAGCACGCTCAGTATGTAGGCAGTGACGAAAGGAAATGGCTTGAAAAGCAAGCCGAACAGTATGCAACAGCCGAGGACTACAAAAAAGAGGCTGATAGAGCAAAGGCGGATTATAATTATTACAAAAATTTAGATGTTGAAAATATAGAAAAGACGATAGACGCATTGGCAATACAAAAGCAAGCGGGCTTTCTTGATTCAAGAGCTAAAATCGAAAAACGAATGAATGAAGCTCAAGATTCCGAAAGAATTGCCGAAAGCAAAATGAAAGAAAAGGTGTATGCCGAGAAGTACAAAGACACTCCTAAGACATATGAGGGGTATATGAAGTATGCGCCTTATGTAAGCAAGGATGAAAGGGAATGGCTTGAAAAGCAAGCCGAACAGTATGCAACAGCTGAGGACTACAAAAAAGAGGCTGATAAGGCCTCCGCTGATTATAATTATTTAAATTCTATTAAGGCTGATGTGCAAGGAAACGGCGGTGTGGCAAGCAACAAACTTGAAGATTTAATAAGTGAAGCTAACACAAATTACAATAAGTACAAAAGCAGTGCGAGAAAAAAGGAATACGAAGAAAAAGCAGAAAGACTTAAAGAAATTTTAGATAATGATGTAAACACAAAAACAGCGGTTGAGCTTTATTATGATTATCAAAAAGAGAAAGAAAAAGGAGAGTGGAAAGTATCTGATTTTAAATACACTCCCGAACAGGCAAGAAATATAATTCGCAACTTCAAAGCGCTTGCAGACAAAGGGTATGATCCTGACGCATTATATACATATTATGACAGGGTAAAAAGAGAAGAAGCGTCGGCTGAAAATTTACAGAAGATTCAGCAGGACGCAATGAATAATCCGGTAGGGGCGAGCTTATGGAGCGTAGGAGATAATGTTGTAGGTTCAATAGGTGACGCAGTTAATTATATAGGTGCAGGTATAGCGGAGGATGTTACAGGAGAGTATCAGTGGATTGATACAAACGATACAGCAGCGGCAAGGGTTAATACTGTAAGAGGTACTGTATCTGATATGATTGAGGAAGGTATGGATAACGAAACCGCCGGAAAAATTGCGTCGTTTTTGTATCAGACAGGAATGAGCATGGCAGATTTTGCCGCAACAGCTCCACTTAATCTTGTGCCGGGTGTAGGTACAGGATTGCAGATGGTATTACTATCAACCGAAGCAGGAACAGCGCAAGCAAAAGAAACATATGACAATACAGGCAATGCGGCAAATGCTCTTAAGACAGGAATTATGGCAGGAATTGCAGAAGCATTTTTCGAAAAATTCAGTATTGAAAACCTAAAGACTTTCAAGAGTGTTGCCCCAGACAACGTTAAAAGCATACTTAAGAATGCAGGTAAGCAGATGTTTACGGAGGCAAGTGAAGAGGCACTGACTACTATTGCAAATACTCTGACGGATTCAATTATTAACGGTGATATGTCGGCTATTGCGCTTGAGTATCAGGGCTACATAGACGAGGGATACAGTGAAGAAGAGGCAACCCTTAAGTGTGCAGAGAGCTTTGCTAAGCAGGTTGCACTTGACGCAGCGGGCGGTGCTGTAAGCGGTGGAGTGCTCGGTGGCGGTGTTAGTGCTGTAAGTTATGCCCAAGGCAAAATCAACTCAAACATTGCTATTAAGAAGAGCGCTCAAGAATTGGGACAAGAGGTAATGTCAAGCGAAGAGTTTGACATTAATGTGCTTTTGGAACAGGCAAAAAACAGCAGTAACGAAAAAGCTGAGAATATTGCTAAGTCGATTGAGAAGAAGATGAGCAAAAATGAGAATTACAAGGTTGACAGTGTAGATGTTGGAAACCTTGTTAAGCTGCTCGAAACAGAGAACATCAGCGGTGCAGTCAGCGAGAATACAGACGAAAACAAAGGGGAGAATACCGGTACAGAGAAAAAAGCAGCGGCTAATACCGAGAGCAACGAAACTATAAGCAAAGAAAAGATTGAAGAACATAGCAAGTACAAATTCGGAAGTAACCATAAAAACGGCTTGAACGCTACTGACAGAAAAGGAAACAAGGTAGTAATAGTAGGTGTGGAAAGCAGTTCAAGAGCTTATGGTGAAGCAGATAATAAGGTGAGAGTGATTGCAAGTGACGGCAGGGTATATAACACCGACAGCCTTACATTTAGCTTGCCTGAATATAATATTCTTATGAATGCTGCAAAGAATTTTGATACCAACGGAGCAGGCACGCTTGTGCAGGAATACGGCGATTATGTTAATTTTAAAGGCGAGGAGGGTAATGTAAGCAATTACATTAGCGCATATTCTGAACTTTACGAGGCAGGCAAAATGGGAGGCAGCTACAAAAGAGTAGCTAATCATAAATATTATGCTAAATATATTGATGAGTTAGGTCCGCAGAGGGCAATACAAGCAGTTAAAGCAGGCAATATGGACTCGGATATGTTCTTTAGCAATGAGGACAAGCTCGTCAGAATTGACAGGAGCGGAGATGTCAGAGCAAATGTAATGGTTGAGGAGAGTGCCGAGGGCGTTGTGAACCTTGATGAGGGTACAAGACTTGCACTTGAAAAGCTAAGTGAGATGACGGGTAAGGATATAATACTCACTGCCGATATGGACGAAAACGGCAGAATTGACCGTAGGGACGGAAAAATATATATTCGTGCAACGCTCAACGGGAACTATATTATGCCTGTCGCAATGCACGAGAGTATGCATTCCATACGCAAGGAAAGTCCGAAAGATTATGCGCTAATCAGAAATTTTGTGGTTGATTATCTTTTTGCTAAAGGAAATGATGTAAATAAGATGATTGACAGGGTTGAGTCGCTTTATAAAGACAAGGTGAGTACGAGGGAAGATTGTCTTGAAGAAATAGTATGTAATTCTATTATGGCAATAGCAGGCGATGAAAGCGCAATGAAAAAGGCGCTGCAAGTTGCAAAGGCTGAGGAAAGCATTTTGGACAAGCTCGCAAATGCTATTAAAAACCTTGCCGGCAAGATTAAGAATTTTATACTCACTCATACCACTAACGAAGCGGCCAAAACATTTGTTAAGGATGTTGAGGCACTTGACAAACTTGCGGAGATGTTCAGCAATGCAGCGGATAACATTAAGGCGAAGAGCGAAGAAGTAATTACAAACGAGCAAAAAAATAACACCGACAAGGGTGTTGAGAATGTTAAGTATAGTATTAATAAAGGCTTTGCAAAGGAATACGATAATTGGGATAAGAAATCAACAGGATTTGCTTTTAAAGTAGGAACTACATCAACAGTGCTTCATAAGCTGGGAGTCAATAATAAAACAATTTACTGGGATGCAACAAAAATAAAAAAAATAAAGGAAAAGCATCCGGAAATGACTGACAGTATAATAAAGCAGGTGCCTAATATACTTGAAAATCCGATTATTGTAATGGAATCAAATACTGTTAGCGGCAGACTTGTTCTATTTGGTGATGTATATGACAGCAAAAACAATCCTGTCCTTGTTGCACTCGAGTTAAATCCGACAGAAAAAGGCGGTAAAAGTTTAAATATAATAAAAATAGCGAGTGCTTACGGCAAAGATGTTGATTTGCAAGGCTTTATAAATAAAAGTAAAATTTTGTATGTTGAACCAAATAAAGAAAGAACCCATAATTGGCTGTCGGTTAATAGGCTCAAATTGCCGTTACCCAGTACCAGATTTGGATTCTTTAATAACAGTATATCTCAAAATTCTAAAAATGTCAATACAAAAAATGACGAAAGTGGCAATGATATCAAATACAGCATGGGAGGATTGAAAGCAGAAACTGCGGACAAGAGTGCACTTGAGAAAGCTATGGAGCTTGAAAAGGACGGTACAGATTCCGAGAAAATCCGTAAAGAAACGGGTTGGTTTAAGGGATATGACGGCAAGTGGCGATTTGAGATAGATGACAGCGAATTAGAGTTTAAAACAGATATCGAAAAGAACAGAGCTGCCGCAATTGAACTTGCAAAAATGAAAGCAAAAAGCGCCGAAATTGAATGGAAAATTGTAAATGATACGGCTACGGAAGCAGAGGAAAATGAATATTACAGCCTTGATGAAAAAATGGTTCAACTGAGAAAATGGCAGAAATTGAGTGATGTAATAAATCATCCGAAACTTTTTAAGGCGTATCCGCAATTAAAGAATGTAAATGTTTATTATGAGATTTCTTCACTTAATCGTGGATTATACAGTTCAAAAGGTAATGTGATAAGGTTAAATCCGATGTGCCCGATTGGTGAACAGAAAGAGATAATAATTCATGAAATTCAGCACGCAATACAAAGAATAGAAGATTTTGCAAACGGCAGCAGTTTGGAATACTGGGAAAATCTCGGATACAGCGATGAAGAAGCAATGGCAATGTATTATAACACTGCCGGAGAAAGAGAAGCAAGAGATGTTTCTGCCAGAAGAGATTACAATGCAGAGCAAAGAAAAAACATCCGTCCGGACATTGACAGGAAAGATGTTGTATTTGCTAATAGCGGTGATGCAGGGTATTTGACAGATAAAGATTTTACTAAATATGATAACCTTGAAACTCTTGATGATAAAGAAATCAAGGTGTATAATAAGCGTGGATGGGCATATGGATTGTTTAACAGGGAAGACATGAAGCTTCTCAATGAAAAATTCAGTGAATTAGACAAACGCTTAAACGGTAAGACAGATAATATGCTTGCTGACGGTACAAGAGTTGTTGAAATAAACAACAAGATTGTGTCGATTGGCGGAACATATAATGATCCTGAAATTTACAGTGTATTTGAAATTAATGCTTATCATGAATATGAAGCAGAAAGAATAAAGGATGATATAAAATATGGACAAACAGGAAATGGAAGAAACCGTTATAGTTTTGAAGAACTCGGCAAACTTATCGAAAATTATAAGGGAAAAGAAAATGTCAGATTCTATTCAAGCACAGATTACTCTTATATTAGGGGAAGAACTGAAAAAGGAGCGAGAGCTATATCCACAGGCGATTTTAGCCGTTACGGATATAATAAAGAAAGCAACATCAGAGGAACAAGTGATGAAAATGCTAAAGGAGAAGTATCCGCAGTACAGTTAGATGAAGATACCTCCGACATAAAGTACGCAACAGACGATACCCTGAATGATTGGCTTGATGATGAAAGCACACCGCAGGGAATTGACTACGAAAAAGTAGTTGAAAAAAATCCTGTAATAGCAGTAGCGAAAATATATAAAAGTGCGGCACAAACTGCTAAGAGCGGACTTGCACAGGGAAAGAATGTAAAACTTGATGAGAAAGAATACCTAAGAATTGCCGGAAGTATAATGCAGACATACGGTATAAAAGGCAAGTATAACCCTAATTACAAGAAAGAGCTTGCAAGTCAACTTAAGAATTTTGTTGACAGCATAGGAAAGAAAGATGCGAATTTTACAGATTTATTTGAAGAACTTGTAAATGACTGCAAGGGCGGTATTTTGCTTAGCGGCGAGTATGACACTGAACTTATGAAAGGGGAAAGAGAGTTTGTACTTGACTTAATTCATGACAAGACTTTGTTCATAAGGCCACGAGATATACAGCAGATTGAAGAGGATTACGGTTCGGTAGCAAAATACAGGAAGAAAATGTTTGGAAAAACAAATGTTGCTATAAAGACCAAGGAAAGCGGCAGGGGGTATTACATTGAAGATGTGATTGCCCTTGTGGAAGAGTATTATCCGTATTTGCTGGATGAGAATGCTGACGGTGATATGGGTTACTTATGGCTTGAAAATCTTGTTAATAATGTGTTGAAACCTAAATACAAAAATCCGTACTTTGACGGTGAAAACTCATTCTATGAAACTCCGGAAACTGCTGCTGTGCAAATGGCATTTGACTGCACAACTGAGATTATTAATCAGAAAACTTCAAGGTTTAAAGCAGACAAGAGAGCGGACAAAAAGCTGATTAGAAAGCTTGAAACATCGCAAAAAGAGGCGGTTAAGTTAGCAACAGAGCTTGCTGCGACTAAAAATAAACAGTACAGGCAGGAACTTAAAGAGGCAAAAGAAAGAAATACAGAGCTGTGGAAAACAAACTCTGAGCTTAGACAGCAGAAGAACGAAGAGCACCGCAAGCGTGTAGAGCACGCAAGGCAGATGTTTAGGAAAAACCTCAAAGAAAAGCAAAAAACGAGGGAGCAGAGAAACAAGAATGCTGAACTGAGAAAGCAAAACGAGGCGTATAGAGCGATTGTAGCAAGCAATTACAGAACTATAAGAGAGGAGTACAACGAGGGAAGAAACAAGACGCTGTATATACAGAAACTCGGAAGAATGTGCGACAGGCTTACTAAAAGGCTTGACGGCAAGGCAAGAAACAATGAGTATATTCCTGACAGTTTGAAAGGCCCTATTGTAGATGTGCTTAGGTGCTTTACAGCCAAAAACGCTAAAGGGAATACGCCTGCTGTTTTTGGAGAGTGGAATAGAATAAAGGAAGTCGGAGACAGGGTGGCAGACCTTGAGAGAGAGTATGCAAAGCTAAACAGTGGTAAAAACCCTAAGTTAGATAATCAGCCTGCCTCATTCTTTGACATTACAAGCATTCACTATAAAGCAGATGTAATGGAGAGATTATCGGAACTGTCACAAAAACTTAAGGGACGCAACATATACACGCTGACCTCTGACGAGTTGTATGCGATATATGATACTATGCAAGAGCTTGAGGAGTCGCTCAAGGACGCAGTACAGATTATTGTTGACGGAAAAAAGCAGAATTTTATGGCACTTGCCAATACGGCTATTGAAGAGGTAAAAAACAATAAGTCGATAACAGATTACTCTAAGATGAGAAATGTAGTTGCCGCACCGTTTAAGCAACTTGGGAAAAGTTATATAACTACTCATATCATGGTTCTTTGGGTATTGAGATTTCTATGCTAATGCGTAGATTAACAGGACTTACTCAACAAAAACTAAGATTTATTCTTGCAAGTGCTACTTTGGGAGTTCAGGGCAAATCTGAAAACGATATTGTTGAATTTGCGTCTAATCTTACATCAGTTAAGAAGCTCTTTTCAAGGTGTCTCAAAACTGTTTTGATGAGGAAACTACTTGCTATAACTGCTTAAGAAACTACTATAATCAATCTTATCACAGTAGATTAAAACGCAAGTATGCAAAAGAGTTTATCGCAACACTGCTGAGTGAATTGCAATAATACTAATTATAATTTTCTATATTGAAATTGAATACTCTACAAAAATATGGTCCCACTATTATTTACTCATATGTTATTTAATAGTGGGACTTTTTCTTTTCATAAATTTTACTCCTATAGTCCTGCTTTTCAAAACTAAATCATCAATATGAGTCCATCCTAACTGACATGATTTTTAGCTAAAATCTTGGGTAAGAGTGACTGTAAATAAAAGATATTTTGTATTAGAAGTGAGCATTTTAAGGATTGAACTGACCCCAAAAAGTTAGACAAAGTTATAAAGAAATAATTATGCAAAGCGACTAAGAGAAAGCTTGGTCGCTTTTGTTATGCAGCTTTGTGTCTGTAATCTACAGGAGACAGTCCATCAAGCTTAAGCATAAGTTCACCGTCAGTGCTGATAGTATGTATGCTTTGCTCTTCAAAATAGACATCAATTCCAAGCAGCTTTAGTTCCCGGACTGTTTCCAATAGGGCGACAGTGTTTCGTGCGAACCTTGATATAGACTTTGTGATAACCAAATCAATCCCGCCGTCACGACAGTCGTCTAAAAGCCTTTGAAAATTTTTGCGCTTTTCTTTGGTGACTGTGATAGCCTCGTCAGCGTATACACCGACATATTCCCAGTCGTTATGCGCCTGAATAAGACTGCTGTAATAGCTGACCTGTGCAGAAAGGGAATGGAGCATAGCGTCCTTGCCGCTTGATACTCTTGCATAAGCAGCAACCTTTTTCTTTGCTGTGGGTATCTTAGGAAATGTGAGTTTTGTTATTCGTTTTTGCATTATTTCGCCTCCTTTGTATCAGACATATTACCTCTGAACAAGGTATTTATCCACTCATTATCCCGAAATATACTGCACGAATTGATACCAAACTTTTCGCACATTTTTGTTTCTATTATTTCGTTTTCTTCAGCAGTAATTATGCCCTTTGAATACATCAGTTTTGCCTGTGCTATAGCCGATTTGTAAGAGATAAAAGAGGAGTATTGTTTGTCAATCATTCTGACTTCCTCTTTTCTGATAGCAAATGCGTGAGTAATACTTTCTTTGCGTACTGCTATAATCAGCAAATTCCTTACCGCAGACCTCACATGTGTACTGCTTTATTGATGAGCCTTTCTTGTGGTCATAACGATAAAGATTCCACCACGCTGTTTTACAGGCATCAGAGCAGAATCATCTGAGGCGAGTTTTAGACGGAGTAAGTATAGGCTTTCCGCAGTTTTTGCAGAAACCACTGCTGCTTTTAAGAGATTCAGTGTTGAGTCCGTTACGGTAACAAGATTGCACCGACTGAGAGTCCTGTCTTTTCGGCGATTTGTGTATAGCTGCATAATGCACGACGCATTGTAAGAATAATTTTCTTTTGGCTTTTTGTAATTATGGGTATTCTCCTTTGTGAGCTTATTCTCAATAACCCATCTGGACAAAAATTCTAATTTTGGCCGAAAATAAGACAAAAAAATGCCCGTCAGAGAAATCAATCTCCAACGGGCATTTTTTTTGGTTTGCCCGCAATGGGCAGTAACTAGGTGGTGAAATTCCACTTCAGGCTTGGCAGTAGGAACTGTTAGCTGAGGGCAAGTGCGTCCATCAGGAGGTGGAGTATGAAGTAAACCTAATGCAAACTCTCGGTCTAATGAACAGAAATCACATATAAGGCATATGCAGAGCAGACGAGCTTGCCACACAAAGCAAAGTCCAATACTGCCCGAACTCTGCGGCGTAAACGTGGCAGAAGTATGAGAGGATGATTACACCAATTCGGTGAAAATATTATAAAAGACTGCCAACGAGATTTTATGTTCAGCGGTGTCTGAACTATGCTTTGTTTAATTAATCAGAGCTGTATTTATCACGCCATTGACGGGGTGAAATGCCGTATGTGTTTTTAAATGCTCTGGAGAAGTGGAGCGGGTCGTTATATCCCACAGCACAGCTTATTTCTCCGATTGAAAGTTGGGAGTGTTCCAAAAGCTCGGTTGCCTTAGTCATTCGGAAGCGCATAAGAAATTCCTGCGGTGTTTTTCCGAATTCTTCTTTAAACTTCCTTCCAAAATAGTTTCTGTTAAGTCCGCAGTTTTCAGCAATGTCTTCAACAGTAATATCTTTTTGATAATTCAGCTCAATAAATTCGATTGCTTCACTGATATAATAATGACTCGAATTATTCTTTCTTTTGTTTTGCGATTGGCTTGTTACTGCAGAGCGGGTCAGGTAATCAAGAAACAAATAAAGATGCCCGATAAGATGCAGAGGAGCAGCTTCCTTGTGCTCAATAATGTAAATCATTTCGTCTAATGCGAGTTCACGCAACTCAATTGATAACGGATGGTATATAGGCTTGTCCTGCGATAATCCGGTTGCATTGATAGCAGCTTTTGCCTGAAATCCATCAAATTCCAGCCAGATATATTCCCAAGGCTCGTCGTTATCGGCTATATATGTAGATACCTGACCCGGGAAGAGCATAAAGCCTTCGTTGGCATTTATTTTATAGACATCGGTTGTGCCTGATGAATTATTGGCATACAGAGTGCCCTTACCTGATATTACGAAATGAAAAAGATAGTGGTTTCTTGCAGCCGGACCAAAGGAATAGCCGCCCTTGCAGATCTCTCTGCCAAACTGTATTAGGGTAAGATCCATATAATTATTCTGTGGAAATACCTTAAATTCAAAATGTTGCATATGATTTATTAACCTCGTTATATTTTATTTATGCTAAATATACCATAAAATATGCCAAAATGCAACTTATATATTATAAAAACGGACATAATTGCAGATTTTTTACATAATTATGTTGCAATTTGATATTTACCGTATGCGAAAAAATTGGTACAATTTATACAAAAGATACAGATTAATATGAAAATTAAAGGAGGAAATGCTATGAGAAAGACAAAAAAACTGTTGAGTTCATTTTTGATAGTTGCTATGCTGTCCTCGCTGATGTTGAGCGGTTGTAATTCAGAAGGTACAGATAAAATCGAAGTTGAGCTTGTACAGTACAAACCAGAGGCGGTTGCTGCGTTTGAGAAAATTGAGGAAGGCTTCAATAATACTCACGACAATATCCACCTCACAATTCAATCTCCAAATGAAGCAATGACTATATTAAAGACACGCTTTATTCGTGAGGATTATCCTGACATTGTTGGAATAGGCGGAGATATTAACTACTCAAATTTCCTTGACGCCGATATGTTTATGGATATATCAGATTTTGAGGGTGTATCCGATATTAAGCAGGCTTATATGGATATTGAGGACGAGCTTGAGTTTATTCCTACAGACGGTGTGTACGCATTGCCCTATGTAGCAAATGCGGCAGGCATCCTTTAACACAAGGGTATGTTCGAGAAAAACGGTTGGAAAATACCGCAGACATGGACGGAGTTTACAGAACTTTGCGAAACAATCAAGGCTTCGGGAGTTCAACCGTTATATTTTGGCTATAAAGATACGTGGACTTGTCTTGCTCCTTGGAATGCTCTTGCTGTCGGTCTTTCACCATCTGATACCTGCGCACAGGTGAATGCAGGCAAAACCACCTTCAGCAAGGAGTACAGAGAAACAGCCGAAAAGATAAAAACTCTGCTTGACTACTGCGAACCGAATCCGTACGCTTACGGCTATAACGATGCCTGTACAGCTTTTGCAAGAGGACAGGCAGCGATGTATCCCATAGGCAGCTATGCCGTTCCCCAGATTAAATCAGTTAATCCCGATATTAACATTGATTCATTTGTATTCCCTGCAAATGACGATGAGAAAGACAATATGCTTAATTCGGGTGTTGACCTTCAATTCTGTGTTATGAAGAACAGCAAGAATAAAGAGGCTGTGTATGAGGTGCTTCGTTATCTGTATGAGGATGAAACAATACAGATTTATCTTGACGAACAGAATTCAATCCCTTGCAAGAACGGAGATTTTAAGCTGCCCTCGATGCTTGACGGAATGAGCAGTTATATTGATGAAGGCAGAATGGCTGACTATCAGGATCACCATTATCCCAGTGAGATGAGCGTTGACGCTATGATTCAGACCTATCTTATGGACAACAGCAGTGACGCAACCGATAAGTTCCTAAAACGATTTGATGATGAATGGGTACGCTATAACCGTGACCTGATTCAAAAGGTTCAGGACTATGAAAAGGAGGCTAAAAAATGAAATCCGGAAGACGATTGTCAAGCAAGAGCAGAACATATCTTGGTATGCTTATCCCGGTAGTAATTCTGTTCTTTGCGTTTAATACTTTGCCGCTTATAATCGGTGCTTTCTATAGTTTCACAAACTACAGAGGCTACGGCAGCTGGGATTTTGTAGGTTTAAGAAATTACTTTGATTTGTTTACAGATTCAAGGGTATGGAATTCTTATTTCTTTACATTTAAATATGCGATTGTAGGAACAATACTTGTAAATGTTATCAGCCTTCTTATGGGACTTGCATTAAACAGCAAGATTCGATTTAAAAGCACATTAAGAGGTATTTACTTTGTTCCGAACATTCTCGGAGGATTGATTGTAGGTTACATTTTCAGCTTCATTTTTACATACATTATTCCTGCTGTCGGTGAAACCTTCAACATTGAGTGGATTCAGAACAGTATTCTTGCAGATGAGCGTTATGCGTGGATAGGCGTTTTGATAGTAGGTGTATGGCAGGCGGTTGCTATGAATACGATTATTTATATTTCCGGCTTGCAGACCATTCCCGAGGATGTGTATGAGGCTTCAAGGATTGACGGTGCAGGAAAATTTCTTACATTCAGAAAAATAACGCTTCCGCTTTTGATGCCGTTTATATCAATAAATCTTGTTTTAAGTACAAAGAATATGCTTATGGTTTTCGACCAGATTATGTCCTTGACCAAGGGCGGACCTGCACAGAGCACCGAATCAATATCCTACCTGATTTACAGAAACGGTATGGACGGAGGTCAGTTTGGCTTCCAAAGTGCAAATGCCGTAATATTCTTTATTCTTATTGTTACTATTTCCGTTATTCAGATGAGAATGACAGGTAAAAAGGAGGAACAGCTATGAGAAGACTAAAAAGAAAACAGGGAACGAACTGGTTTTTGACCTTTGTGCTTATATTAGGCTGTCTTACAGTTCTGTTTCCTCTTTATATGACGGTTATTATCGCCTTTAAAAATCCTTCGGAAATGACAAACGATGTTGCCGGTGCGTTAGCTCCGCCGAGTAGCTGGAGTTTTGATAACTTTGCAGAGGCAATGAGGGTGACAAACTTCTGGAGCGCACTTGCTAACAGCTTGATAATCACAGGCATCACAATTATTTTATCAGTTCTTATTCACTCAATAGCCGGTTATGTTATCGGCAGAAATATGAGAAGAAAAAAGGGCTACAAGTTAGCTTATTTCTACATAGTAAGCGGTATGTTTGTTCCGTTTGCAATCCTTATGATGCCTCTTGTAAAGGAAACTGCACAAATCGGACTTGCAAATCCTATCGGTGTAATTCTCCTTTATCTTGTTTTCTATATGCCTATGAATGTTATGCTATACAGCGGCTATCTAAAGAATATTCCTCTTGATATGGAGGAAGCGGCTGAAATCGACGGCGCTTCAACATGGAAAACATATTGGACGGTTATTTTCCCGATGATGAAGCCTATGCACGCTACCGTTGCAGTGCTTACGGCATTGGGTACATGGAACGATGTAATGACCCCTCTTGTTATTATGTCAGGCTCGGAGAATACAACGCTTCCGCTTGCACAGCTTAATTTCCAGACGCAATTCGGAACAAACTACAATCTTGCATTTGCATCATATCTGCTCTCGTTAATTCCTATTCTTATATTCTATGTAGTCTGCCAGAAGCAGATTATCGGCGGAGTTGCAAACGGTGCAGTAAAGGGTTAGTAAAAGGGGAGGAGTTTTATATAAGCTTCTCCCATTGAATTAATATGAAACAAAAAGGTGATATTTATGGCTATCAGAGTTACAGAACAAGGCAGAAATTTTTATTTGGAAACACTTCACTCTATGTATCAGATAAAGGCAGACGAATACGGAGTGCTTAAGCATATATGGTACGGCTCACGCACGGAGTGCGATATGGAATATCTGCTTGATTATCCCGATCTCGGTTTCTCGGGTAATATTTATGAGGCAGAAAACAAAAGAGACTATTCTCTTGATACAATGCCGCTTGAATACTCCTGCAAAGGAATAGGCGATCACAGAATTCCGGCGGCGGCAATCACTCACCCGAACGGTAGTGACGCCCTTGATTTGCGTTTTGACGGTTATGAAATCAGAAAGGGAAAGTATGCAATTTCAGGGTTGCCTGCTGTTTACGCTGATGAAGATGAAGCGGAAACACTCGAAATATACCTCAAGGATACTTCGTCGGATATTCGTGTGATTCTAAAGTACGGCGTACTTGAGAAGAAGGACATAATTACCAGAAGTGCGGTTTTCTGCAATATGGGTGACGCTCCGTGTAAAATTACAAAGGCGTTCAGCTTGTGTCTGGATATTCCTCATGGCGATTGGGATTGGGTGCATTTTCACGGCCGTCACATAATGGAGAGATTAGTTGAACGCAGAAGGCTGTTTCACGGTGTTCAGGAAAGCTCAAGCAACAGAGGAACTTCAAGCCACCAGCAAAACCCTTCTGTTCTGCTTTGCAGTAACGATTGTACGGAAACAAGCGGAGAGTGTATAGGTGCGTTACTTGTTTACAGCGGTTCTTTTCAGACAAAAATTGAGCTTACTCAGCTTAATCAGGTGCGTATGCTTATGGGCATAAACAGCGAGTGTTTCAGCTGGGAGTTAAAGCCGAATGAGCAGTTTAGTACACCCGAGGTTATATTGTCTTATAGCGACAGCGGTATGGAAACACTTTCACATAATTTTCATAATGTAATAAGAAACAACATTTGCAGAGGTGAATATAAACTGTCCGAGCGTCCTGTACTTATTAACAACTGGGAAGCAACCTACTTTGATTTCAATGAGGAACGCTTGGAGAACATTGCAAAGGAAGCGTCAAAGCTCGGTGTTGATATGTTTGTAATGGATGACGGCTGGTTTGGTAAGAGGGACAGTGATACTTCCGGTCTTGGCGACTGGTTTGTCAATGAAGAAAAACTAAAAGGCGGCTTGAACACTCTGGTTGAAAAGGTCAAGTCCTATGGTATGAAGTTCGGCATATGGTTTGAGCCTGAAATGGTATCCGAGGACAGCGAGCTTTACAGAACTCACCCTGAATGGGCGATTCAGATACCAAACAGAAAGCCGACAAGAAGCCGTTATCAGCTTGTTCTTGATATGACACGTCAGGATGTTCGTGACTATTTATTCAAGGTTATCAGTGATGTATTGAGCAGTGCCGATATTTCGTATGTGAAGTGGGATATGAACCGCAGTATCTGCGATTGGTACAGCGCAGAGCTTCCTGCTGAAAATATGGGAGAAATGCAGCACAGATATGTTCTGGGATTGTATGAACTTTTGGACAGACTCACTTCTGAATTTCCGCACATTCTCTTTGAGGGCTGCAGCGGCGGCGGAGGTCGTTTTGATGCAGGCATACTTTACTATTGCCCGCAGATTTGGTGCAGTGATGATACCGATGCATACGAGAGGACGAAGATTCAGTACGGAACCTCATTTTTCTATCCCATATCAACAATCGGTTCTCATGTTTCAATTGTACCAAACCATCAGACAGGCAGAATTACTCCTTTTGAAACAAGAGCAGTTACGGCTATGAGCGGCAGCTTTGGCTATGAGCTTGACTTAAACACGCTTTCGGAAGAAGAAAAAAATGCGGTTGTTGAGCAGAATAAACGCTTTAAAAAATACGGCCCGTTAATTCATAACGGCAGATACTACAGATTAAGCAATCCTATGACGGATAAATTTGCAATCTGGTCGTTTGTGTCTGAAAATTCCGGTGAGGTGCTTGTTCACGGAATGATATTCCGTACAGAGCCTAATATGACAAGATATTCCGTAAAGCTGCGTGGATTGATTTCCGATAAGAAATATGTTGTTGACGGTGATGACACAATTTATACAGGAAAGGCATTAATGGAAGGCGGTATCCTTCTTCCGAAGCCTTGGGGAGATTTCTTCCCGATTGAACTGCATCTCAAAGCAGTATAATTATACGGAACGGAGAATACAATATGAAACCACAAGCTTTTATTGATAGACTAAACAGCGGTGAATTTGACAGTTTACTGAAAAAATTATACGGTGAGTCACAGCTTGAAATTGAGAAACAGAAGAAGCGTTATACAGAAGCGGTAAAAAGCTTTAAAGAGCTTTATCCGGAGCGTGAAGATATAAAAATCTATTCTGCCCCCGGCAGAACGGAAATCGGAGGAAATCACACAGACCATCAGCACGGATGTGTATTGGCGGCAGCAGTGAATCTTGATGTTATTGCGGTTGTATCTTTTCATAATGACGGAGTAATAAGACTGAAATCAAAGGGTTATGAGAAGGATTTAATAGATTTATCCGACCTCAGTGTTCATACCGAAGAAATGGGAAGGTCAGCCGCAATCATCAGGGGTATAGCGTCATACTTTAATGATAAGGGCGTTGCTATGGGTGGTTTCGATGCCTACACTACTTCAGATGTGTTGAGCGGAAGCGGACTTTCATCGTCAGCGGCGTTTGAAACGCTCATAGGTACAATTATTGATTTGCACTACAACGGCGGCAATGCAGGCAGTGTTGAGATTGCAAAAATCGGACAATATGCAGAAAATAAATATTTTGGCAAGGGCAGCGGTCTTATGGACCAGATGGTAAGCTCGGTCGGAGGATTTGTTTATATCGACTTTCTCAATACATCAGAGCCGATTATCGAAAAACACAGCTTTGATTTTGAAAAGGCAGGTTACAGTATTTGCATAACCGATACAAAAGGCAGTCATTCTGATTTAACCGAGGACTATGTTGCCGTACCGTCCGAAATGAAAAAGGTTGCAGCTTATTTCGGAAAGAATGTTTTGCGTGAGGTCGATGAGGAAAGCTTCTATGAGGCTGTTCCGAAACTCCGAAACACCTGCACAGACCGTGAAATTATGAGAGCCGCACACTTTTTCGGTGAAAACACAAGAGCTGAACAAGAGGCACAGGCACTTGAAAACGGTGATACCGACAGATTTTTTGAGATTGTTCGTCAGTCGGGTGAGTCGTCTGCAAACCTTTTGCAAAATCTGTATTCCTGCAAAAAGCCGACTGAACAGGGAATACCGCTTGCAATAATGATGAGTAAACGAATTTTACAGGATAGCGGTGCAGTAAGAGTTCACGGAGGAGGCTTTGCAGGAACGATTCAGGCATTTGTTCCTGTTGAAAAAATCAAGGAATATTCCGATGAAATGAACAGGATTTTCGGCGAGGGCAGCTGTTATGTTCTTCGCATAAGACCTGTAGGCGGAATTGAAATTACTGCATAGGGGTGGTTTTTATGATTTGTAATGAAATTCAGAAACTGATAAATTATTCAATAAAAAGCGGACTGATTGAAAAAGAAGATGAATATGTAATAAGAAATCAGCTTATGGACGCACTCTGCGTTTATGACTGGGAAGAACCGGAAGTTATGGAAAATAACTTCGTAATTGATGATATTTTGAACAGGCTTACAGATTATGCTTGCGAAAACAAAATAATTGATGACACAACTGCATCACGTGATTTGTTTGATACAAAGCTTATGGGAATTGTCACACCATTCCCAAGGGAGATCATCGGCAAGTTCAATCAGCTCTGCTCGCAGTCGCCTGAAAAGGCTACCGACTGGTATTATGATATAAGCCAAAAGCTTAATTATGTAAGAGCAGGAAGAATCGCAAAGGATATTCGCTGGCAGTATGAGTCGGAATACGGCACGCTCGATATTACCATAAACCGTTCAAAGCCGGAAAAAGATCCTCGTGATATTGCGGCGGCAAGAACAGCAAAGGCAACAGCATATCCGAAATGTCAGCTTTGCCCCGAAAACGCAGGCTTTGCCGGAAACAAAAATCACCCTGCAAGACAAAATCTCCGTCCGATTCCTATTGATATCTGCGGTGAAAGCTGGCAGCTTCAATATTCTCCTTACGGCTATTACAACGAGCATTGTATTGTGTTCAATGAAAAGCATATTCCGATGAAGATAGACTCAGCCGTATTTGAAAAGCTGTTTGATTTTATAGATAAATTTCCTCATTATTTTGTAGGCTCAAATGCAGATTTGCCGATTGTCGGAGGTTCAATTTTAAGTCACGAGCATTTTCAGGGCGGAAATTACACATTCGCAATGGCTAAAGCGGAGATAGAAAAAGAGTTCTCCTTGTCGGATTTCCCTGAAGTAACGGCAGGCATTGTAAAATGGCCTATGTCCGTAATTAGACTGAAAAGCAAGAATAGGGAAGAACTTTCAATGGCTTGCAGTTATGTCCTTGAAAAGTGGAGAGGTTACAGTGATCCGAATGCAGGAATATTTGCCGAAACCGAAGGAGTGCCGCACAATACGGTAACTCCTATTGCGAGAATGAACGGCAACAACTACGAGTGTGACCTTGTACTTCGCAATAATATTACTTCCGATGAGCGTCCTCTCGGTGTGTTCCACCCGAATCAATCACTGCATCACATAAAAAAAGAGAATATAGGTCTTATTGAGGTGATGGGACTTGCCGTTCTTCCTGCAAGGCTTGCAGTTGAATTAGAAGAAGTGAAGAAGGCAATGCTTGCAGGAGCAGACCTTAACTCAAATCCTGCAACAGCTTCACATGCCCGGTGGGCAAAGAATATTTTATTGCGTTATCCGGAATTTTCCGAAGCTAATGCAGAAGACATACTTCGGCTTGAGGTCGGAAAAGTATTTGAACAGGTGCTTTGTGATGCCGGAGTATTCAAGAGAACCGAAAAGGGAATTTCCGATTTTATAAGGTTTACAGAGGTGCTTTAAAATGTTTGATATTACTACTGTGGGAGAAATACTGATTGATCTTACACAAACGGGAATTTCGGATAAAGGAATTCCGATATACACTGCAAATCCCGGCGGCGCACCTGCCAATGTTGCAGTAGCGGCTTCAAAACTTGGCGCAAAAACTGCGTTTATCGGAAAGGTCGGTAACGATTCTTTCGGAAGATTTTTGTGCGATACACTAAAAAAATACAATGTCAGTACAGACGGCGTTATTACCGATAAAAGTGCCAACACAACGCTTGCGGTAGTTTCGGTAAACGAAAACGGAGAGCGCAGCTTTGCTTTCTATAGAAAAAACAGTGCCGACACATTGTTATCTGAATACGAAATAATCGATTTGCATCTGAGCAATACGCATATACTTCACTTCGGCTCTGTCAGCCTTACCGCTGAACCTTCAAGAACGGCAACAATCTCAGCAGTCAAGCGTGCAAAATCGTTTGGAGCGGTAATTTCATATGACCCGAATTACAGAGAGAGCCTTTGGAGCAGCTTAGATGAAGCAGTTGAACAGATGAAAAAACCGCTTGATTTAGTAGATATATTAAAAGTATCAGATGAGGAATTACCTCTTATCAGCGGAAAAACCGATGTTGAAGACGGAGCAAAATACTTATGTGACAAGTATAATATTAAACTCGTTCTTGTAACTCTCGGCGCAAGGGGTGCATATTATCGCTTTAAAGATTGCGCAGGAATTGTTGACGGCGTAAGCGTTACGGTTGCAGATACAAACGGTGCAGGCGATACATTCTTCGGCGCATTTTTAAGCCGTATGGCATATATGGAAAAATACAACCCGTCAGACCTGACGGAGGACGAAATAAAGGATATGCTGGCATTTTCAAACAATGCGGCGGCAATTACAACAAGCAGAAGCGGTGCGATACCTGCTATGCCTACTATCGGAGAGATTGACAGATTACCATAAATTGAGGTGATGAGTAGTGAATAAATCAGCTAAGTGGGAAAAGGAATTTGTTGAACGCTTTTCAAAACGCTATGATGAGCTGAAATGGCTGTATTGTGAAGTGTATAACAATGATATGAAAGCCTTTTCCTGGTTATGTAATTCATTATACGAGTATTACAAGAGCCGAAAAAGCTCATTGAAAGAGCTTGACAGAGAAAAAGAGAAAAATCCCGATTGGTATAAAACGAAAAATATAATCGGTATGATGTTGTATGTTGACGCTTTTGCAGACAACCTTGAAGGTGTAAGAGAAAAAATTGACTATCTGAAGAAATGCGGGGTTAATTATTTGCATTTTATGCCATTACTGAAAACTCCAAAGGGCAGGAGCGACGGCGGATATGCCGTATCTGATTTCAGAAAGGTTCAGCACGAGCTTGGCACAATGGCTGAACTTGAAAAGCTGACAGCCGAGTGTCATAAAAACGGAATAAGCTGTTGTCTTGATTTCGTTATGAATCACACAAGTGAGGACCACGAGTGGGCAAGAGCAGCACGAAACGGCGATACTGAAGCTCAAAAAAGATATTTTTTCTTTGATGATTGGGAATATCCCAATAAGTTTGAACAGACTGTTCCGCAGGTCTTTCCGACAACAGCACCGGGTAATTTTACTTATCTTGACGACTGCGATAAAATTGTGATGACTACCTTTTATCCTTATCAATGGGATTTGAACTACGGAAACTGCGTAGTGTTCAATGATATGGTCGGAAATATGCTTTCAATTGCAAACCGAGGAATTGATGTTATAAGACTTGATGCTGTTCCGTATATCTGGAAGGAGCTTGGAACAAGCTGCCGTAATCTTCCGACAGTTCATTCGCTTGTCAGAATGATGCGAATAATAACGGAAATTGTCTGTCCCTCCGTACTGCTCTTGGGTGAGGTTGTTATGGAGCCGTCAAAGGTTGTGCCTTATTTCGGAACTGTTGAAAAGCCTGAATGTCATATGCTTTATAATGTAACAACGATGGCAAGTACATGGCACACCGTTGCAACAAAAGATGTAAGACTTCTTAAACGTCAGATGAATCAGCTTTCCGAATTGCCGAAAGATTATATCTTTTTAAACTACCTGCGTTGTCACGATGACATAGGCTGGGGACTGGATTATGATTGGCTAAAGCAATTCGGCATAAGCGAGATACCGCATAAAAAATTCCTTAATGATTATTTTACAGGAAAGTTTCCCGACAGCAACGCAAGGGGAGAGCTTTATAATAACGACCCAAGGCTCGGTGACGCTCGGCTTTGCGGAACAACGGCAAGTCTTTGCGGAATAGAAGCTGCACTTGAAGATAAGGATACGGACAAGCTCGAAAAATCACTAGACTGTGATATTATGCTCCACGCATATATGCTCACTCAAAGCGGTATTCCCGTTCTTTACAGCGGCGATGAAATAGGACAGCTCAATGATTACAGCTATCACGATAATCCCGAAAAGAGTGTTGACAGCCGTTATCTGCACAGAGGAAAGTTTAATTGGAAACTTGCCGAAAACTGCGATGACTCAGATACGGTTCAGGGCAGGATTTTTCAGAGTATTCTGAAACTTGAAAAATGCAGAGCCGAAAACGAGGTTTTCAGAGCAGAAGCAGATTTTCAGACAGTGGATACAGGTTCTGACAGCGTTCTGGGAATTTGCAGAGAATATGAAAATAAAAAGCTGCTTGCATATTTTAATTTTAGTGATAATCCTCAATCCGTATTTCTTGACGGTGTAAAAAGCGGAAGAGATTTATTCACTGATGATGAGGTGTGCAGTATTTCCATTGAACTAAAGCCATATGGTTTTAGCTGGCTTTTACTTGATGAATAAAATGACAGATATAATTTCCGGAAAGGAGAAAAATCATGAAAATTCTTGTACTCGGAGGTGCCGGATATATCGGCTCGCACACTGTTTACAGACTTATCGAGCAGGGCAACGAGGTTGTAATTTTCGACAACCTTGAAACGGGTTATATTGAGGCTGTGCATCCAAAGGCAAAGTTTTACAAGGGCGATTTGAGAAACAGAGTGGAAATAGACGCTGTTCTTGACAAGGAGGATGGCATTGACGCAGTTATTCATTTTGCGGCAAATTCACTTGTCGGCGAAAGTATGATAAATCCGCTTAAGTACTACGACAACAACCTTTGCGGAACAAAGGTACTGCTTGAATCGCTTGTTGCACACAATATCAAAAATATTGTATTTTCATCAACAGCGGCAACCTACGGCGAACCAAAACATACACCTATTCTTGAAGATGATCCGACCAACCCGACTAACTGCTACGGTGAAACAAAAAAAGCAATGGAGAGAATGTTCTATTGGACTCAGCAGGCACACGGCTTGAAGTATGTTTCACTGCGTTACTTCAACGCTTGTGGCGCTCATATCAGTGGAAAAATCGGCGAGGCGCACAACCCGGAAACCCATCTTATCCCGATTATTTTGCAGGCGGCAAACGGTACAAGGGACCATATAAGCATATTCGGAACCGATTACAATACACCTGACGGAACCTGCATCCGTGACTATATTCATGTTACAGACCTTGCACAGGCACATATCCTTGCCGTTAAGTATCTGTTAAACGGCGGCGAAAGCAATATTTTTAACCTCGGCAACGGCGTAGGCTTCTCGGTAAGAGAGGTTATTGAAACGGCTAAAAAGGTCACAGGAAAAGAGATAAGAGTAATTGAAGAAGAGCGCAGAGCGGGCGACCCTGCAATACTTATCGCTTCAAGCGACAAGGCAAAGAATATCCTTGGCTGGAAGCCCGAATATGATGATCTTTCAACAATTATAGAAACTGCGTGGAAGTGGCACAGTACACATCTTAACGGATATATATCCGATTGACAAACGACAATTTTCAAAATATTAAAGAATTATCTTGTTTTATTTACCACGATGTTTTGTTAAGGATAGATTGCCGAAAAAGACATCCGGAATTGAATTTGAAAAGATAATCAAAGTATAAAATAAAACTAATGCACCTCCGTACGATAGTAGATAGTGATGAGCAAAACGCAGGGATTGAAAACGAAGTATATAGCATACGGGATAAAAAG
>OKSD01000841.1_pt1 | contig 32945 bp, 26 predicted proteins | sample 1601221 | NCBI WGS metagenome assembly OKSD01 (sample SAMEA3541550, study PRJEB24748) | human gut metagenome | biome: human gut; feature: human-associated habitat; material: faeces | place: China | collected 2012
CAACGTGACCGTGGTCACAGTGGACGAGGAGACCGCTCTCACCTGTTCCCAGTGCAAGGAATGGGAAAAGCAGTACAAGCCCAAGCAGGTCCTCATTGAATACAACGGCATGTGGTCCATGGAGCGGCTGTACCGGGAGGTGCTGCCCGCCAACTGGGTCCTCTATCAGGTGATGACCTTTGTGGACGCCAATACCTTTGAGACCTATGCCAAGAACATGGGCCAGATCATGATGGAAAAGATCACCAACGCCGACCTGCTGGTGTTCAACCGCTGCACCGATGAGCTGAAGGCCGCACTGCGGAAGCGGAATCTGCGGATGGTGAACCGCCGGGCGGACATCTATCTGGAAGATCTGAATGGCAACAGCGAGGACTACAACAACGGTGAGGTCTGTCCATTTGACCTGGACCAGAAGGTCATTGACATTCCGGACAACGACTACGGCGTTTGGTATGTGGATGTGATGGACTACCCCGACCGCTGGGCGGGGAAGACCGTTCACATGAAGCTGCTCATGTGCCACTCCAAGAAGTATCCCGGTACCCACTGCCCCGGACGGTTCGCCATGGTCTGCTGCGAAAATGACGTGCAGTTCTTGGGTCTGGTGGCCAAGGGCGTGGATCTGAATAAGTACAAGAACCGGGACTGGGTGGAAGTCGAAGCCCGTATGGCTTTGGAAAATCACTCTGCCTACAAGGGCAAGGGCCCGGTAATGCACATCATCTCCATCAAGCCCTGCGAAAAGCCCGCCAACGAGGTCGTGACCTTCTGATCTACTGATATTCAAAAAGCACGTTTCCTTTTGACGAGGAAACGTGCTTTTCTTCTTGCATGCGCTTCTTATATTTGTCACCGTGCAAGCCATTGGCAAATCAACCGTTATTTCAGTGCCGTTGTGCCGCTCAGAATTGCTGAGGAGGGTCTGTTGTTCCGGTATCACCGCGGTTTTGATTCTGCGCCAAATTGCCCGCGCTTTCAATACGATTCGTATTTTTTACTTTTAAATCGACATTTCGTATTGTAATTCCGCAAGTTTTTTGGGGAATCCCGGTTTTCTTTCCGCTTCGCAAAGCTCGCAAAATTTCGGGAATACTTGCAAATTTCAGGCAAATCCATATAATAGAGGTATTCTGATATGAAAGGACTTTACGTTTTGAAAGAAAAGCGGATCTATAAAAGAGAACTGCCCCTCTGGGGGAGTCTGCTGGCCGCCGTTTTGCTGGCAGGCTGTATTACTTTACTGGCCCTGTGGTGCCAGCCAAACGCCTTGCGGACGGCGGTTCCAGTGACAGCAGTATTCGAAATGTGATTCCTGCAGATATTGAAAGCATTGTAACACATGCCCCGATACAGGCAGTTTTTACAAATGGAAAGACTGCGGGCAGATTATATAAAAAATATCAGGCGGAACATATTGATCTTCCGATGATCGAACTGCCGTCGACAAGCCCGGCAAATGCAGCGTTTTCGCTGGAACGACTGGAAGAAATATGGAAGCAGGAGTTAGGAAGATATTTGTAAAAGCATTTTACAATATAGGTTGACTGATATAAAAAAGAATAAAATTTTACATTGATTATACACACTTGACAACATCAACCGTATCGCAGAAAACTGTGTAAGTATTGCAGAAGAGGCTCTCGACAATACAGCATTTGTTGAGATCAGGGAGGATGCAAAGAAAGCAGAAATAGAAGCTTCCGATAATGTAGTCCTTGCATAAAAGCATGTTACATGGCGGTTTTATCTGTTTGTAACATCATATGAAACAGTTCCTTCTGTAGGGCTTTTTTCACACCCTGAATGATATAGATTGTTTTTTCGTTTGACCGGTCTCTGTATGTTACAGTTGACCGGCCGTTTTTTGTATGATATACCACATCCAGACCAGAATTTTGCGTGTAAAATATAAGATGATGGCATGAGGAATTTTCTCATGCCATTAGCTTATTTTTAATTTTACAAAATTCTGGTGGGTATGGTATAGTAAGGATAACTTTTTTTCTGATGAACAATAGACGCGGAGGTTACAAGGAAATGTCTCAGATAACGAAACGTGCGTTGGAAGCATCACTGAAGAAGCTTCTTACAAAGAAACCGCTTGACAAGATCACAATAACCGATATTACAGAAGATTGTGGTATTAACCGGATGACATTTTACTACCATTTTAAAGATATCTATGATCTGGTAGAGTGGGTGTGTGTGGAGGATGCAACGAGGATACTGGGTGAGAATAAAACCTATGATACCTGGCAGGAAGGCTTCCTTCGTATCTTTGAAGCGGTGAGCGAGAATAAGACATTTATGATGAATGCATATCATTCGATCAGCAGAGATCAGGTAGAAAAATATCTGTACAGTCTGACGTATGATCTGATGATCAAGGTCATCGAAGATAAGGCGAAGAATATGCAGGTGCGGGATGAAGATAAGAAGTTCATTGCTGATTTTTACAAATGCTCCTTTGTCGGTGTGTTGCTTGAATGGATTGAGAATGGCATGAAGCGGGATCCGCATGTGATCGTGGATAAGATGGGACTGGTGATGCATGATAATATTACCAGAGCACTGGAAGCGTTTCGGACGGATGCCTTTCACAAAAAAACAGAGAGCTGACAGATACATTGAAAAAATAATGTATCTTATTTTTCAGACCGGTTATCCCATCAAAACAGGGGAAATGATAAAATTTTAGACAGAACAAGTACCGTGAATATATTTTTATCACGGTACTTTTTTTGTTTATTGAGGGCAAAAACGGGGCATCTTATAATAAAGACAGTTTTTGAGATAACCGGTCTGTTTGCAGGCAGGCTGTATAGATTGGAGGTAATTCGTATGTATTACGCAAGTGGAAATTATGAAGCATTTGCCAGACCAAAGAAGCCGGTGGGTGTGGATCAGAAATCGGCATATATTATAGGTTCGGGACTTGGTGCATTGGCGGCAGCCTGTTTTCTGGTAAGAGATGGACAGATGAAAGGCTCACATGTACACATTCTGGAGAAAGACCCGATTCCAGGCGGTGCATGTGATGGTTATCAGTACAGCGATATTGGCTATGTTATGCGTGGCGGACGTGAGATGGATAACCATTTTGAGTGTATGTGGGATCTGTTCCGTTCGATTCCGTCCATCGAGACAGAGGGTGTCAGTGTACTGGATGAGTATTACTGGCTGAATAAGGCAGATCCAAACTATTCTTTGTGTCGGGCAACTGAGAATCGGGGGCAGGATGCACATACCGATAAGAAGTTCGGATTGTCCGATAAGGGTGCAATGGAGATCATGAAGCTGTTCTTTACCCCGGATGAAGAATTATATAATAAACGGATCGATGAGTATTTTGATGAAGAAGTGCTTAATTCTAATTTCTGGATGTACTGGCGGACGATGTTTGCATTTGAGAACTGGCATTCTGCACTTGAGATGAAGCTCTATATTAAGCGTTTTATCCATCATGTCGGAGGACTGCCGGATTTCACGGCACTTCGTTTTACCAAATATAACCAGTATGAGTCCATGATTCTTCCGATGGTAAAATATCTGGAATCATTCGGTGTGGTGTTCCATTATAATACCAAGGTTATAAATGTGGAATTCGAGATCGAAGCAGGAAGAAAGCTGGCAAAGAAGATTGATATTATCCGTGACGGTGAAGCAGATGCGATCGATCTGACCGAGAATGATCTGGTATTTATCACAAATGGCGGCTGCGTGGAGAATTCTTCATACGGAAGTCAGAACAAACCGGCTGAATTCAAGACCGAGATCCGTGAGGGTGGCGGATGGGATATGTGGAGGAAGATCGCAGCACAGGATCCATCCTTTGGACATCCGGACAAATTCTGCTACGATCCGGAGCAGTCAAACTGGATGAGCGCAACGGTGACGACATTAGATGAAAAGATTCTCCCGTATATTAAGAAGATCTGTAAGAGAGATCCGCTCTCAGGCAAGGTAGTTACAGGTGGTATTGTGACTGCGAGAGATTCCGAATGGCTGCTTTCCTGGACGATCAATCGTCAGCCGCAGTTCCGTAATCAGCCAAAGGGACAGGTGCTTGTATGGGTATATGGCTTATTCTCGAATAAACCGGGTGATTATGTAAAGAAGACCATGCGGGAATGCACCGGTAAGGAGATCTGCGAGGAATGGCTCTATCATATCGGGGTACCGGAGGAGGAAATACCGGAGCTTGCCGAACACAGCGCAAATACGGTGCCGGTTATGATGCCATATATCACGGCATTTTTCATGCCGCGTGAGAAGGGCGACCGTCCGGATGTCGTACCGGAGGGAGCGGTCAATTTTGCATTCCTTGGACAGTTTGCCGAGACAGCAAGAGATACGATATTTACAACCGAGTATTCGATCCGGACAGGTATGGAAGCAGTATATACTTTGTTGAATATCGATCGTGGTGTGCCGGAGGTCTGGGGCAGTGTCTATGATGTCCGCGACCTGTTAAATGCGACAGTGGCGATCCGGGATGGAAGAAAGATCACAGATATGAAGCTTGGTCTGAAAGAAAAGATCGCGATGAAAGAGCTTTTAAAGGCGGTAGAAGGAACCGATGTCGAGAAACTGCTGCGGGAGCATGGAGCGATATAAATACAAGATCTGTATATAAAGAAAGTCTTACGATATAATATAGTGAAAGAAAACAAAGCATCTGCTGATGTATGGACTTTATATAGTTTATGGATCAGCAGATGTTTTTTATATGGACAATGCAGACCATGACGGATAAACTGTCATGCATGACAAATTTATATATTTATTTTTTATATGCAGTGATATAATACAGGTATCTGCAAAATCTGCAGAAGGAAGGAATAAAAAATCAGGAGGAAAATGAATGAAAAGACATTTAAAAAAAGTAGTATTGGCAATGATTGCATTTGTACTGTGTGGAGTAATGAATGTGACAGGTTCCAATGTAAGTCTGGCAGCAACAGACGTTGAGACGGAGCAGACGGCGGAACTGGAAGCAGCATCAACCGTAAAGCATGTATCAGCGAGAAAACTGTATCATGCAGGTGACTATCTCTACATAGAAACCTCAAAGGGTGTACTTGCGTATAATATGAAAAAACAGACTGCAAAGTATGTTGTAGAGAGTGATGGTGTCAGTGGAGTTTTGGTACACAAAGGATATCTGTATTACAACCTTTATCAGGACAGCCAGATGAGTATCTATAAGATCAAGGCTGATGGAAGTTCAAAGCCAAAACAGATCTGTAAAAATGGAAGACTTGGTTTTATGAAAAACAACCGACTTTATTATGGTCATTCCGGTTTATGTTCTATGAAACTGGACGGAACTGATAAGAAGCGTCACATGAGGGTAAAAGATGATGCAAATGGAAAGGTATTCTATTATAAGGGCAAATATTTCTACAGTGTATTTCCGTATATGACAGAATCCTATTCCGTTGACACAAAATATAAGCATAAAAAGAAATACCCGGCAGGAAATCAAACGGTTTGCAATGCATTTGTCAGAGCTTTTGATGATATGCAGTTTAATGAGAGCCTGACTGTAAGAGGATATCAGTATGGTACTTTGATCAAAAATGGAAAAAGCTCAAATTCCATTTATAAATTTGGAGATTCTTATTATGGAAAGAGTACGGGCAGAACTTCCAAGAAAAGGATCTACCAGTCATCCAAGAAGAAGGTACATGTTCTGGCAGCATGTCCGGGATATATTATGTTTGCAGAAAGCAATCAAAAAGCAAGTTATGAAGATGGAACTGTAAAGATCATCAATGTAAAAGGCAAGGTTGTTGCAACATTAAAGAAGAGTCAGAAATAGAACATATAAAAACAGAAACTATAAATATAATAAATGCTCTGGCAGAGGTGTGGTTTGCCAGAGCATTTGTTGGATTGTACGATAATGTACAAGCGGAAGGACTGCCACATGGCAGATTCCTGTATTTTGGTTGTGTTTAGAGATGTGTATTATTATTTATTAAACAAGTGCTTCGCCAAGTGCAGTACAATCAGCAAGACCTGCTTCATCCGGTGTTTCATGGCAGATCAGTGGAGCTGCTGCAAATACAGCACCGTCAGCCTGGCACTGAGCTTCCCATGTATCCATCCATTCGCCGCTTCCCCAGCCATATGAACCGAAGATGGCGATCTTCTTACCGTTTAATGCCGGTTCACATTCAGCGAACATTGGCTCAAACTCGCTTTCTTCTAAGACTTCAGCACCCATAGCAGGGCAGCCAAATGCGATCGCATCATAGTTATCTACCATATCTGCAGTAAATTCTGCGGATGTTAAAAGATCACATTCTGCACCTTTTGCTTTGGCACCTTCTGCAACAGCCTGTGCCATTAATGCTGTATTACCTGTGCCACTCCAATATACAACTGCAACCTTACTCATAGTAGGTTCCTCCTTATAATTCATGTATTTTATATTTAGAGATCTCTGCATTGGAAATATATGCAGAAATCTCCTATATTCATTTTTGTTATGTGAACGTCGTTTGCATAAATAATTATTTTACTATGCGGATGCAATTTTCTAAATACTTATACAGCAACTGTCAGCTGCCAGATCGTTCGTCCCTGATGCCAGAGATCTGCATAGATCTCCCGGCATTTTTTAAATTTTGCAAATGTTTTCTGAGCCTCACCCAGATCACCATATACCTTCCAGTCTCCCATGCCCTTACAGTTGCTTCCGTGGTTCTTGATAAATCCAAGAACATCCTGTAACGGATAACCGAGAAATACACCGATCTCATGCGGAAATTCCGTTGATGCCTGAAGCCTTATACGTAGCTCGGCGAGCAGCTGGTCGACCGTGCCGGACGGATATCCGATGTTCAAAAGAAAGACATTGATCTCCGGTCTTGACAGTTCACGGATCATGGCTTCCGGTCTGTAGACATAGATCAGAGCAGTGTCAGTATTTTCCCGCAGGATCGTTATGCGGATTCCTTTTTTCTGAAATTGTGCATCCCAGACGGCTACGCTTTCGTATAATTCATCCTTTGACATAAAATAATATAAAAACAGGCTGGCTGGTTTTAAGGAAGCCAAGGTAGGCGAACAATGCTTGATCAGATATTCCTCAAACATAATCACAATCTCCTTTTTGCATCGATTCCGACAAATATTCTGCAATATTCAAAAATCCTAAAGCTATATGCAGTGCTGGTACGCTCGCGTCAAAGCAGCGTTGCATATCAAATTTTAGTATGCACCGTAACTCTGTAAATCATTCAATCTACAGGTTAGGTGTATCTAACTCATGGGTGCATTATACGGTCTGATCCTGTAAAAATCAAGCGAAAAATGTGATAGAAATTCTCAATAAATTCGACCGTTTTTTGTTGACGGAAAAGGCTTCTGCATGGTATTTTTATAAATGGTTAGCAGGAACTAACTAAAAATCTTGTGAATAAATCGTGTGACTCCATTCTGTATGCATCCCTGACTGCTGAAAACAGGGCATGCACCCGGATGCAATGACGGATCCGGGACAGAAGCTGTCACCAGAAAGAAGGATCAAAGCATGATGAATTATTTAGAAATCGAAAAAGTAATTGGACGAGAGATTATTGACTCAAGAGGAAATCCTACAGTAGAAGCAGAAGTTATTCTTGCAGATGGTACTGTCGGACGTGGAGCAGCTCCAAGTGGTGCATCAACAGGTGAGTTTGAAGCATTAGAGCTTCGTGATGGTGATAAGAATCGTTTTGGCGGTAAGGGCGTTAAGAAAGCTGTTGAAAATATCAATACAACAATTAATGACGTATTAGTTGGTATGGACGCATCTGATACATATGCTGTAGATCAGGCAATGATCAAGGCAGACGGAACAAAGGACAAGTCAAATCTGGGTGCAAATGCAATCCTTGCCGTATCAATCGCAGCAGCAAGAGCAGCAGCTATTTCACTGGATGTACCTTTATATCGTTTCTTAGGCGGTGTAAGCGGAAACAGACTTCCGGTTCCTATGATGAATATTATCAATGGTGGATGCCATGCATTATCATCCGGTCTGGATGTTCAGGAGTTCATGATCATGCCGGTTGGCGCTCCTTCATTCAAAGAGTGTCTCAGATGGTGTGCAGAAGTATTCCATGCACTTCAGGCAATCTTAAAGGAAAGAGGACTTGCTACGTCTGTTGGTGATGAAGGTGGATTTGCACCTGCACTTGCATCCGACGAAGAAGCAATCGAGACAATTCTTGAGGCAGTAAAGAAAGCCGGATATGAGCCGGGCAAGGACTTCAAGATTGCGATGGATGCAGCTTCATCCGAGTGGAAGACAGGCAAGGTTGGCGAGTACAAGCTGCCAAAGGCTGGTACTGTATATACATCAGAGGAGCTGATCGCTCACTGGAAGAGACTGGTTGAGAAGTATCCGATCATCTCCATCGAGGATGGTCTGGATGAAGAAGACTGGGAAGGTTGGAAGAAGCTGACTGCAGAGCTTGGAGATAAGGTACAGTTAGTTGGTGATGACCTTTTCGTTACAAATACAGAGAGACTTGCAAAGGGTATCGAGCTTGGCTGTGGTAACAGTATCCTGATCAAGTTAAACCAGATCGGTTCTGTATCAGAGACACTGGAAGCAATCAAGATGGCTCACAAGGCTGGATACACAGCTATCTCATCGCACAGATCCGGTGAGACAGCAGATACAACGATCGCAGATCTTGCAGTTGCTTTAAATACTTGCCAGATCAAGACCGGCGCACCATCCAGATCCGAGCGTGTAGCTAAGTACAATCAGCTCTTAAGAATTGAAGAAGAGCTCGGTGCTTCAGCTGTATATCCTGGGATGAAAGCCTTCAATGTAAAATAATTATTGTCATATATTTTCCTCAAAAAAATATGAATAAATGCTATGGGAGACGTAAGCTTTGCGTCTCCCATATTTTATATGTAAAATAAGATCTGTAAGTAGAGTTTTTCATTGCTGGGTGGTATAATTTTAAACAAGTCATATTATGTTGAAAAGATTCGATGGTTGTGATTACAGACATCGGATCAGGATAATGGGAGGGCATATGAGTCGAATACTGATCATAATAGCAGTCTTACCGGCATTGATCCTGCTGGGTTTTATATATATGAGAGACCGGAAAGAGAAGCCGCCGGTCAAATTAATGGTATTGCTTCTGGCACTTGGTGCAGGTACGATCATTCCGGCAGTGATCGCAGAATTTATCGGGCAGTTAATTGTTGCACAGACAGATACGGATCATCAGACGATGCTGCTGGTGCTCTGCTTTCTGGTGATCGGAATTGTGGAGGAGCTTGGAAAATATCTGGTAACGGTCTGCACTACATGGAAAAGCAGAGAATTTCAGCACAGCTATGATGGAGTTATTTATATGGTCTGTGCATCGCTTGGCTTTGCTATATTGGAAAATATCTTATATGTTGCTTCCGGCGGAATCGGAACGGGCATCCTCCGGGCATTTACCGCTATTCCACTTCATTGTACGGTAGGTGTTATCATGGGTGCACTTTATGCGAAGGGAAGAGAAGCGGCATATGCAGGTGATCGCGCGGGGATGGTTGGATTTATGGCATGGGCATATATCGTGCCGGTATTTATTCATGGCTTATATGACTATCTTGTGATGGCGGCATCGTATGGATATATTTCGGAGGCATGGGTATTCCTGATCCTTGGAGTGATGTATGTACTTTCAATTTTTCTGATCTTTTACTGTTCAGCGCATGACCGCAGAATTGACGGCAGACCGGAGACTGCAGATTATGGGATGTACCGGATGGATTTTCGCAGACCGGGCAGAGGATATTATTATCCAGATCAACCGGATTACCGGGCGGGTTATCCGGGCTATCCGGGTGGTGATGCGTATGGTCAGGCCGGAGGATATATGCAGAATACAAATTACAACCCATACAATGGTGGTTATACACAGGGGATGAATGCCAATGCAGGTCAATCAGCCTACGGCACAAATTCCGGGTATGAGGTAAAGGATGATTATAATCGAGGCAGCGCATATCCGACTAATATGGAGTACATGCAAAATACTGGTTATAACCCTCAAAACGGTTATATTGTGAATAGAGCATATATGCAAAATGGCGGCTACATGGGAAATGTAACATATCCGCAAACTGGAGTGAATCCATATCGGCAGCAGGAGAATCCCGGATCACAGAATTATCCACAGAGTTATACGTCGAATGGCACTGGTACGGATTATGGCATGACAGGGTACAACGGACAAGGACGGAAATAAGACAGGAATTGTGGCAGAAACGCTGAATATGCCGCACGTTTTGATGGAAGAGACATATGATGAATATATAGGAATCCATATAGCAGGAACATTTGCCAGGGGGTGAAATGATGAGATTTCACAACATACCGGTTCGCGATATCATGCAGGAAGCAGTCCGCTATGGCGGGGTGATCGTGGACGTTCGTACCGAAGAAGAATTCCTGAGAGGACACATACCGATGGCAGTCAATGTACCATTGTCGGATATCCAGTATGGTAATTATAATCTTCCTAAAAATAAAGTGCTGCTCACATATTGTCAGTATGGAGGCGGCAGTGCATTGGCAGCGAGACTGCTATCGCAGGCAGGATATAAGGTGATCAATACCGTTGGGGGAATCGTACAGTATAAAGGAGCATTGACGAAAAACCGCTGACAGAGGGTGTAACTAGCCATTATGAAAGAGAAGAAAATGTGGTTTGAAAATGAGAATAACAGAATAGATCGATCCCGGACATGACAGAACCTGTTAAGGAAGTGCATGACCGGGATTTTTTTGTTTAATTTACTTGTGGTGGCAGGGGGAAGTATGTATAATATGGACAGGGTAATTGGCGGGTATCACAGAAAGGATATAGGGTAAATGAGAAAAAGAATTTTAGGAACGATCATTGCGGCAGGTTTTTTTGCAGTAGCAGCATTTGCAGGGGCAAATGGACTGGCAGAGACACAGGCGGCATGTGAACATTCACAGGTGAAGGATGGAGCCTGTGTGGATTGTAATGATCCGGTAGAATGCATCGAGGTAGAGGATGCAAGTGGAACAGCAAAGGGCACTTATTCTAAACTGGAAGATGCAGCGGCGGCTGCCGGAAACGGTGATATACTGAAGCTTCTATATAATTGTGAGAGTACATCAACATATATTGATGCGGGGAATAAGAATCTTACGATTGATCTGAATAAGAAGGAGTTAAAGGCTGTTCATTTCGATATCATGGGCTCGCTTGTGATAGAAAATGGAGAATATAGTGGCTATATCAGGAATGCAGCGACAGGGAATGAACATACATTAACATTTGAAAATGTGAGAGCAGATCTTACGCAGCTTGGATGGTATGCAAAGGGTGGCATTAAACTGGTAAACAGCAATATAGAACAGCAACATGATGGTGCAGCATTTACAGAATGGTGGCTTGAAAAGCTGCAGATGGATCAGACATCTGTTTATAAGATTACAAATTCGCCAAGCGGACTAAGCAATTATGGGTTGCTTTCATTAGATGAAGCTGTGGGCGGTATTGAGGAATTTCTTCCGGCCGGATACACATTGGATGGACAGCCGAATTCCTATAATACGATATTAGATGAAACAGGCACAAAGGCGAGAAGCGTAGAGCTTCGTTATCGCCGGCTGACAGATGCGACAGTTTCTGTATCCATTGCCCCGACTTCTTATGTATATGATGGAAAAGCAAAAGAGCCAACAGTGACTGTCACATACGATGGCAGAGATCTGACAGAAGGAACGGATTATACCTGTACATTTACAGATAATATCAATGCAGGAACAGCAAGCGTAAAAATAACAGCAAAGGGTAAGACTTATCACGGAGAAACCGTAAAGAATTATACGATCGATAAAGCACCACAGACAGCACCAACCGGTCTTACGACAAAAAATGAAAGTGCAAAAGGGAAAAAGGACGGTTCCATTAAAAATGTTGATGTATCCATGGAATATTCCGTTGACCAGAATGTATGGAAGCCGATCACAGCAAATACGATCACAGGTATTTCTGCCGGTGATTATTACGTCAGATATAAGGAAACAGCAAATTATTATGCATCGGGAGCAACAAAAGTAACGGTTAAAATGTCTGTTCCGGATGGTGGAACAACAGAAGATGTGACAACAGAAGACGTGACAACGGAAGCTTCTACAGATGCAACGACAGAGGACACAACGGAAGCTACAACTACGACAGAAGATCGTACCGATGATACAACGGAAGATGTAACGACAGAGTCAACGGATGATACTCAGGATGAAACGGAAGATGTGACAACAGAATCCGAAGAAGTTGTATCAACGGAGGACCAAACAACAGAGAAAACAGATGCCGATAAGCCGGATGACCAGAAGAACACCGGAGTAAAGACAGGAGATGATTTTGCTATGAAGACAGCAGTTGCAGGTATGATCATTTCACTGGGGCTTGCCGGAATCGTTGTTATAAATAAACGCAGAAAATAAAATCAGAAACAAAGATATAAGAGAAAAGGAGTGCTGGATTTGGACAGAAATGTCTGAATCTGGCACTTGTGATTGAAAGGAAGCATATGAGCAGAATCGAATTGATCGCTCCATGCCATTTTGGGTTGGAGTCAGTATTGAAAAAGGAAATCCTGGATCTTGGATATGAGATCGTTCAGGTAGAAGACGGAAGAATCACGTTTGCAGGAGAAGAAGATGCAGTTGCAAGAGCAAATATGTTTATCCGTACAGCGGAACGAATCATGATCAAGTGCGGAAGCTTCAAGGCAGTAACATTTGACGAGTTGTTTGAAGGAACCAAGAGTATTTCCTGGGAGCGGTATCTGACGCGTGATGCAAAATTCTGGGTATCCAAGGCTACATCAAACAAGAGTGCGTTGTTTAGTCCATCTGATATCCAGTCTATCGTGAAGAAAGCTATGGTAGAGCGTATGAAACAGACCTACCATGTATCATGGTTCACAGAGGATGGAGCAGAATATCCGGTTCGTGTATTTATATTTAAGGATATTGTTACAATAGGGTTAGATACATCAGGAGTATCTCTTCATAAACGTGGCTACAGAAAACTGGTTGGCAAAGCACCGATATCAGAAACCCTGGCATCGGCACTGATCATGCTGACACCGTGGAACAAGGATCGTGTACTGGTCGACCCATTCTGTGGAAGCGGAACATTTCCGATCGAGGCTGCTATGATCGGAGCGAGGATCGCACCGGGCATCGACCGGGATTTCCTGGCTTCCGAGTGGGCGAAGGTCGGAGATAAGAAGATGTGGTACAATGCGATCGATGAAGCAAATGACATGATCGACCACGATGTAAAGATGAATATCCAGGGATATGATCTGGACGGCGATATGGTGAAATGTGCCATGGAGAATGCCAGGGCAGCAGGTGTAGACCAGTATATTCATTTTCAGCAGAGAGATGTAAAGGATCTCAGGCATCCGAAAAAATATGGATTTATCATCACGAATCCGCCATATGGCGAGCGTCTCGAGGATCGGGAGGACCTTCCGGAATTATATAAGACAATTGGGGAAAGTTTCAGACGACTGGATGACTGGTCCATGTTCCTGATTACATCATACAGTGAGGCGGAGAAATATATAGGAAGAAAGGCGGATAAGAATCGTAAGATTTATAATGGTATGATTAAATCCTATTTCTATCAGTTCATGGGACCGAGGCCGCCAAAGAGAAAGTGAGACCAAATTGAAAAAGTTTTTGATAGCGGTAGCAGTTGCAATCCTGAGTGTATTGCTCTATCTGGGCTTCTTCCGGCATCCGGATGTGAGCGTGGAAAAGACCGACGGTTCGGAGGCTGCGGCCGAGGCAATGATGAAAGAGATCGTAACAAGTGCAAATGAAAAGGGTGTTACGTTGTATATTAATGACAATAAGATCACAGAGGCTGAATATCAGGCATATTTCAGTGATCGGTTACAGTTAATGATTCCAATTGCAGCATTTACCGATAAACTGGATTGTCTGGTAAATGTATATGAAAACGGAACGATCACACTGGCAAAAGGTGACAGCCTTGTTAAAGTTTATGGTGATTCGGATATGGTGAACATCAACGGAAATACGATTCAGACGATCGATAAGCCGGAAAGAAAGGATGATATCATCTATGTGCCGGTGAATGAGATCTGCGAGGCATTAAACTACAGCTGTAACATCAATCTGGAGACAAATGCTGCGGTGTTAAAAAAGATTGCTGAGGAAGAAAAGCTTCCGGCTGCATATGATATGAGAGAGCATAATCGTGTTTCTCCTGTCAGAGATCAGGATATCTATGGAACCTGTTGGGCATTTGCATCACTGGCAGCACTGGAAAGTACAATCCGTCCGGCTGAAAATCTGGTATTTTCTGTTGATCATATGGCAATGAACAACAGCTTTAATGTCAGCCCATTTGACGGTGGCGAATATTATATGAGTATAGCTTATCTTGCGGCATGGCAGGGACCGGTGCTTGAGGAAGATGATCTGTATGGTGATAACCAGACGGTAAATGGATTGTCGGCGGTAAAGCATCTGGAAGAAGCCATCATCCTGAAGGACAAGAATTACGAGGCGATCAAATCATCCGTATACAAATATGGCGGTGTGGAAACGGTTATTTACTGTGATATGAAGAATGCAACGAGTAGTTCTTATTACTATAACAGAAACCGCAGTTCCTATTATTATGATGGAGATCAGACGCCGAATCATGACGTGGTGATCGTTGGCTGGGATGACAACTATCCGAAGGAATATTTTAATACAGAACCGGCGGGAGACGGCGCATTTATCTGCAAGAACAGCTGGGGGCAGGATTTTGGTGACGAGGGATTCTTTTATATCTCTTATTATGATACCAATATCGGTATGAACAGTGTAGTATATACGAAGCTTGGAAATAGTGACAACTACGACAAGATCTATCAGTCAGATCTGATGGGTGAGGTCGGCACGATGGGATTTGACGACAGGCCGGAGGCCTATTTTGCAAATGTCTATACGGCTGGAAAGAACGAGACATTGAAGGCGGTTTCTTTCTATGCGACAGGTCCGAAAACGACATATGATGTATATGTAGTGACAGATTTTACCGATGCATCCGATCTGCAGCAGCGAACAAAGGTGGCATCCGGTGAAATGCAGTACGAGGGTTATTATACGATCAATCTAAATGAGGCAGTATCGCTTCCGGATGATCGGAAATTTGCGGTGGTTGTGCATGTGAACACACAGGATTCCACGATGCCGATCGCAATCGAATATAATAATGATGAGAAAACGGCGAACTTCGATATCACGGATGGCGAGGGCTATATCAGCCTGTATGGCACGAAGTGGTCGAGTGCGGAGCAGGAGAATGACTGTAATGTTTGTTTGAAAGCCTTCACGGATGTGGGGGATTGAATAGAAAAGGAGAAGACAAGATGAAGAAATTGATTTTTGCTACGGGTAATGAGAATAAGATGAAAGAAATCCGCATGATCCTTGCGGATTGTGGATATGAGATCCTGTCGATGAAGGAAGCCGGAATTCAGGCTGACATCGTAGAAGATGGAAAAACATTTGAAGAAAATGCCATCATCAAGGCAGAGGCGATCCGTAAGAAGACAAACTGTCTGGTGCTTGCAGATGATTCCGGTCTGGAGGTAGATTATCTCGATAAAGCACCGGGAATCTACTCTGCAAGATTTATGGGGGAAGACACCTCATACCGGATCAAGAATAAAGCGATTATTGACAAGCTTGCCGGTGTTCCGGATGAGAAGCGTACTGCAAGATTCGTATGTGCAATCGCGGCTGCATTCCCGGATGGAAAGACCATTACCAGACGTGGCACGATTGAAGGAATCATTGGATACGAAGAACGCGGCGAGAATGGATTTGGATATGATCCGATCTTCTTCCTGCCGGAGTATGGCAAGTCCACAGCAGAGCTGTCACCGGAAGAAAAGAATACGATCAGCCACAGAGGAAATGCACTTCGTTTGATAAAGGAAGTTATAAATGAGAATACTGATAATTAGTGATACACATGGAAGAACCAATACAATCCGGGATGTCTTAGATACGGTGGGAGACATCGATATGTTTATCCATCTGGGGGATGTCTGCGGAGATGAAGAATATATTTATGACAATGTAACCTGCCCGATCCACATGGTCGCCGGGAATAACGACTGGGATTCCGATCTTCCAATGCAGGAGGAATTCATGATCGGCCGGTATAAGGTATTTATTACGCACGGACACCGATACAGTGTCCATTATGGAACGGACTACTTACAGGAGTTGGTCAAATATGATGGTTACGATATTGTGATGTATGGGCACACGCATGTCCAGAATTTGGAACGATATGGCGGAGCTTATATCGTAAATCCGGGCAGTCTGGCATATCCGCGTGATGGCATGAATGGCAAATACATGCTGCTGGAATTTGACCAGCATGGAACACCATTTTTTGCAGAAAATGAACTGAAACCGAAACGCCGAACGCGCAGCATATTTGAAGATATGTGGGGCGACCGGGAAGAGTAGAGATTATTAGAGACAAGAAAGAGGTCGGCTGTGAAGAAACGAGAGATTATAGAAGGTGTTATAAAAGACTATGATTTCCCAAATAAGGGAAGCTTTGAACTGGATGGCAAAAAAGTGATCGTGAAGGGAGCACTGCTCGGACAAAAGGTGTCCTGTATGGTATCCAAGGTACGGAAGGATAAGGCAGAGGCACGTCTGTTGGATGTGCTGGAACGCTCTGAGATCGAAGATGCAGTACCACCATGTCCACAGTTTGGCATTTGCGGCGGCTGTGCATACCAGACCATGAGCTATGAGCATCAGTTGGAGTTAAAGGCAGGACAGGTGAAGAAGCTGTTAGACGGTGTGATCGATTCAGAGACACATCCATATGATTGGGAGGGCATCATCGGCTCGCCAGTTACAACTGCATACCGGAATAAGATGGAGTATTCATTTGGCGACGAATATAAGGATGGTCCGCTGGTGCTGGGGCTTCATAAGAAGAACAGCATGTACGACATCGTTCCTGTCTGCAACTGCGTGATCGTAAGCGAAGATTATAACAGGATCGTTTCTTATACGATGGAATTTGCAAGGGAGCATGGGCTGTCCTACCATAAGAAAATGCAGCATGTAGGACTGCTTCGTCATCTGGTGCTTCGCCAGTCCAAGACAAATGGCGGACTTCTGGTAAATCTTGTAACCAGCACGGACGGATTAGAGAATCTGGATCTGAATGCATATGTAGATGGGCTTCTGGCACTTCCGCTTGACGGAACGATCATTGGTATTCTCCATACGGCAAATGATTCTCTGGCGGATGCTGTTGTGCCGGAGAAGGTAACGCTGTTATACGGAAGAGATTATATCGAGGAAGAGGTGCTGGGGCTGCATTTCCAGATCTCACCATTCTCATTTTTCCAGACAAATACAAAGAGCGCGGAACGACTGTACAGCAAAGCCCGTGAATATGCCGGAGATACCAAGGACAAGCTGATCTTCGACTTATACAGCGGAACCGGAACGATCGCCCAGATGTTATCACCGGTTGCCTCCAAGGTTATCGGCGTAGAGATCGTAGAAGAAGCAGTCGAAGCCGCAAGAGAAAATGCAAAGAGTAACGGACTTGATAACTGCGAATTCATCGCAGGCGATGTCTTAAAGGTCATCGACACCATCGAGGAAAAACCGGATCTCATCATCCTCGATCCACCGAGGGATGGCATCAATCCAAAGGCTCTCCTTAAGATCATCAACTACGGTGTAGACGAGATCGTCTATATCAGCTGCAAACCAACTTCTCTCGCAAGAGATCTTGTGACCTTGCAGGAGCATGGATATTATGTGAAAAAGGCATGTGCGGTGGATCAGTTTGTGAATACCGGGCATGTAGAGACGGTAGTTTTGATGTCAAAAGTGGACCCAGGCAAGTAGAAAAAACACTGTAAATAAAAGGCTTTTCAGAGAGCTATCGTTATTGAGTACGGTTTGCTTTTGGAAAGCCTTTCTTTTTATGTTTGAAAATGGCTTTGTGAGAACTGGTTCATAAGGTAGGGTTGACACTAAGGGATAGATAACAAGAGAAAATGAACCCTGGGGTTCACCTTATAACGATAGTAGAAATAAGAAAAACAGCGACCGGGGAGTTGGTGTCCGGCCGCTGCTTGTAAATTAACGATAATTCTTGTTGTAGAGTTCTTTGGCGTATGCCTGCATTTTCTTTACGTACTCATATGCCTGGCTCTTTCCCTTTTTCAAGTCGACCTGCTTCAGAGCATTACTGATTTGTGGGTCGTCCATCAGTAGAGAGAAGATTGCTTTAGCTTCTGGGTACTTCAAGGATACCTCGTTGATGAGATCGTCGATCATCATAAGACTGAGAACTGAGTTCTCAGTTGAAGTATTAGCTGTTGGCTCCCAACCGCTACGATTAGTATCGTCGTCGCTGTTATCATCCATAAACTTGTCTAATGAAATATAACGCGAGAGGTACTGATCCTTTTCAGAACGTTCACACCCTTCACATTTATTGCACTTAGGGCAGCGGATGTATTCGCCCTTGGAATTAAGAATTAAGCATCTCTTTTTGCGAGTCGATTCAAGATACGCATCTTTTTCTTTCCAGAATCCTTCCATGTAGAATTCGACCTGATCCTTAGGGATAGCTGTGAAACCTACAAGAATCTTTCTACCGCGAATGTTCCAGGTTTCGAAGCTATCTTCGATAATTCCTTCATTACGTTTGCGAATACCATTTCTAATATCCTGATGGTAATTCTTTAAAACTTCATGTGCTAAGAATGGAACTAATGTCTCATTTTCCTTTGGTGCTACGCCATTGTAGCTCTTCTTGTTACTGTAATCATAATTTTTCTCTGCCATGTGGCTTTCCTCCTTGGGTTGACGCGGAGGAAATTCCACATGTGCGATACCTGAATATAGTTGGCCATTGCCATAGAGAGTTTCCTCCTATTGGTTGGCCAGCTTGTCCTATTCAGCTGGTTTGGTTATTTAGTTGTTCATCAGATTCAGATAGGACCGTTCTTGATCAGGAAACGCATCGTCTGATGATGGGGTGTTCTTGACCCTTGATTGCATCATACAGCAAACGTTAAAAATGCCCGTTGAAGAAAGTTCAACGGGCTATGAGGCTGAAAATAAAGGCTTTAAGATTAAAAGAGGTGTGATTATGTATGGAAAAAAGCTATAAGTGTTGAAGATAGTTCACCAAAAAAATTTATTAATTATTTGATACCACGCAAACACATATAAACAGATACAAACAATTGAAATTTGACACAAAATAATGTATAATAAAAATCGGCATAGTATGTATAGAAAAAGGAGAAGCTATGAGTACTACCAATAATGAAGAAAAATGGATTGGAACAACTGAAGCAGCTGAGTTCTTAGGAGTAAAGCCAGCTACAATTCGTGATTGGATTCGCAAAGGCAAGGATATTCCGAGAAAGAAAATTGGCAAGGCCTGGAAGTTCAAATATTCTGAACTTGAGGAATGGGCTCGAAGTGGTAAGGCTGCAAATAATTAAACAATTCCGCGACTTAGCGGCAGGAGGTAAAAATAGATGAATAAACAACAATTAGCATCTACTATTTGGCAGTCAGCCAATCAGATGAGATCAAAGATAGAGGCGAATGAATATAAGGACTATATCCTTGGATTTATGTTCTATAAATATCTTTCGGATCGTGAAATTTCTTTCCTGAAAGGAGAAAAATATTCTGACGAGGATATTAAAAAAGTGACAGCAGATGACGAGAAACTTGTGAAGCACATTAGTGAGAATATTGGATATTTTATTGCTTATGAGGACTTATTCTCATCATGGCTTTCTAAAGGCGATGATTTTGATGTATCTGATGTAAGAGATGCATTGAGTAATTTTGATGCCAATATCGAACCGACATATAAGAAATTATTTGAGAATATATTTAAGACGTTGCAGAGTGGCCTTTCAAAGTTAGGTGAAACATCAACAAAGCAGACCAAATCAATAAAGGCGCTTCTTAAACTAATAAAAAGAATTCCGATGGATGGAAAGCAAGACTATGATGTTTTGGGATTTATCTATGAGTATCTCATCAGCATGTTTGCAGCTAATGCTGGAAAGAAAGCAGGAGAGTTTTATACTCCACATGAAGTGTCCGTGTTGATGTCTGAAATTGTGGCTAATCATCTTAAAGATAGGGAGCATATTAAAATCTATGATCCTACATCAGGTTCAGGCTCATTGCTCATTAATATTGGTGCATCTATGGCTCAATATATCGAAGGTGAGAATAAGATTGATTATTATGCGCAGGAATTAAAGGAGAATACGTATAACTTAACTCGTATGAATTTGGTTATGCGAGGAATTAATCCGGCTAATATCAATGTTAGAAATGGCGATACTTTGGAAGATGACTGGCCGTTTTTTGAAACAGATGAAAATAAGGATGAAACCTATTCACTTGTTAAGGTGGATGCAGTGGTTTCCAACCCACCGTACTCTCAAAAATGGGACCCAAAGAATAAAGAGTTCGATCCTCGATTTAAGGAATTTGGAGTTGCTCCAAAGGCAAAGGCAGATTATGCGTTTTTACTACATGAGTTATATCACTTAGAAGATGATGGCATTATGACAATTGTCCTCCCACATGGTGTTTTGTTTAGAGGCGGCGAAGAGGAGACAATTAGAAAGACTTTAATAGAACGTAACCACATAGAGGCTATTATTGGTTTACCTGCAAATATATTCTTTGGTACGGGAATTCCAACGATTATTATGGTGCTTAAGAGAACAAGATCTGATTCAGATGTTCTCATTATTGATGCATCTAAAAAGTTCGAAAAAGTCGGAAAAAATAACAAGTTAAGAGCAAGAGATATCAGAGAAATAGTTGATACATTGAAGGCAAGAAAATCGGTGACAAAATTTGCAAAATTAGTTACCAAGGATGATATACGAAAAAATGAATATAACTTAAATATACCTAGATATGTTGATTCATCTGATGACGAGGAACCATGGGATATTCATTCTATTATGTTTGGTGGAATTCCTAATATGGAAATAGAAAGTCTTAGAAAGTATTGGGATGCATTCCCAGGGTTACGAGAGGAAATATTCGGTAATATATCAGATAATTATGCTAGGGTTATAGCAGATGATATAGAAAGTGCAGTATCTAACTTTGCATCTGTATCTAATTATATTGCAAAATATCACTCTAGTTTTAGTGGATTTGGAGAATACTTAAAAGATTGCTTGATAGAGGATATTCTCGATGTAAATGCTCAAAGTCTTAAAGAAAATATCTGCATCGATATTTTTAATAGAACAACAAATATTAAATTGATTGATCAATACAAGGCATTTCAGATTCTTTCTGAAAATTGGGAGACAATCACAGCCGATTTGGAAATGATTCAGGGAGAAGGGTTTGATGCTATCTTCCAGGTTGATCCTAATATGGTGGTAAAGAAAAAGAAAGAAGACGAGGATGAAGTGACCGAAGTGCAGGAAGGTTGGAAAGGTCATATTTTACCATTTGAGCTTGTACAAGAAGAGTTTCATCACGGCGAATTGTTTGCAATTCAGTCAGGAGAAGAACGATTGGTTGAAATAAGCAATATGTATACCGAAATATTAGAATCTCTTGAAGAGGATGAGCTTGAACAAACAATTACAAACGATGATAAGAATGCCTTCGTAGGAAAAGAAGTAAAAGCTTATGTTACTGAAGCATTAACAGATGTAGAGAGCCCGGAGATAAATGCGTTAAAAAATTATCTCACATTGTCATTTAAGAAGGATAAAATGGCATTTATTGAAGAAAATCCTTTCGTTGCGTGGAGTGCTATGGTTTCTAATAAAGATGGCACTTATGGAAAACCTGCTGTGAATTCTAGAATTTTGCAGTTACAGATGGAATTTGAATTTCCAGAAGAATCATTAGAAGCAAAAATGAAAAGAGTTATGCTTTTAATGGAAGAAGAAAGCGAATTAAAGAAAGTAATCAAGGCACAGAAGATCGAACTAGAAGCTGCAACCATAGAAACAATAAAAAATCTCGATGAAGAAGATGCACTTCGCCTGCTAGAGTTGAAGTGGATTGAGCCTATTGTATCCGGATTAGGAACTTTGCCAGATGATGTAATTACAGCATTGGTTTCAGAAGTTGAAAATTTGAATTCAAAATATGCAACTACATATAGTGATATTGAGGTAAAGAAAGAATCTGCAGCTGGTTCTCTTATTCAGATGATTAATGGTTTATCTGGTAGCAAAGATGATCTTGATGGTCTAGCAGAATTTAAGAAGTATATGGGGGTAAAAAATGAAAAAGAATAATAAAACACCTAAACTTCGTTTTTCTGGATATACTGACGATTGGGAACAGCGTAGGGTTTCCGAACTATGTTCTATATCAACTGGAAAAAGCAATACGCAGGACAAAGTTGAAGATGGTGAGTACCCTTTTTATGTGCGTTCACCAATTATAGAAAGAAGTACAAAGTATTTATATGACGAAGAAGCCGTTATTACAGTTGGAGATGGAGTTGGTACTGGGAAAGTTTTTCATTATGTGAATGGAAAATACGACTTACATCAGCGTTGTTACAGAATTTATGGGTTTTCAGATGAATTAAATGCACATTATTTTTATCATACATTTTCTAAATTGTTTTGTAAGCGAGTAATGGCAATGACAGCAAAAACATCTGTAGACTCTGTTAGATTAGAGATGATTGCAGATATGAAAATTCCAACACCAACGATTGAAGAACAAATAAAAATTGGGGAGTATTTTGACGTTCTCGACCACCTCATCACTCTTCATCAGCGTAAGCTTGAGAAGTTACAGAACATGAAGAAATCATGCTTGCAAAAGATGTTCCCTAAAGATGGTGCTACTGTTCCTGAAATAAGATTTTCTGAATTCCAGGGAGATTGGGAGGAACGAACACTTGGTTCGTGCTTTGATGAGCGATTAGAAAGCTTACCAGACGGAGAATTACTATCAGTTACAATTGGTTCAGGAATAAAGAAGTTTTCTGAACTAGATCGCCACGACAATTCAAATACTGACAAATCTAAATACAAAAGAGTTTGTATTGGTGATATTGCTTATAACTCAATGAGAATGTGGCAAGGAGCAAGTGGGCGTTCACCATACGAAGGTATTGTAAGTCCTGCATATACTGTAGTAAAGCCAATAGGAGATATAGACACTCAGTTCTTTGCTTATATGTTTAAGAAGAAAGAGATAATTCATCTTTTTGAAATTAACTCACAAGGACTAACATTCGACACTTGGAACTTAAAATATCCAGCATTCAGTAAAATTGTGGTTAGAGTTCCTAGGAATGTGGAAGAGCAAAGTAGGATTGCTAGATTTTTGTTGGAGCTCGATGAGCTCATTTCATGTACTGAGCAAGAAATTGAGATTACGAAAAGAATGAAAAAAGGATGTCTTCAGAAGATGTTCGTATAAGGAGGGATAGACTTGTCAGATATTATTTTTAATGAAGAAAAGGACTTTGAAGAAGCTGTCATAAAAGCCCTCATCGAGCATGGATGGGAATCGGATGTTATTAGATATCCATCTGAAGAAGATTTAATTCAGAATTGGGCCAACATATTATTCAATAATAATAAGCAGGGAACGCGATTGAATGATCAGCCATTAACTTCCGGAGAGATGGCTCAGATTTTAGACCAGGTAAGAAATCTACAATCGCCAATGGCCCTAAATGAGTTCATCAATGGGCGTAGTATATCTATTACTCGTGACAACCCAGATGATCCCCTTCACCTAGGTAAGGAAATTTCTTTAAAGATTTATGATCGTCAGGAAATCGCGTTAGGACAGAGTAGATATCAGATTGTTCAGCAGCCAAAGTTTAAAACAAAGTCACCTATTCTCAATAGCAGAAGAGGCGACCTGATGTTATTGATTAATGGTATGCCAGTTATTCACCTGGAACTGAAACGTAGTGGAATTCCGGTTAGTGAGGCATATAATCAGATAGAAAAATATTCACATGAAGGTGTATTTAGAGGCATTTTTTCTCTAGTACAGATCTTTGTGGCAATGCAACCTAAGGAATCCGTATATTTTGCAAATCCGGGAGAAAAGGGCGTGTTCAACAAGGCCTTTTATTTTCATTGGGCTGATTTCAATAACAATCCTATAAATGAATGGTATACGTTCATTAAAAAGTTTTTATCTATTCCAATGGCACATATGCTAATTGGCTTCTATACGATTGCAGATACTGATGAGGGCATATTAAAAGTTATGAGAAGTTATCAGTATTATGCGGCAGTTGGAATTGCTAATATTGTTGCGGAGAAAAAGAGTCACTGGGATGATAAGAAGCAGCTCGGTGGTCATGTGTGGCATACAACTGGTAGTGGTAAAACCATGACTAGCTTTAAAGCTGCTCAGCTTGTTGCTGCTAATCATGATGCAGACAAGGTGGTTTTCCTGGTTGATAGAAAAGAATTGGGAATACAGTCACTTAAGGAGTACCGCTCATTTGCTACAGGAACAGAATCTGTTCAGGCAACGGAAAATACAGATATTCTAATGTCGAAATTAAAGAGCCCAGATTCTGATAATACCTTGATTGTTACATCAATCCAGAAGTTGAGTAATATCGCAAGGGAAGATGTGGCTAATATAGAAGCAGATTTAAAAATCATTCAGCGTAAGCGAATGGTTATTATCATTGATGAGTGCCACCGTTCTACATTTGGAGATATGCTTGTAGATATAAAAAATACGTTCAAAAATGCATTGATCTTTGGATTTACCGGAACACCTATTCAAGACCTAAATGCGAAAAAAGATAGTACCACGCCGACAATATTTGGTGATGAGATTCATAGATATACTCTAGGTGATGGAATCCGGGATAAAAATGTTCTTGGCTTCGATCCATATATGGTGCGTATTTATGATGATGCTGATATACGAGAGAAGGTTGCGCTCAGTAAAGCCAAAGCAAAAGACCAAGCGGACGCTTTTAGCGATCCTAAAAAGGAAAAAGTATATCTTAAATACATGGATTCATCTCAAATCAAGATGCACGGAGAATTGGTAAATGGAAAATATGTAAAAGGCATAGAAGATTTTGTACCTAATGAGCAGTACCAAACAGATGAGTATGTTGATGGCGTAATACAGGATATAAAAAAGAAATGGACGCTATACAGTAGAAATAGAAAGTTTCATGCTATTTTTGCGACCAGCAGTATTCCAGAAGCAGTTAAATATTATAGATTGATGGTCAAAGCTTTTCCTGACTTATTCATCACCGCAATGTTTGATCCTACTATTGATAATGAAGGTGGTGGAAGTTTAGAGAAGGAAGATGGAATTGTTGAAATCTTGGAAGCTTATAATAAGCACTTCAATCAGAAGTATACGATTCCAACGTATGATAAATTTCGTAAGGAAGTCAGCCTAAGATTGGGCCATAAAAAACCATTTGATAGTATTGGTAAGGATGAGCAAATTGATATTCTTATTGTAGTTAATCAAATGCTTACTGGATTTGATTCCAAGTTTGTAAATACATTATATCTGGATAAGATGATGGAGTATGAAAACCTCATCCAGGCCTTTTCGCGTACAAACAGACTTTACAATATGGCTGAGAAGCCTTTTGGAATTATCAAATACTATCGTAGACCAAATACAATGGAGAAGAACATTGAAGCGGCTGTAAAGGCATATTCAGGTGATGTCCCTACAGGATTGTTTGTGGATAAATTGCCAAACAATCTAAGAAACATGAATGTTCTTTTCCAAAGTATAGAACAGATATTCAAAAATGCAGGTATTATAAATTTTGAAAAGTTGCCTGCTGATAATGCAGCGATAGGAAAGTTCGCAAAAGAATTTAATAAATTTGTGAATCATCTTGAAGCAGCTATTATACAAGGGTTTACTTGGAGCAAGAATTCTTATCCGGATGAGGATCAGAATGAAGATGCTATAAAAATGCTTATCGATGAACAGACATACCTGACATTATTAGCTAGATATAAAGAGATAACTCGTGGTGGCGGTGGTGGAGCCGGTGGAGATGTTCCGTATGAAATTGACGTTCATATTACAGAATATGATACCGGAAAGATCGACGCAAATTACATGAATTCTAATTTTGATAAGTATGTCAAGTTGATTCAAGGTGATAGCGATCCAGGAGTTGTCGATGCGGCATTGAAGGAATTACATAGATCATTTTCGATGCTTTCACAGGAAGAACAACGATATGCAGAAAGATTTATTCATGCTGTAGAAAGTGGTCAGGCAAATTTAGTTCCAGGAAAAACGTTCAGAGATTATATTACTGATTATATGAAGGCAGATGAGCATGCACGAATTAATCGTGTTGTTAGACGTCTTGGATGTTACTATGCTTTGCTTAAAGAATTACTAGATCGTCACGCAACTCCAAGTAACATTGATGATCGAGGAACATTTACTGAGCTAAAAAAATCAGTTAATAAGACAAAGGCAGAGAACTTTTTTAGATTGGTATTTAAGGATGACTATGTTCCGTTACGATTACCAATTTACAGCGAGAATTACTTACGTGATTTTATTTTCTCTGGCGGAAAAGATCCGTATTTAAATGTGATTGAAGTAGAACAGACTTCTGCATATACACCTGATGATGCTAGAGAATACAATAAACCTAAAGTGGTAGTTGTTAAGCTCACAGATAATGATTATGTCGGTAGAGAGATAAGAACTTCGGTCAGTTACAAGACCTTAGAAAACTGGTATTCAGAAAGTAACGCTGTAAAAAGTGTTATTGAGTCAGAATGTTTTGCGTATGTGGAAGATAAACTTTGCGTTGCTACATCGGAATGCTTGGAACGTACTGATGACGGAAAAATAAGATTAACTGAATATGCAAAGACACATGAAGAAGAATGTTTCTTACAATTCATTGTGGATGAAAAAGATGGAACATTGCATTATGTGAAACTTCCAAAATCAAAGGCAGATGAAGCATTTAATTATAATGACGCTATAACAGAGGATTTGTTATCTCAGTATGGGCTAGTAAATGAAATGTCAAAAGAGATGTTAAATGCAATTGACGGTGAAGAATTTGGATCAGCACTTGATATCCTAATGGATAAACATATCTGTAATTATTCAGCAAGACTTTTAAGAAGTATTACAGGTTTGGATAACAGAACAATAAGTAACATGAAGAAGGGTGAAAATCTTACTAAGTCAAATGTGATATCTGCGTGTTTAGGTATACATATTCCATTTAGAGTTAGTAACCATATGCTTAGTCTTGCTGATTTGACGTTGAATATGACTTCCAAAGGTCAAGTGGGCGATGACAATGAAACGTATGATATGCTTCTTCATTTAAAATGGACGACTGATTATGATGATATTTATGAAGAATTGAAAGTTCAATCAAAAGATCATCTAATTCACCAGCCTCCAGTAAAAAAGTAGAAAATCAACGATGAACAGGAGGTATCGTGAAAATGCAATTTGAATGGATAAATTTTTATTCGGAGTTTGCCACAAAACTCCTGGAATTCAAAGATAACCGTGCAGAATTAATTGCTGATATACAAAGTGCTTATAGTGCAATTAATATGAAATTGCCAAAGTTAGAAAGTGAAGATTCAATAATAGACATAGACCCTTTTACTGTATTTGGACTTTTCAATAAGGGCATAACTAATGCTAATAGAATCGCCATCTTAGAAAGTTTTGCAACTGTTTTTAATATCAAATCAAAGGTTCCAGATAATTTTGATGGAATTCCGGTACTTAACAATTTGAAGGCAACCTACTATGGATTTAAAGATGATAGGCAGGCTGCTGATATTGATAACTTGTGGGGGCTTTATGAATCAGCAATTAATCTTGCGGAAAAAGATGATGCGGCAAACCGTGAGATATTTACTAAATGGTATGATACAGTTCATGATCAGTTAGGCATTCGTTGGAATATAACGATGGGATTGTACTGGATTAGGCCATATGAGTTCATTAATTTGGACTCAAGAAATAGGTGGTTTATTGTAGATCCAGATAATATGCCGGTTGACTTTGTAAATTCAGTGAAGAAGAAACTAAATAAGGTACCATATGCAGCAGATTATTTAGCAATAAAAGATGCGTGTCTGCACGCATTAAAAGATGGTAATTATGAATACAAAAATTATCCAGAACTGTCATATAGAGCATGGATTGTATCGGAACAAGCTAATCAAGAAAAAGCTGAGGTAAAAGGGAAAAAATCCTCCAAGGCAGCATTCTTGCGTTGGTTTGCGCCATTGATTCAAGCATTGCGTGATCTGGGAGGCTCTGGAACTCCTGCTGAAGCACGAGCAAAAATTATTGAGAATGAGCAATTATCAGAAGATGAAATCAACGAAACAAGAGGGAAGAACAACGTCAATAAATTTGAGAATGAAGTTGCATTTGCACGAAATTATCTTGTGAATGCAGGCTATATTGACAAAAGTGTTTATGGAATATGGACATTAACTGAGGCTGGAAAATCTGTTGATATGACTAGTGAAATGGCTTCAGATATATTCAAGAATGTTCTCTCTTCGAGCCCAAGTAAACAGGGAAAAAATATTGCCGCACTTGCAGATGAAGATGTTCATACTGTTAGATATTGGCTTTACGCTCCTGGAGAAGGTTCCTGCATGTGGGATGAGTTTTATACATCAGGAATAATGGCCATCGGTTGGGGAGAAATTGGAGATCTGAGTACATTTGATAGTAAAGATGCGATGAAGATCAAAATGAGAGAAGTAATTGATGAAAGTCTTTCTTATAAAAATGCTGCTCATGCAACATGGCAATTCGCAAATGAAATGAAAATTGGTGATATTGTTTTTGTTAAGAAAGGAATGCATCAAATCATTGGACGTGGTGTCGTTATGTCCGATTATGAATATGATGATACTAGAGACGATGAATATAAAAATATCCGTCAGGTAGACTGGACTCATAATGGAGAATGGCCACATCCAGGTCAGGCTGTAATGAAAACTTTAACAGATATTACTTCATACACTGATTATGTAGAAAAGCTCAATTCTTTATTTGAAGATGAAACAGAAGAAGATGCTGAAGATGTGGAGAAAACATATCCACCATACACAAAGGAAGATTTCCTGTCTGAAGTCTTTATGCCTGAAGAGGAATATGAAAAGCTTTCTGGAATCCTTCGTATAAAGAAAAACATTATCCTTCAGGGTGCTCCCGGTGTTGGTAAGACTTTTGCTGCCAAGAGAATCGCATTTTCTATGATGGGAGTAAAAGATGTAGAAAGAGTTATGATGGTTCAGTTCCATCAAAGCTATTCGTATGAAGACTTCATCATGGGATTTAGACCTTCAACGGATGGATTTGAACTGAAGCGAGGTGCTTTCTATAACTTCTGTAAGAAGGCTGAAATCGATGGAGATAATGATTACTTCTTTATCATTGATGAAATCAACAGAGGTAACTTAAGTAAAATATTCGGTGAGCTGTTTATGCTTATTGAAAATGACAAAAGAGGCGTTTCGTTACAGCTTCTATATTCTGATGAGAAGTTCTCTGTACCTAAGAATATATATATCATTGGAATGATGAATACAGCTGACCGTAGCTTGGCTATGTTGGATTATGCGCTCAGAAGAAGATTTGCTTTCTTTGAAATCAGGCCGGGCTTTACAACGGATGGATTCAGAGAATATAGAATGAGCTTAGAAAATGAGAAATTTGATAAACTGATTGCTTGTGTGGAGAGTCTGAATAATGTGATATCTAATGATGAATCATTAGGCGATGGCTTCTGTATAGGACATAGCTATTTCTGCAATCTGTTACCGGACACGATTGATGACCAAGTATTGTCTGGAATTGTTGAGTATGAGCTGATTCCGCTTTTGAAGGAATATTGGTTTGATGAGCCTACAAAGGTGAAAGATTGGAGCAGTAATTTAAGGAGTGCGATTAAGTGATACCGGTTCAAAATGTCTATTATATGCTGTCGTATGCCTTCAAAGTTCTGAATGAACAGGGATACAAAAGAATAGCTATTGAAGAATTTAATAATACTGCAGAGCTGATGGCAGCAATATTGGCAAAAGGTATCGCTGTCCAGCTAAAACGTGGACTCGGAAAAGAGTACATTTCTCAAACTGAAGATTTGTCATCGCTTCGAGGCAAAATTGATATTGCGGAGTCGATAAAGACACAAAGTATGCTTAGAAAAAAGCTGATTTGTACATACGATGATTTTTCTGTTAATAGTACAATGAATCGGATTATCAAATCAACAGTGGAACTTCTTCTAAAAGCAGATATTGCAAAAAGTAGAAAAAAGGAACTCCGCAAGCTAATGGTATTTTTTGCAGATGTAACACCGATTGACTTGTACTCTGTGAACTGGAATTTGCAATATAACAGGAACAATCAATCCTATCAGATGCTGATTTCTATATGTTATTTGGTAGTGAAAGGTTTGCTCCAAACAAACACGGATGGAACTACAAAGCTGATGGTTTTTCTTGATGAGCAGAGAATGTGCCGTTTGTATGAGAAGTTCATTCTCGAATATTATAAAAAGCATTATCCGAAATTAACCGTCAGTGCTTCACAGATACCGTGGGCTTTAGATGATGGTATTGGAGATATGCTTCCAGTAATGCAGAGCGATATTCACCTTCAAAAAGAAAATACAGTATTGATTATTGATGCCAAGTATTATACTAATACAACACAGGTTCAGTTTGATAAACATACTTTGCATTCAAATAATCTGTATCAGATATTTACTTATGTAAAAAATCGTGAATATCAATTTGGAGATGAGGATAACAAGGTTTCCGGAATGCTGCTGTATGCAAGAACGGACGCTTTGATTCAACCGGATAATGTATATCAAATGCATGGTAATCAGATTAGTGTTAAAACGTTAGACTTGAATAAACCATTTGACGAGATTGCTAAGCAGTTAGATGAAATTGCAGCAGCGCATTTTGATGGTATTGAGAAAACGATATAGAGGGAAATATGACAGAAGAGGAAGTCGAAAGTAAATTAAAAGATTATGCAGCCATAATAAATTCGCTATATTCTGCAGGTGTTGTGCGGACGTATAATAGTCCGGTTGGAGATTACGCAGAGTGGCTTGTAAGTACAAAACTTCAACTGCAATTAGAAAAAAATAGTGAAAAAGGGTATGACGCTATAAATGTAGAAAACGGGTTACGATATCAGGTGAAAAGTCGTTGGATGCATCAGGGAAAAATAGTCGTGAATTAAATGTAATCAGGAATTACGAAGATAATCAATTTGATTATTTGGTAGCTGTTATTTTTGAAAATGATTTTGATGTAGTAGAGGCTTATTTAATTCCGCATGATGTACCTAAGGAGTATTTCCAATATAATAAGCATCAGAATGGTATTGTTGTAATACTCACACAAGAATTTATACATGATTCAAGAGTGAAAGATATAACATACGTGTTTAAGTAGTTGCTATGAGATATTAGTTGTCTGTAGTGGTAGTGATTTTGTAAGAAGGATAGATTTTCAATTATGATGTGAAAGGAGCTTCCTGTATAATTCAAAAATGTAGACGTTGAAAAATAAAAATACCTCAGAGTACAATAAGACTACTGACTGGCAGGTTAGTAAAAATCTTATTGAACAGAGAGGTATCTACAATAAAGTCTAACACACAGAATAAAAAAATAGAAGCAATAACAGAAAAAACTTTGGTAATCGGAATTGATGTAGGAAGTGAAACACACTATGCAAGAGCGTTTGATTACAGAGGTATTGAGTATTCAAAGAAGCCATTCAGCTTCAGTAACAGCGAAGCCGGATTTGAAATGTTCAAAGCATGGATCTCTGATATCAAGGGAAAGCATGAAAAGGATAAGGTCGTACCAGGGATGGAACCGACAGGACACTACTGGTTTAATCTTGGAAAGTATCTTCAGGATAATGAAATGAAACCGGTGCTTGTGAATCCTCATCATGTAAAAAAATCAAAAGAACTCGATGACAATAATCCGACAAAGAATGATCGTAAGGATCCAAAGGTAATCGCAGGATTGGTAAAAGAGGGACGATATATGATCCCATATCTGCCTGAGGGTGTATATGCAGATCTGAGAACCGCTTCAAATATGAGGTTTCAGATCCAGTCAGAACTTACGAGAATCCAGAACAGGATAAATCGTTGGTTCAATATATATTTTCCTGAATACAAGACAGTGTACGGAAAGCCTGATGCAGTAAGTGGAATGATGATTCTGAAACAGGCTCCTCTTCCAGAAGACATCCTGACGTCGGGTGTTGAAGGAGTGAACCAGATCTGGCGGGATGCAAAGATGAGAGCAGTTGGTAAAAGAGGGCACAGATCCTGATAGAGGCTGCAAGGCACAGCGTCGGAGCAAAAGAAGGATCTATGGCTGCACGAATGGAAATACGAATGCTGTTTGAGGTTGCAATGTCGCTTGTGGCGAAGAATCCGGAGTTTAGAGAACTCCATAATTATTATACAACCAGAAGACTGAATCCATTGAAGAAAATGCAGTCACTTATGGCAATATCAGCCAAGTTGATACGTGTCTTTTATGCCATGCTGACAAAAGGTGTGGATTATGATCCGAAAAAGATGGTCAGTGACATCAAGAGACCAGCAGTTTATCTACAGGCTGCGTAAGAAAGATAAGTAACTGTAATGGAGGCTGTCATGTGGACAGCCACTGAATCAAGCGGAATGTAACAGATAACGTCCACTGATCACAGTGCTGGAACAGGAAGCGAGTCAGTAATCAATAATACAAAGAATGAGCCAG
>OKSD01000844.1_pt1 | contig 32842 bp, 30 predicted proteins | sample 1601221 | NCBI WGS metagenome assembly OKSD01 (sample SAMEA3541550, study PRJEB24748) | human gut metagenome | biome: human gut; feature: human-associated habitat; material: faeces | place: China | collected 2012
CGGCTCTGCAAAAACTGCCGCAGCTTTCAAATTTAATTGCCGACTGCAATGCCAAATATCTTAAAAAAGTTTATAAGGAAATAGACCTGCTTGAAGATATTTTCAATTTGATTGACTCTGCCATTGTAGAGGAACCGCCGTTCTCTGTGCGTGAGGGCGGAATGATAAAAAAAGGCTACAATAGTGAACTTGACCTTTTGCTTACAGATATGAACGATTCAAAGGGCATACTTGCAAGAATTGAAGCTGAGCAGAGGGAAAAGACAGGTATTCCAAAACTGCGTGTAGGTTACAACAAGGTGTTTGGTTATTACATAGAGGTAACAAATTCGTACAAAGACCTTGTACCGGAAACCTACATAAGAAAGCAGACACTTACAAATTGTGAGCGCTATATTACTCAGGACTTAAAAGACATAGAGGGCAGAATTTTAGGTGCAAAAGACCGTTCTGTTGCTATGGAATATACCTTGTTTGACGAAGTAAGAAAAACGGTTGCAAATAACCTTGAGAGAATACAGAGAACGGCTAAGGCTATTGCAGTGCTTGATGTGCTTGTTTCTCTCGCAAATGTTGCGGCGGACAATAGGTATGTGCGACCTGATGTGAACCTTTCAACCGTTATCAGATTAAAAGACAGCCGACATCCTGTTGTAGAGGCTTTGCTTACAGATACTCCGTTTGTTCCTAATGATGTTTATCTTGACAGTGCAGGCGAAAGAGTAGCAATAATTACCGGCCCTAATATGGCAGGTAAATCTACATATATGCGACAGGTTGCCCTCATTGTACTTATGGCGCAAATGGGAAGTTTTGTTCCTGCCTCAAGTGCGACCGTCGGTGTGGTAGACAGCATTTTTACAAGAGTGGGCGCATCAGATGACCTTGCCTCGGGACAGTCAACCTTTATGGTAGAGATGAGCGAGGTAGCCAATATAGTTAAATCTGCCACATCAAAAAGTCTTTTGATACTTGATGAAATCGGCAGAGGTACTTCTACCTTTGACGGTATGAGCATTGCAAGGGCAGTGCTTGAATATTGTGCCGATCATAAAAAGCTCGGTGCAAAAACATTGTTTGCTACTCACTACCACGAACTTACCATTATGCAGGATTTGCTTGACGGAGTAAAAAATTACAGCATTGCCGTAAAAAAGCGTGGAGATGATATTACATTTTTACGCCGAATTATTCCGGGTGGTGCAGATGACAGCTATGGCATTGAGGTAGCTAAACTTGCAGGACTTCCTAACTCTATAATTAGCAGAGCAAAGGAAATCTTAAAAGAACTTGAGACGGGCTCTAATGCACCGACTGTTATAAAAGAAAAGAACGATGATATGCAGATGTCGCTTATATCAAATGACAATGCTGTTGTTGAGCGGCTTTCTGAAATTGATTTAAACACCTTAACTCCGATAGAAGCTATTAATCTGCTTTATGAGCTTAAAGGTATGATATAAAAGTATGAGCGAAAAAGGCAGGTGAAATTATGGGTGTAATTAATGTACTTGACAAACACATTGCAGAGCTTATTGCGGCAGGCGAGGTAGTAGAAAGACCGTCCTCTGTTATAAAAGAACTTGTAGAAAATTCTATTGATGCAGGTGCAAAAAATGTTACTGTTGAGATAAAAAACGGCGGCACAACATTTATGCGTGTTGCCGATGACGGCTGCGGAATTTACAGAGATGACATAAAAAAAGCCTTTCTGCGCCATGCGACAAGCAAGGTTAAAACAGCAAATGACCTTGATTCCATTGCAACTCTCGGCTTTAGAGGAGAGGCGCTTGCATCTATAAGTGCGGTTTCAAGATTACAGGTTATTACTAAAAACGAGAATGAGGAAATCGGCAGCTGCTATGAAATTGAGGGCGGAGAAGAAATCTCGCTTGAGGACGCAGGCTGCCCGACAGGCACAACATTTGTTATCAGAGATTTGTTTTACAATATTCCCGCTCGTTCTAAATTCCTTAAAAAAGATGTAGCCGAGGGAAATGCTGTCTCTGCCCTTATGGATAAAATTGTGCTTTCTCATCCGGAAGTTGCCTTTACATTTATAAGAGATGGCAAGCAGGTTTTGCGCACTTTTGGTGACGGAAAGCTGTTGTCTGCCATTTATTCCGTATTTGGAAAGGATTTTGCCAAAGGACTTATACCTGTTGATTATACCCTTGATTCCGTTTCTGTTAAGGGATATATTTCAAAGCCAATTAACGCAAGACCAAACCGCAATATGCAAAATTTCTTTATAAACGGCAGATTTGTAAAAACAAGAACAGGTATGGCGGCACTCGAAGAGGCATACAAGGGCTCGATAATGGTTGGCAAATTTCCGTCCGCTGTATTACAGCTTACCGTACCGTATGAAATTATAGATGTCAATGTTCATCCTGCAAAAATCGAAGTCCGTTTTATAAACGAAAGACCTGTTTTTGATGCAATTTACCATGCGGTAAAATCTGCTTTGCAGCAAGGCGATGTTAGAAAACAGGTTACTTTTAAAGAAAATACTGCGTTTAACGAAATAAAAAAAGTAAATCCGTTCACTAATGCGCAGGCGGTGTTTTCTAAGGCTGAAAGCAAGCCACCTGTTAATAATGTAAAGCCTGCCGAACAAAAAGCAAAAGCGTATGAGCCCAAGTCATATAATCCATTTGATGAACTTGACTTAAAGGATGAAAAGCCAAAGCCGATCTCTATTGATGACTTAAAAATGACTGATTCGTCAGATCCGTTTGAAATTTATTCTAAGCAGGCAATAAGAAAGAATACTGAGCTTGAGCAAAAGAAAGCAGAATTTTCAAAGCAAAAATTTGAGAAAGCTGAGCAGCTTATTTTAAAAGCAGCTCAGCAAGAAGATAATTTACCAAAACAGGAAAATCCCGTAAATGAGGTTATTGTTGAGGAGAAAAAGCCTTACAAAGAGGTTGTAATGACCAAAGAAGAAAAGCCACAGACGGAGATTTTCAAAGATAAAGAAGATAAAAACGATACAATCACCGAACTTCCAAAAGAGCAGACTAAGCTCAGATTTTTAGGTGAGGCATTCGATACATATATAATCGTTGAGAAAAACGATAGTGAGATTTTAATAATTGACAAACACGCAGCACATGAAAGAATAATTTATGAAAAACTTAAAGCAAATGCCGATAAGCAAAATGTTCAGTATTTGCTTGCACCTGTTACCGTTACCCTTGATAAAACCGATTATGACGCAGCAATAAGCAATCTTGATATGTTTGCAAAATGTTCGTTTGATGTAGAGGACTTTGGCAACGGTACATTACTTGTGCGCTCTGCACCGCAATACCTTGCGGCAACGGAAATTGCCGACTGTATTGCTGAAATGAGTGGTTATATAGCAAGCGGCAAAAAGGATATTTATGCCGAAAAAATGGATTGGTTTTATCATAATGTTTCGTGCCGTTCTGCAATCAAGGCAGGCAATAAGAGCACCGTACAGGAGCTGATGGACATTGCTTGGACTTTAGAGAAAAATCCGCAGATAAAGTATTGCCCACATGGCAGACCTATCTGCATAGTTATGACAAAGTACGAAATTGAAAAACAATTTGGCAGGTTGTGATTTTTTTGAATTATCCTATCAAACTTATTTCTGTTGTAGGCCCTACGGCATCTGGCAAAACGGCACTTGCAGTTGAGCTTGCAAAGAAATATAACGGAGAGATTATTTCCGCCGATTCAATGCAGATATACAAAGGAATGAACATAGCTACCGCTAAGCCCACAGATGAGGAAAAGCAGGGAATACCGCATCATTTAACGGACTTTTTACCGAGTGACAAAACATATTCTGTTGCTGATTTTGCAGATGAGGCAGGGTGCTGTATTGAGGATATTGTATCAAGAGGCAAAATGCCGATTATTGCAGGCGGTACAGGACTTTATGTTGACTCGCTTTTAAACGGAGTTTCTTTTGAAAAGCAAGAGAGAAACGAAGAAATATCAAATGAGCTGTTTGCACTGTATCAGCAAAACGGCATTGATTATTTGCTTAATATGCTCGGCGAGTTTGACGGCGAATCAGCCGAAAATCTCAGAGAGCAGAGAAATGTTAAGCGTATCATAAGGGCTATTGAGTTTTACAAGACATCAGGCATTACGATAAGTGAGCACAACCGCAATTCTAAATTACAGGGTTCGCCGTACTCTCCGATAAAAATCGGGCTTAAATTTGAGGACAGACAAAAATTGTATGACAGAATTAATTTGCGTGTTGATATTATGCTTGAAAACGGACTCGTTGATGAGGCAAGAGAAGTGCTTTCGTCTTCTCTCAGTTCAACATCTAAAATGGCAATAGGATACAAAGAGCTTATTCCGTATTTTTCGGGCGAACGCTCGCTTGATGAATGTGTGGAAATTTTAAAAAGAGAAACAAGACGATATGCCAAAAGGCAGCTTACTTGGTTTAATCGTGATAAGAATATTAATTGGATTTTAGTTGATAAATTCAAATGCTTTGATGATATATTAAATTATGCTGAAACAATAATTGATAAAGGACTGTGATATATGGACAAGCTGTTGTTCAGAAGAATATTGGTTGCAGGTCTTACTGCGCTTGCAATTATCTATGTTGTTTACCTTCTGCTAAGTGCAAATTTCAATGTTGTGCCGACAGAAAATGCCGAACAGGTAACCGTTACCGACAAGATTTATTCTAACGGCTACATTATTCGTAACGAAACATATATTAATAATAATTCAGGCGGAGTAGTTTCTTACAATGTAGATAACGGTGATGAGGTGCAGAAAGGCTGTTCGGTTGCAAGTGTTTATTCTACGGAAGAAGATGCGGTTGCCCGTACAAAGGCGGCATCACTTGAACAAAGTATGAATGATCTTACAAAACTTGAGCAGACGAGGAAATCTAACACCGAGGGTATTGAAACTATAAAGAATGACATTACATCAAATCTTGAAACTTATTTGTATAATATTAATAATGGAAACTTCGGTAAAATTGATTCAAACATAAGTTCAATTATAAATGCTGTCAATCATTATCAGTCTTTCACAGGCAAGACTACAAGCTTTAAGCCTGAGATTGCATCTTTGCAGGCTCAGATTAACGAGCTAAAAAGTTCTTCGGACAGTATAGCAGAGATTAATGCTCCTAAGGCAGGCTATTTCGTTACTTCTTGTGACGGCTACGAGAACAGCTATGATTATACAAAAATCGGAAATCTTACACTTGACAACCTTAAAAATATCAAGAAATCAAATCTACCGAATAATAATATCGGCAAGGTGATAAGCGGTCTTAATTGGTATATTGCGTGTGAAATCACCAATGACGAGGCAACAGATCTCACACTTTGGGGTGACGATGTTACAATCGACTTTTCAGATGCCTCATCAAACACAGTGCCTGCGTCAATTTATAAAATTGTTCAGTATAATAATTCCGATAAAGCTCTCGCAATTTTCCAGTGCACATATATGGACAGCTCGCTTTCTCAGATTAGACAGGAGCCTGTTGAAATCGGTATGGGCACTTATTCGGGACTTCGTGTCAACAAAAAGGCTATTCATGACGATTATGTAGAAAAGACAACCTACGATGACAAGGGCAACGAACATAAAGAGAGCAAAAAAGTTCAGGGTGTCTATGTACTCTACGGCAGTGAAGTTCAGTTTAAAGAAATATCTATTCTCTATGCAGGTAATGATTATGTATTATGTGATCCATCACCTGCTGATGGCATATTGTTCAGCGGCGAAACAATTTCGCTGTATGATCAGGTTATAATGGAAGGGGACGATTTGTATGATGGAAAGGTCATTAAGTGATGTAGAATACAACTACAAGCTTATTAACGAAAGAATTGCTGAGGCTGCCGAAAAATCAGGCAGAAAAAGAGAGGACATTACTTTTCTTGCCGCAACAAAAACAGTAGATGCGGATGTAATAAACTACGCAATCTCTCTCGGACTTGACCACATTGGCGAAAATAAGGTGCAGGAGCTGCTTTCTAAATATGAAAAGTATGACCTTGCTCATGCGTCTTTACAGTTTATAGGACATTTGCAGACAAACAAGGTTCGCCAAATTGTAGATAAGGTGGATCTTATTCAGTCAGTTGATTCTTTAAAACTTGCGTCCGAGATTTCCAAGCAGTCATTAAAAATCGGAAAAAAGACCGATGTGCTTGTGGAAGTAAACATTGGCAGAGAAGAAAATAAGTCGGGAGTTATTCCCGAGCAGCTTGAAGAATTATTGTGTCAGATAGTTGATTTGGAGGGAATTTCGGTAAAAGGACTTATGGCTATACCGCCAATTTGTGATAATACACATAAAATTTCAAAATATTTTGATAATATGCGTAATATCTTTATTGACATATCGTCAAAAAAATTAGATAATATAAGTATGACTATACTATCAATGGGTATGTCTGCTGATTATTATGAGGCAATACTTCAAGGTGCGACTATGGTAAGAGTAGGATCGTCACTTTTTGGTGCCAGAGATTACAGTAAATAATTCAAGGAGGAATTAATATAATGGCAGGTTTTGTGGATAAATTCAAGCGTATGTGGGATGCTCCCGATGACGAGTATCAGCAGGAGTATGACGAGTACGGTTATGCTGACGAAAATGAGGAAGAAGAGGTTGAGGAACAGCCTGTAAGAGAGAGAGCAACAGCTCCTACATCTAAGAACAAGGTTGTTAATATCAATGCTAAGGCTAAGATTCAGGTTGGTATTTATAAGCCTGAAAGATTTGGCGAGGAAACACGCACAATTGCAGATGACCTTATTAAGTCACATACAGTAGTTCTTAATCTTGAGGACACTAACAAGGATATGGCAAGAAGAATTCTTGACTTCCTCAGCGGTGTTGCTTATGCAAATGACGGCAAGATTAAAAAGGTTGCCTCTAATACATACATTATCATTCCTAATAATGTAGATCTTACAGGTGACGATTTACTTGACGAATTAGAAAACAGCGGTGTTTACTTCTGATAACGATGAGCTTTTCTGCTCCAGAATTGAGGATATGACCTCGCTTTGCTTTACTCGACAAAAGCCTGTTTTCTCTCAGTTTATGAGCGAAACACATCAGGCACTTGCCGAAAAGGTGCTGCGAAGTATTTACTTTGAAAATTATATTTTCTTTGGCGGCAGTGAGAACAGTGAAAGAAAGATGCTCGGGGTGTTTTATGATGAACCCGAGCAGTCAGCCTTTCCTATATCCGCTATTGAGTTTAAGTACAGAGTATGCGATAAACTCACACACAGAGATTTTCTCGGTACGCTTATGTCGCTTGGCATTGAGCGAGATACAGTTGGAGATATTCTTGTGGATAACGGACGAACTGTTGTGTTTGTAAAAAGCGAGCTTAAAGATTATATAGAATCACAGATTTTTAAAATCGGCGGAGCAGGAGTAAAAATTGTCCAACCGAATTTAAATTCTCTGCCGCAGGGCAGGGGCACAGAGGAAATGAGTCTTACGGTTTCATCTCTTAGATTTGATAATATTGTTGCCGCAGTGAGCGGACTATCGAGGGATAAAACGGCAAAACTGATTTTATCGGGAGAAACAACTCTTAACTTTGTTACAACTCAGAATGTAAGTTGTCAGGTTAAAGAGGGAGATACCTTTACTGTAAGAGGTAAAGGGAAATTTAAGTTAGATAAAATTTTGGGTGAAACCAAAAAAGGTCGCCGAAAAATTTTAGTAATACATTTCAGATAGGAGTGCTTTAAATGATTACTATTGATGAAATTAAGAATGTTAGTTTCAGAAAAGCCGGCCGTCAGGGCTACATGGCTGATGATGTTGACGCATTTATTGATGAAGTCATTGTAGCTTTTGAACAGTTAAAGAAAGAGAAAACTAACCTTGTTCATAAAATTGATGTTCTCGCAACAAGAGTAGAGCAGTACAGAGCAGACGAAGAAACAGTTAGAAATGCCCTTCTTGCATCTCAGAAAGTATCTGACGCTTGCATTAGAGAGGCTAAGGAAAAGGCATCTAAGATTGTTAGAGAGGCTGAAACAAAGGCACAGCAGCTTTTAGTAGATACAAACAGAATGACTGCAACAGAAAAAGAAAATTATCTTCTTCTCCAGTCAGACGCAGTAAAACTAAAGGGCGAGCTTGTTGAGCTTTATAAGAAACATCTTCAGATGATTAATGATCTTCCTACCGCTGCCGAGTTAGAGGCTGCAAGACAGCAGCTTAACGAAAAATATCCGACAGCACCTGTAATGGAGGAAAAGCCACAGGAAACAGTTAAGCCTGCCGAGCCGGTTGCTGTTGAGGTAAAAAAGCCTGAGGAAATAAAAGAGATAGCAGATATTACTTCTGATTCCGAGGATGACAACACAGAGAAAAAATCACCAAAATTCGGTCACTTGAAATTTGGCGACAACTATGATGTTTCTGCCGATTAATTTTTAATCGTTTAAGAATTTTTAAATCAAAATTATGGAGAGTGTAACCAATGTCTCAGGATTATAATTCTACACTTAATCTTCCGAAAACCGACTTTCCTATGAGAGCAGGTCTTCCAAAAAGCGAACCTGTAACTCTTAAGGCATGGGAAGATAACAAGGTATATGAAAAACTTATGGAGGTAAACGAGGGCAAGCCTTTATTTGTTCTCCACGATGGCCCTCCATATGCAAACGGCGATATCCATCTTGGCCACGCATTAAATAAAATTTTAAAGGACTTTATCGTACGCTATAAAAATATGGCAGGCTTTAAAGCTCCTTATGTTCCGGGTTGGGATACTCACGGTCTTCCAACAGAGCTTAAAGCAAGAAAGAAAGCAGGTATCGGTAACTCTGCCGAAATTTCTATTGTAGAGCTCCGCAAAATGTGCGAGGAATTTGTAACAGGTTATATCAATGACCAGCGCACACAATTCAAAAGACTTGGTGTAATCGGTGAGTGGGATAATCCTTATATCACACTTAAGCACGAATTTGAGGCTGAGCAGATCAGAGTTTTTGCTAAAATGGCTACAAAGGGTTATATTTACAAGGGTTTAAAGCCTGTTTATTGGTGCCCGGAGTGTAAGACTGCCCTTGCTGAGGCTGAAATTGAGTATGCCGAGGATCCATGTCATTCAATTTATGTAAAGTTTACTGTAACTGATGATAAGGGCGTATTTTCAAATCTCGGAATTGACCCTTCAAAGGTTAAGTTCGTTATTTGGACAACAACAACTTGGACATTGCCTGCCAATGTTGCTATTTGCGTAGGCCCGAGATATGAGTATTCTATCATCAAAACAGGTGACGAATATCTTGTAATGGCTACCGAGCTTTACAAGTCTGCATTTGAGGCCGCTGAAATTACAGATTATGAGGTTGTTGCTACTGTAAAGGGCAGCGAGCTTGAATATATTAAGACTGCACATCCGTTCCTTGACAGAGAGTCGCTTGTAATTGTAGGTGACCATGTAACTCTTGAAAGCGGTACAGGCTGCGTTCATACAGCTCCCGGTCATGGTGTTGATGACTTTAATGTTTGTCAGAATTACCCTGAAATTCCTACAATCTGTCCTGTTGATTCTAACGGTGTTCTCACTGAGGAGGCAGGTCAGTTTGCCGGTCTTACTACTGATGAGGCTAACAAAAAGATTGCTGTTTACCTTGATGAAAACGGTTATCTCTTTGCATTAAAGAAAATTATCCACCAGTATCCGCATTGCTGGAGATGTAAAACTCCTATCCTCTTTAGAGCTACCGACCAGTGGTTCTGCTCTGTTGATGACTTTAAAGATAAGGCTTGCGAGGCTATTGACAGCGTTAAGTGGATTCCATCATGGGGACACGACAGAATTACAAATATGGTTAAGGAGAGAAAGGATTGGTGTATTTCCCGTCAGAGAAAATGGGGTGTTCCGATTCCGATCTTCTTCTGTAAAGAATGTGGCGAGGCTCACATTGACAATGACGCAATGATGGCTGTTGCAGATTTGTTTGAAAAAGAGGGTTCAAACGCTTGGTATAATCACAGCGCCGCTGAAATTTTACCTGAGGGTACAAAGTGTAAGAAGTGCGGTTGTACTGAGTTTGAAAAAGAAAAAGACATTATGGATGTTTGGTTTGACAGTGGTTCTTCACACGCAGCCGTTGTAAGCAAGCGTGATAACCTCAGGTTCCCTGCTGACCTTTATCTTGAGGGTAACGACCAGTACAGAGGTTGGTTCCAATCATCACTCCTTACATCTGTTGCAACTGAGGGTGTTGCTCCTTATAAAGCTGTTCTTACTCATGGTATGATTCTTGATGAAGAAAAGAGAAAGATGAGTAAGTCACTTGGCAACGGTATCAGCCCACAGGATGTTACAGAAAAGTACGGTGCAGATGTTCTCAGACTTTGGGTATCATCAACCGACTATCAGTCAGATGTTCATATTTCAAATGATATTTTAAAGCAGATTTCTGAGTCATACAGAAAAATAAGAAATACAGCTCGTTATATTCTTGGTAATGTATATGACTTTAACCCTGATACTGATGCTGTTCCTGTAAATGAGCTTATGCCTATGGATAAATGGGCAATCGTAAAACTTAACGAGCTTATTGCAAAGGTTAAGCAGGCTTATGATAACTACGAATTCCACCAGGTATATCATTCAATCAGAAACTTCTGCGTAATTGATATGTCTAACTTTTACCTTGATGTACTCAAGGATAGACTATATACAGAGAAAAAGGACAGCAAGTTAAGAAAGGCTGCTCAGACTGCCATTTATCTCATTCTTAACGCAATGACAAGAATGATCAGCCCAATTCTTGCATATACATCTGATGAAATCTGGAAGTATATGCCGCACTCATCAACAGAAAATGCTGAGAATGTAATCTTTAATGAAATGCCTGAACAGATTGCTGTTGATACAGACGCTGACTTTATGTCATTCTGGGATGAAATTCATCAGTTGCGTGATGATGTTAAGAAGTCACTTGAGGTTCTTATTAAGGATAAAACAATTAAGAGTTCACTTGAGGCTAAGGTTATTCTTAAGGCAAGCGGTGCAAAACTTGACTTCCTCAAGAAAGCTGAACCTGAGCTTGCGGCTGCATTTATTGTTTCTGCCGTTGAAATCGTTGAAAATGACGGAGAGCTCGAAATTGTTGTTGAAAAGGCAACAGGCGAAAAGTGCGAGCGTTGCTGGATTATCAGCGAAACTGTCGGCAAAGACAGCGAGCATCCACACCTTTGCGAGCGTTGCTGCAATATCTTAAAATAATATTTAATTTAATACTAAATCGGTGTAACAGTATTGCTGCACCGATTTAGCTTTATGGGGGAGTTTTATGCCTTATATAGCTGTTGCAATAGGTGTAGCGCTTGCTGCGATAGATCAGGTTATTAAGTTTTTTGTAAACGCAAACCTAAAAGAAGTTGGCAGTGTTTCTGTTATTGATAATCTGCTTTCTTTTACATATGTTGAGAACAACGGTGTGGCTTTCGGCAGTTTTGCAGGTAACAGATGGATATTTGTAGTGCTTACCACCGCTCTTATTGCCGCAATTTTAATTTATATGTTCAAAAAGAAACCGCAGAGTAAATTGTTTTATGCATCGGTTGCTCTTATAGTAGGCGGCGGAATAGGCAATTTTATTGACCGAGTTTTATACGGTTATGTGATTGACTATATCAGTCTTTCATTCTTTCCGCCTGTATGCAATTTTGCAGATTACTGCATAACTGTCGGTACGGTATTGCTTATGATCTATGTGCTTTTCTTTACAAGCACAGGCAAAAAGGATTTGAAAAATGACAAAGCTTGAATTTGTTGCTGAAAGCAATAATGTTAGAATTGATAAATATATTGCCGATAACGAGCCGTTGCTTACACGAACCGCAGCCGCTAAGCTGATTGAGCAGGAAAAAGTAATTGTCAATGGCAAAATAGTGGGGAAAAATTATAAATTAAAATCGGGAGATAAAATTTCGCTTGAAATTCCCGACCCTGTTCCGTATGAGGCAAAGCCGGAAAATATACCCTTGGAAATTGTGTACGAGGACAATGATTTACTTGTGGTAAATAAGCCAAAAGGAATGGTTGTTCACCCTGCGGCAGGAAATTATGACGGCACACTTGTAAACGCATTACTCTATCATTGCGGAGAGTCGTTGTCGGGAATAAACGGAGTTATGCGCCCCGGTATAGTTCACAGAATAGACAAGGATACAAGTGGCTTATTGATTGTAGCAAAGAACGATTTTGCCCACTATTCTCTTGCCGAGCAGATAAAGGAGCATTCCTTTACAAGAGAATATGAGGCGATTGTATTCGGAAATCTTAAAGATGATGAGGGTACTGTAAACGCACCAATCGGCAGAAGTCAGTATGACCGAAAGAAAATGTGCGTTACCGAAAAAAACAGCAAACACGCTGTTACTCATTACAAGGTTATTGCAAGATACAAGGGATACACACATATAAAATGTATTCTTGAAACAGGCAGAACACATCAGATAAGAGTGCATATGGCGTACTTGGGTCACCCTGTATCGGGCGATTTGGTGTACGGCGTTAAGAATGAAAAGGTAGATTTTACAGGTCAGTGCCTGCACGCAAGAAAAATCGGATTCATTCATCCAAGAACTAACGAATACTTGGAATTTACTTCTGAACTGCCCGATTATTTTAAGAAATATCTTGAAAAGCTTGAGAAAATATCAAAATAATTTGCCGCAAACAGAAAAAAGTCTTGCATTTTATATTCTCTTGTGGTAAAATATAAAAGCATTTGAAACCGTCATACCTATGACGAGGTTCGAGTGGCGGTATAACCGTTATTTTGAAGCAGACATTCCTCTGCACTAATTTGGGTACGAATGTCAGAAAAACAGGAGGAATTATAATGGACGCATTAAAAGCTATTGCTGCCGGTTCAGTTAAGGAAACTACACCTAAGTTTAATGTAGGTGACACAGTTAAGGTTTCTGTAAACATCCGTGAGGGCGAAAGAGAAAGAATTCAGATGTTTGAGGGCACAGTTATTGCTAAAAAGGGCAGTGGTGTTGCTGAAACATTTACTGTAAGACGCGTTGCTTACGGCGTTGGTGTTGAGAGAGTGTTCCCGCTCCATTCACCAAATGTAAAAGACGTGCAGGTAATTCGTTATGGTAAAGTTCGCAGAAGCAAGCTCTACTATCTCCGTGACAGAGTTGGTAAGGCTGCTAAGGTTAAAGAGCAGATCCGTAAGTAATTTCAAATGTAAGGAAAGGGACTTTTACAGTCCCTTTTTTACTTTACTTATTTGTTAGCAGGTGGATAAATTGAGCGAAAATAAAACAAACACTAATAATATAGATGAAACTGAAAACAAAGCAGTTGATACCAAGGAAAATGTAAAAGCTGAGTCAGAGAATAAATCTGTTGAGGATAGCGATGATTATATAGCATTCAGCAGTCCTGAGCAGGAGAAAAGCAACAAGTTTGTTGCCGCAAAGGCTGACGGCGCGGCATCTAATGTATATGATTGGTTAAAATCGATTATCTTTGCGCTTGTTATCGTGATGTTCTGCTTGAATTTCTTTTTCAGACTTGTTGATGTTAAGGGTACTTCAATGGTAGAAACCCTACAAAACGGTGATAAGCTGGTGGTAACTAATTTTAATTACACACCAAAGCCAAATGATATTGTGGTTATTTCTCATGGTAAGGAGTACAAAGAACCTATTGTAAAGCGTGTTATTGCTACCGCAGGACAAACTCTTAAGCTCGACTATGAAAATGACAGAATTCTTGTGGACGGTGTTGTAATTGATGAGCCGTATCTTGATGTGTCAACATTCTGCAATGTTGAGGCTGACTATGAAATTCCTGAGGTTATTCCTGACGGTATGATTTTTGTTATGGGTGACAACAGAGGCGTTTCTATGGACAGTCGTGATTCAAGAATAGGACTTATTGATGAAGACAGTGTTATCGGTAAAGCTCAATTTGTGGTTTTCCCATTTTCTGAATTTAAATATCTTTACTAAAAATTTTAAATCAACTATTGATAAAAGCTTATTTCTGTTTTATAATTGAAATAAGCTTTTGTTTTTTGGGAGGATATATGAAATTTAAAAATAAAACCTCAAAGAGAAAAATTCAGGTAAACACCAATAAATTGCCTGTTTACATATTTGATATTTTTAAAACGGTAATATTTCTGTTTGCTTTGATAAGCATTGTTTTTACTTTTTTTGTAAAAGATGTTAATATTGACGGTGAGTCAATGAAAGATACCTTATTTGACGGTGATAAGGTAATACTTACAAACTTTTTATATACGCCGCAGGTTGGTGACATTGTTGCCATTGATGCTGACCAGCAAATAGGAAAAATTATTATAAAGAGGGTAATCGCAACCGAGGGTCAGACAATAAAAATTGACTATGATAACAACAGAGTTATAGTTGACGGTGTTGTGCTTGACGAAGAATATGTTGCATCAACTACTACAAAACCTACCATTGGGTGGGAAATTCCCGAAACAGTACCCGAGGGATATGTTTTTGTTATGGGCGACAATCGTTCTGTTTCACTTGACAGCAGAAGTGGCAGTATTCAGCTTATTCCAAAAACCATGGTAATTGGTAAGGCACAGTTTGTGTTTTATCCGTTTAATCATTTAAAATATTTATACTAAATTTAAGGATTGATAAAATGAGCGAAATGCAAACTATACAGTGGTTTCCCGGTCATATGACCAAAACCAAAAGGCAGATTCAGGCGAGCTTAAAACTTGTTGACGCAGTGGCAGAAATTCTCGATGTAAGAATACCACTCAGCAGTAAAAACCCTGATTTGCAAAAACTTATTCAGAATAAACCAAAGGTTGTACTTCTTAACAAATGCGATATGGCAAATCAGAATGCAACAAGCAGATGGATTGATTACTATGCCTCGCAGGGTGTAACCGCAATCGCCGTTGACTGCAAAAGCGGCAAGGGATTAAATAAATTTGCTCCTGCCGTAAATAATGTTCTTGCCGAGCGCAGAGAGAGATTAAAGGCTAAGGGTATGGTAAATCCTATGCTCAGAATAATGATAGTCGGTATTCCTAATGTAGGCAAATCTTCTTTCATTAATAGGGTAGCAAAGCAAAATCGAGCAAAGGTAGAGGACAGACCTGGCGTTACAAGAGGTAATCAGTGGTATTCCATTGCAAAAAATATTGAAATGCTCGACACACCGGGCGTTTTGTGGCCTAAATTTGACGATAGAATTGTTGGCGAAAGACTTGCTTTTACAGGCGCTGTAAAGGATCAGATTCTTGATACAGAACTTCTTGCTGTAAGATTGCTTGATTTTTTGCGCAGTTTAAAGCCTGCTGATTTTATAGTGAGATTCAAACTTGACGATGTGGATCTTGACGCAGTAGATTCTTATGAATTATTGAATATTATAGGCAAAAAGAGAGGTATGCTGATTTCAGGCGGCGAAATCAATACAGAGAGAGCTGCAATTATGCTGCTTGATGAATTCAGAAGTGGAAAGCTCGGCAGAATAACCCTCGAAATGCCCGAAAGATAAATAGGTGAGATAATGGATTGGCTTGAATTTGAAAAAGAGGCTCTTGCAAAAGGCTACAAGGCAGTTTGCGGAGTAGATGAGGCAGGCAGAGGCCCACTTGCCGGCCCTGTTTGTGCCGCTGCCGTTATATTACCTGAGGGCGTGGTTATTGACGGTGTTAATGACTCTAAAAAGCTCAGCGAGAAAAAGCGTGAGTCTTTGTTTGATGTTATCAGAGAGCAGACACTTGCATATTCCATTGCATATGCCACTGTTGATGAAATAGAAGAAATCAATATACTTAATGCTACAATGCTTGCTATGCGCAGAGCTATTGACGGACTCAATGTTAAGGCTGATTATGCAATGATAGACGGCAACAGATTGCCACAGCTTGATATTGACGGAGAGTGCATTGTTAAGGGTGATGCAAAGTCAATGTCTATTGCGTGTGCATCTATTCTCGCAAAGGTATCGAGGGACAGACTGCTTTACAAGTATGCGGAAGAATATCCGATGTATGGGTTTGACAAGCATAAGGGATACGGAACAACCGCACACAGAGAGGCAATTTTAAAGTACGGCCCTTGCCCGTATCACCGCAAGAGCTTTCTTAAAAAGCTGTATAAATAATTATGAAGTTGTTTACAACCAAACAAACAGGTGACATTGGAGAGAAATACACAGAGCGTTACCTGAGAAAAAGCGGATACAAAATCCTTGAACGCAATTACAGACGAAAATGCGGTGAGATTGATATAATCGCCCAAAAGGATGAATATATTATATTTACGGAAGTTAAAACGAGAGCAGGGAATTTTTTGGCAAGACCCTATGAGGCAGTTGACCGCAGAAAAATTGCAAGAATAATGAAAACCGCAGCTATGTATATTGCAGAAAAACACCTCGATGCTTACTTTCGTTTTGATGTCAGCGAGGTGTTTACCGATACGCAAAGCGGTAAAGTAGTTGACATTAATTATATTGAAAATGCTTTTGAAGGAGATTCTTATGAAAGTATTTGATTTGCATTGCGATACATTGTATAAAGTCGTGACTTTGAGCCACGACTTTTCTTGTTCTGATTTTGATGTGCAGACTGATGTGAATTTTGACAAATATTTGCAGTGTTTTGCAGTATGGGTACCCGATGATTTAAGTGTGAAACAGGGCAGGTCACTTTTTGACAAAGCTAAAAGCACACTAATACAGGAATGTAAAAAATATGATATTAAATTAATTAATTCGCTTAAAAAAATAAAGAAAAGTAATTGCAAAAAACTTGGTATGTTTACTCTTGAAAATTGCAAGATTATTGACAACGATATTTCGTATATAAAATATCTTGCAGAGTCAAATATAAAAATCGCTACCCTTACTTGGAATGACAAAAACTGTATAGGAGACGGCGCTATGGTACAAAATCCGACAGGCATTACCGAGTTTGGAAAGAGAGCGGTTTGTGAAATTGAAAATCAAGGCATTGTCATTGATGTATCGCACGCAAGCGATAAACTGTTTTATGATGTATGTGAAATTGCTGCAAAGCCGTTTATAGCCACCCACTCAAACTCAAGGTCGGTTACTGCGCACAGGCGAAATCTAACTGACGAGCAGGCTAAGATTATATTTGAAAATGGTGGGATAGTCGGACTTAATTTTCACAATGCCTTTCTCAATAACGAGCCTGAAAAGGCGAGCATTGATGATATTGTAAAGCACGCAGAACATTTTTTGTCACTTGGCGGTGAAAACAGCTTGTGCCTTGGCGGTGACTTTGACGGTGGAAATTTGCCGAGAGATATTGAGAATAACAGAAATCTTTATGATATTTATAATATTTTCCTGCAAAAAAACTACTCAAAAGCCATAATTGATAAAATTTTTTATGAAAATGCAGTTAATTTCTTTGAAAACTTTGACATTTGCTAAATTATGTAGTAAAATGTACCTTGTGTAAAGCAACTCTGAAAGGAAGATTTATATGTTGTATAACAGTACTCAAAATGCTGCCGAGGTAGTATCGGCTGCTCAGGCTATTGCCCAGGGTATTTCTAAGGATGGCGGTCTTTTTGTACCACAGGAGTTTCCTAAGTATTCCGCAGAAACATTCAACGAGCTTTTAAAGCTGGACTATAAGGGCAGAGCAAAAAAAGTTTTCGCTGATTTTCTTTCTGATTTTACAGAAGAAGAAATCAACGATTGTGTTGAAAATGCCTACACAAAAGAGAAGTTCGGCAGTGATAATCCTGCTCCGTTGGCTTACGCAAAGCTCAATGGTAAGGAGCTTAATATTCTTGAACTCTGGCATGGCCCTACTTGCGCATTCAAGGATATGGCACTCCAGATTCTTCCTCATTTTCTTACTAAATCTCTTAAAAAGACATATGACGGCAAAGACGCAGTAATTCTTGTTGCTACTTCAGGCGACACAGGCAAGGCTGCTCTTGAAGGCTTTAAAGATGTTGACCATACAAAAATTATCGTTTTCTATCCTGTTGACGGTGTAAGCCCAATGCAGAAACACCAGATGAACACACAGGAAGGCAACAATGTTACCGTTTGCGCTATCAAGGGCAACTTTGATGATGCACAGACAGGCGTAAAGAAAATCTTTACAACTCCTGAAATTTCAGCAAAACTCGAGGCTAACAATATGCTTTTCAGTTCTGCAAACTCAATTAACTGGGGCAGACTTCTTCCGCAGATTGTTTACTATATTTCAGCATATTGCGATCTCGTTAATGCAGGCAAAATTGCTATGGGAGATAAGATTAATGTTGTAGTTCCGACCGGTAACTTCGGTAATATCCTTGCATCATATTACGCAAGTATTATGGGACTCCCAATCAACAAATTTATCTGTGCGTCAAATTCAAACAATGTTCTTTCTGATTTTATCAAGACAGGTGTTTATGACAAAAACAGACATTTCTACACAACAATTTCACCATCAATGGATATTCTCGTATCAAGCAACCTTGAAAGACTTCTTTATAAGCTCGCAGGCAACAATGCTGACACAACAAAGGAGCTTATGACAGCACTCAAAACTGTTGGCAAGTATGAGGTTTCTGATGAAATCAAGGCTGAAATCAAGTCAAAATTCTTCGGCGGTTTCTGCGATGATGAGCAGACAAAGGCTACAATCAAAGCTTTGTTTGATACAGATAACTACCTTTGCGATACTCATACAGCAGTTGCTGTTAATGTATATGAGCAGTATGTTGAGCAGACAGGCGACACAACTCCATCTGTAATCGCATCAACTGCAAGCCCATACAAGTTCTCTAAGGCAGTGCTTGAGGCTGTTTCTGACGGCACAAACCTCCCTGAGAATGAATTTGATATGGTTGAAAAGCTCTTTGAAGTATCAAACGCTCCTGTTCCGGCTCCACTTGCAGCACTTAAGGATAAAAAGGCTCGTTTCTCAGATGTTACAGAGGTTAATTCTATGCCTCAGTATGTTCTTGATGCACTTAACATTAAGGAATGAGTTTATTTGCGATAGCTGACCTGCATTTGTCGCTTGGTGAAGATAAGCCAATGGATATTTTTGCAGGCTGGGACAACTATGTTGAAAGGCTCACAAAGAACTGGAAAGCTCTTGTTACCGAAAATGACACTGTTGTGATTGCAGGAGATATTTCCTGGGCAATGAAGCTTGAACAAACATATACCGATTTTAAATATATAGATGATCTGCCCGGAAAGAAAATTCTTCTCAAGGGCAATCATGATTATTGGTGGGGAACTAAAAGTAAAATTGATAAATTTCTCGACAATAATAAGCTCAATTCGATAAATATTCTCTTTAATAATACATATGAGTGCGGCGAGTTTGCGCTTTGCGGCACAAGGGGATGGTTTCTCGAAAATGAGTCTGACGCTGATATTAAGGTGCTTAACCGTGAGGTAGGCAGACTTGAAATGTCGATTTCAGAGGCAGAAAAAACAGGACTTGAGCCTGTGGTTTTTCTGCACTATCCGCCTGTCTACGGCAACACCGAATGTAGCGAAATTATGAATGTATTATTAAAACACAATATTAAAAAATGTTACTATGGTCACATACACGGCAAGGCAAATATGCGCTATGCCGTTGAGGGTGATTATAAAGGTATAAATTTTAAGCTGATCTCTTGCGATCGACTCGCATTTATGCCTGTTTTAGTACGATAATAAGCATAAATTTGCTTTTGAGTATTGGCAAAATCAAATATGTGTGTTATAATAAACTAATTCTGATTATATTTGTATAATAAATTCAAATTTGGAGGATTTTTAAAAATGGCATTAAAAGAAAGCAAAAAACTTGAGCAGGCTAATTCATACGAATTAGTTGTTACAGTTGACGGAGAAACTTTTGAGAAAGCACTTAACACTGTTTATAAGAAGGAAGTTAAGAAGATTAATGTTCCCGGTTTCAGAAAGGGTAAAGCTCCACGCCATGTTATCGAGAAAATGTATGGCAAAGAAGTATTCTATGATGACGCTATGCAGGATTGCTATCCTGAGGCTCTTTACAACGCAGCTGAAGAGGCTGGCGTAAAGATTGTAGCTGTTGAGTCAATCGAAGTTACAGAGGTTGAAAACGGCTTTACATTTAAGGCTAATATCATTGTTGAGCCTGATATGGAAATCAACAACTACCTCGGCATTGAGGTTACAAAGAAGTCAACAGAAGTTACCGACGAGCTTATTGACGAGGAAATCGAGAAAGTCCGTGACCGTAACTCAAGAATGGTTACTGTTGAGGACAGACCTGTTGCTAACGGCGACATCGCAGTAATCGACTTTGAGGGCTTTGTTGACGGCGTTGCATTTGACGGCGGTAAGGCTGAAAACTACAACCTTACAATCGGTTCAGGCAACTTTATCCCCGGTTTTGAGGAGCAGATTATCGGTCACAACACTGATGAAGAATTCTCAATCAATGTTAAGTTCCCAGAAGAGTATCAGGCTGAGGAGCTTGCAGGCAAGGATGCTGAGTTTAAGATTAAACTCCATGAGATTAAGGCTAAGGAACTCCCTGAGGTTGACGACGAATTTGTAAAGGATGTTTCCGAGAAAGAGACTGTTGCCGAGTACAGAGATGAGCTTAAGGAAACTATCGCTGCTCGTCTTGCAGATGAGGCTGAAAAAGATAAAGATAACCAGATTGCAGAAAAGCTTATTGAGCTTCTTGAGGGCGAAATCCCACAGGCTATGTATGACAATCAGGTAAATGAAATGGTTAGAGATTTTGAGATGAGAATCCGTTCACAGGGCATTGATATGAACACATATCTCCAGTATATGGGTATTGACCTTGACGGCTTAAAGAAGATGTACGCTGACGAGGCTAAGAAGAGAGTTCAGTTAAGACTTGCTCTTGAAACAATCGCTAAGAAAGAGAATATTGAAGTAACAGATGCTGACCTTGACGAGGCTTACAACAAGATGGCTGAGGCTTACAAGGTTGATGTTGAAACAGTTAAGGGTGCAGTTCCTGCTGAAACACTTTCAATTGATGTTAAGGCTGAAAAGGCTCTTAATATGGTTAAGGACAGCGCAGTTGTTAAATAATTGAATATTTAACTGTTTTTTGTTAATTACTATTTACTATAATGAAAGGTTATGATCAAATGGCATTAGTACCATATGTACTTGAACAGACAAGTAGAGGCGAACGCTCATATGACATCTATTCAAGACTTCTTAATGACAGAATTGTTATGCTCACAGAAGAAGTGAACAGTGCAAGTGCAAGCGTAGTAGTAGCTCAGCTGCTCTATCTTGAAAGCCAGGATCCTACTAAGGATATTTGCCTTTATATCAACAGTCCCGGCGGCAGTGTTACAGATGGATTTGCAATATTTGATACAATGAATTACATCAAGTGTGATGTTTCCACTATCTGTATGGGTATGGCAGCAAGTATGGGCGCATTCCTCCTTGCAGCCGGTGCTAAGGGCAAGCGTCTTGCTCTTCCTAACAGCGACATTATGATTCACCAGCCATCAGGCGGTGCTCAGGGTCAGGCAACAGATATGGAGATTCATACAAGACATATTCTTGATATGAAACAGCGTCTTAATCAGATTCTTGCTGATAATACAGGACAGCCGATTGATGTAATTGCAAGAGATACTAACAGAGATAACTTTATGACTGCTCAGCAGGCTCTTGAATACGGACTTATCGATAAGGTTATTGAAAAAAGATAAGGTGAGGAAATCTTAATGGCAAACAAAAACAATGAAAAAGAAATATACTGCTCTTTTTGCGGAAAGCCACAAGAATTAGTTGGCCGTCTTATTGCAGGCAACGGCGTATATATCTGCGACCAGTGCGTTGATTTGTGTATGAATATTCTTGAGCAGACAGAAGAACTCGAGAACACAGCTGTTGACGCAGAACTTGCTAAAAAAGATGATACCGTTTCTATTCCAAAGCTCCTTAAGCCTAAGGAAATCAAAGAAATTCTTGACGAATATGTTATAGGTCAGGATGCCGCAAAGGTTACGCTCAGTGTTGCAGTTTATAATCACTACAAGAGAGTGTTTTCAAACGAAACTGATGTTGATTTTTCAAAAAGTAATGTTCTTTTGCTCGGCCCGACAGGCGTAGGTAAAACTTTGCTTGCTCAAACCCTTGCAAAAGCGCTTGATGTTCCGTTTGCCATTGCAGATGCCACCACACTTACAGAGGCCGGCTATGTTGGCGAAGATGTAGAAAACATCTTGTTAAAACTCATTCAGGCTGCCGATTTTGATATTGAAAAAGCAGAGCGTGGCATTATCTATATTGATGAAATAGATAAAATTGCTCGCAAGTCTGAAAACCCCTCTATTACTCGTGATGTAAGCGGTGAGGGCGTTCAGCAGGCATTGCTCAAGATTATTGAGGGCACCGTTTCTAATGTGCCTCCTCAGGGCGGCAGAAAACACCCACAGCAGGAATTTTTGCAGATTAACACTAAAAATATTCTGTTTATCTGCGGTGGTGCTTTTGACGGTCTTGAAAAGATTGTTACAAAGCGCAAGGGTTCATCTGTAATCGGTTTTGAATCATTTATTCAGGACAAAAAAGAACTTGATGAAACCTACTGGATGAAAGATGTCACTGCGCATGATCTTGTTAAATACGGCATAATTCCTGAGCTTATCGGCAGACTTCCTGTTATAACCGCTCTCAGCGGTCTTGATACCGAGGCTCTTGTGCAGATTCTTACCGTTCCTAAAAACTCAATCGTTCAGCAGTACAAAAAGCTGTTTGAGCTTGATAATGTTGAACTTGTCTTTGAGGAGGATGCTTTAAAGGCTGTTGCTAAAAAGGCGCAGGAGCAGAGAACAGGCGCAAGAGGACTTAGAGGAATTATGGAAGGAATACTCACTAACCTTATGTTTGAGATTCCGTCTGACCCTACTATTGAAAGGGTAACAATCACAGAAAAGGTTGTAACCGAGGGCGGTGAGCCTGAGCTTCTCAGAAACGAAGATAAGGCGGCTGTTTCAATAAACTTAAAACAAGATGCAAAGAAGCGTCAAAAACGAAGCACAGCTTCTTAAAGTATTGTAAATAATTAAAGCTGTATTGCCGAAAAAACAATACAGCTTTTTTTGATTAGATTTAATTGTGAAATAAATTGTGATGGGAGGATAGAAAATGGACGATAGAAACGATAATTTAATACTTTTGCCCGTTCTGCCACTCAGAGGACTTGTTGTTTTCCCAAAGGCACTCATCCATTTTGATGTTGGAAGAAAAAAGAGCATCAGCGCAATTAATGCGGCTATGAAAAACGATCAGCTTATCTTTCTTGTTACTCAGAAAGATGCCGCTGAAAATGACCCCGATATTACTAAGTGCTATTCAACAGGTGTAGTTGCAAAAATTGTGCAGGTTATAAAACAGCCCGATAATTCCACAAGAGTTGTAATTGAGGGAAAATTCAGAGCAGGAATAGTTACTCCTGTTTTTTCTCAGGATTGCCTTATGGCTGAAGTCGAGCCTTATCCTGATAAAAAATTCAAGCATACTTCCGAACAGTTCGGCTTAATGCGAGCTGTAAGACTTGAATTTGAAAACTATGTCAAGGTAGCTCCTCGAGTACCTAATGATATTATATTTAAGGTTGCCTCTTGTAAGTCTTGCGGTGAGCTTGCAGACTACATAGCTGACAACATTGTGCTTGATTATCAGGCAAAGCAAACTATTCTTGAGGAACTCGACCAAACCGAGCGACTTGATATGTTGCTTGACATTCTTATAAATGAAACCTATATTCTTTCTATTGAAAAGGATATTGTTCAGAAAGCAAGAGATAGAATCGAAGATAATCAGCGAGATTATTTTCTTAGAGAACAGAAGAAGATTATTGAGGAAGAACTTGGCGAGGACGATAATCCGTCTGCCGAGGCGGAGGCATATGCTGAAAGAATATATGCTTTAGGTCTTGCCGAGGAATCAGAAAATGCGCTTATCAAAGAGTGCAAAAAGCTGATGCGTATGCCGTACGGAAGTCAGGAGGCATCTGTTATCAGAACTTATCTTGACACAGTGCTTGACCTCCCATGGAATGTGGCTACAAAGGATAAGATTTCTGTTACAAAGCTGAGAAAAGAACTTGATAAATCGCATTTTGGACTTGCAAAAATAAAAGAAAGAATTATCGAACAGCTTGCTGTTGCAAAGTTGAGAGGCTCACAGGATGGACAAATTATTTGTTTTGCAGGCCCTCCCGGTGTTGGTAAAACATCTATTGCTCAGTCAATAGCGAAAGCAATCGGCAGAAAAAGTCAGCGAATAGCTCTCGGCGGTGTGCGTGACGAGGCTGAAATCAGAGGTCACAGAAGAACCTATATCGGTTCAATTCCCGGCAGAATTATGACTGCAATTCAGAATGCCGGTTCAAACAATCCTGTGCTTATTCTCGATGAAATTGACAAGCTGGCAAGTGATTACAAGGGAGATCCTACCTCTGCGTTACTTGAGGTTCTTGATTCCGAGCAAAATAATAAGTTCGTAGATCACTATATTGATATTCCTTTTGATTTGTCAAATGTAATGTTTATTACAACTGCTAACGATGTATCTCAAATTCCTGCACCGTTGCGTGACCGAATGGAAATCATTGAGCTTGACAGCTACACGAGAGAAGAAAAGTTTAATATTGCTAAAAAGCATCTTGTGCCAAAGCAAATTGAAAAGTGCGGATTTACTACAAAGGAAGTTAAGTTTACTCAGTCTGCACTGTATTTTCTCATTGATTTTTATACCCGAGAGGCAGGCGTTCGTACGCTTGAGAGATTAATCGGAAATATTTTGCGTAAATGCGCTGTAAAAAAGCTTGAGGAAGAACAGGAAACATTTAAAATTACAGATAAAGAAGTTCTCGAAATGCTTGGACATAAAAAGTTTACAACCGATAAATTATCTGCAAAGGACGAAATCGGTACAGTAAACGGACTTGCTTGGACAAGCGTTGGCGGCGAGCTTTTGCCTATTGAAGTTGCTGTAATGGAGGGTACTGGTAAACTTGAGCTTACCGGCTCGCTCGGCGATGTAATGCAGGAGTCGGCAAAGGCGGCAGTAACCTGCATAAGAAGTCATGCAAATTCACTTGGTATAAATCCGCAGTTCTATAAAAATAAAGATATTCATATTCACGCTCCCGAGGGTGCTGTACCGAAGGACGGCCCGTCGGCGGGTATTACAATGGCAACAGCTATTTACTCTGCTTTAACGGGAAAGCCTGTAAAGCGTGATGTAGCTATGACAGGTGAAATTACCCTTAGAGGCAATGTAATGCCGATAGGCGGCTTAAAAGAGAAAAGTATGGCGGCATATAAATCGGGAATTAAAACCGTTATTATTCCTAAGGAAAACGAGGCTGACCTTGAGGAGATAGATCCTGTTGTAAAGGAAAAGCTCAGTTTTATTCCTGTTACAAGTTTTTCGCAGGTAGTCCCGATTGCAATAGTCGATGTACCTGTAATTTCAGAAAAGCAATGGAACGCAGTTGCCGATAATACGGTAACTACCAAATCGGAAAACATCAGACAGTAGGGGTGAGGTAAATGAATTTTAACGAAGTACAATTTGAATTTGCCGCCGGCACAAAAGAACAGCTGCCAAAATCTGATATGCCCGAAATTGTTTTTTCAGGGCATTCAAATGTCGGAAAATCCTCGCTTATCAACAAACTTGTGCAGAGAAAAGCGCTTGCCAGAGTAAGCGCACAGCCGGGTAAAACCGCTACTATAAATTTCTATAAATTAAGAGAATTTCGTATGGTTGACTTACCCGGATATGGCTATGCTAAGGTTTCTAAAAACGAAAAGAAACGCTGGGCTGAGCTTGTAGAGGGCTATTTTGCGCAGGAAAGAAATATAAAATTGATTATCCAAATTCTCGATATGCGTCATCCTCCGACAGACGATGACCTCGAAATGGTGGATTTTCTTTACAGAAGTAATTACCCGTTTGCCGTAGTGCTTACAAAGCGTGACAAGCTGAATAAAACAAATCAAAAGCTTCAGCTTGAATACTATCAGGACATTTTCAGCACTATTGATGATTTGCCAATGATAGAGTTTTCGGCACAGGACGGATATGGCAAAGAGGAAATAAAGGCTCTTATAGAGTCACATATTTTGCAGACCGAATAAAAGGCTGCGCAAGTAAATATCAGGAGGTATGAGAGAATGTTTGTAAATGATTGCTTAAACATTAACGAAAAAGGACATCTTACAATCGGCGGTTGCGACACAGTTGAGCTTGCTAAGGAGTACGGTACTCCACTTTATGTGCTTGACGAAAACACAATCAGAACAACCTGCCGTTCATATGTTGAGTCTTTCAAAAAATTCTATAACGGAAACGGTATGCCGCTTTACGCAAGTAAGGCGCTCAGCTGTAAGGAGCTTTGCAGAATTGCCAATGAAGAGCATCTCGGACTTGATGTAGTATCAGGCGGCGAGATTTATACAGCTCAGCAGGCAGGTTTCCCTATGGAAAAAACACATTTCCACGGCAACAATAAGACAGCTGCCGAAATTGAATTTGCACTTAACGCAGGCGTTGGCACTTTCGTTGTTGATAACCTTTACGAGCTTGAGCTTTTAAACGAAATTGCAGGCAAACTCGGTAAAAAGGCAAAGATTTCATTCAGAATTAAGCCGGGTGTTGACGCACACACTCATAATTTCATCAGAACAGGTCAGATTGATTCAAAGTTTGGCTTTGCACTTGAAACAGGTGAGGCTTTTGAGGCTGTTAAAAAGGCTCTCAAGTATGAAAATGTAAACCTTGCAGAACTCCACTGCCACATTGGTTCACAGATTTTTGATATTGACCCATTTGTTACAGCCGCTGAAATTATGATGGACTTCATCGGCAAAATTAAGGACGAGCTTGGTGTTACAATCAGCAACTTAAACCTTGGCGGTGGCTTTGGTATTATGTATGTAAACAGTGACGAGCCTGTTCCTTATGAGAATTATATGGAAAAGGTTTCTGTTGCTGTAAAGGCAAAGGCTGCCGAGCACAATGTGCCTGTTCCTTATATTTTCATTGAGCCGGGCCGTTCTATTGTTGGTGAGGCAGGTATCACACTTTACACCGTTGGCGGTATCAAGGAGATTCCTGACATAAGAACCTATGTATCTGTTGACGGCGGTATGACAGACAACATCAGATATGCTCTTTATCAGTCTGATTACACAGTTGTAAACGCAAGCCACGCAGACAAAGAGGCTACACAGACTGTTACAGTAGCCGGCAAATGTTGTGAGAGCGGTGACCTTGTTCAGGAGCACACACAGGTAGCTCCTGTTACAGTAGGCGATACACTTGCTGTTCTTTCAACAGGTGCATATAACTACTCAATGGCATCTAACTACAACAGAATCCCGCGTCCTGCTATTGTTATGGTAAACAACGGCAAGTCAAGAGTTGTTGTAAAGAGAGAAAGCTACGAAGATATCGTAAGAAACGATATTTAATAAAACCAAAGGTCACTTTTGAGAAATTCAGAAGTGACCTTTTTATCATAAGGAAAAATATGAAATTGAGAAAAATTTTGGAATGAGAATTATAACTTAAATAATAAGTGAATTTGAATATAACCCAAAGCCTGAGAATTAAGTGTTCTCAGGCTTTTTTTGTTGCGCTTATTTTGTATTACTTTTTACTGTACTTTTCAAGTCCTAAGACATAATCGCTCGAAACCTTGTAAATTCTGCATAATGCAATAAGGTGTTTTATTGGCAATTCACGCTTGCCACTTTCGTATTTGCTGTACTGTTCCTGCCTTGTATGCAGGAGAAAGGCAATCTCTGCTTGTGTATATCCGTTTGCAATTCTCAGTTCCTTTAGCTTTTTAGTGTAGTCCATAAAATCACCGTATTTCAAAAATATTACTATTTGTATTATATCGCACTTTATGTGCAAATGCAACTAAAAGCTGATATTGAAGCTTCAACTGAAAAACTATACTAAGCGGATTATTTAATGCAAAAACTCACTTTTAAGCAACTCCGGCACAAATAACTTTCATAACTTAGGTAAAATATTTTTATTTTCGACAAAATAATAGCTAAATATTAACAAGTTTATAAACTTTATTTAAAAAACTTGCAAAACAGTTAAAAAAGTAGTATTATAAGTATGTCGAAAGCCACAAACAATATTTAATTGTGGTAATGATAAATTGTTTTGAATTAATAAGGAGGAACATACAATGTCGTATGTAAGTGAACAGCTCGAAAAGCTTAAAGCAAAAAATCCAAACGAACCTGAGTTTATTCAGGCAGCTACCGAAGTTTTAACATCACTTGAGCCTGTATTCGAGGCTAATCCTAAGTATCAGGAGAACGCAATTCTCGAAAGAATCACAGAGCCTGAGCGTGTTATTATGTTTAGAGTTCCTTGGGTTGACGATAACGGCAAGGTACAGGTAAACCGTGGTTTCCGTGTACAGTTCAACAGCGCTATCGGACCTTACAAGGGCGGTTTAAGATTACATCCGTCTGTAAACCTTGGCGTAATTAAGTTCCTCGGTTTTGAGCAGATTTTTAAGAACTCATTAACAGGTCTTCCTATCGGCGGCGGTAAGGGCGGCTCTGACTTTGACCCTAAGGGCAAGAGCGACAACGAAGTTATGGCTTTCTGCCAGAGCTTTATGACAGAGCTTTGCAAGCACATCGGTGCTGACACAGACGTTCCTGCAGGCGACATCGGTACAGGCGCTCGTGAGATTGGTTATATGTTCGGTCAGTATAAGAGAATCAGAAATGTATATGAGGGCGTTCTTACAGGTAAGGGCCTCAACTGGGGCGGTTCTTTAGCAAGAACAGAGGCAACAGGTTACGGCCTTCTTTACCTCACAGAGGAAATGCTCAAGTGCAACGGCAAAGACATCAACGGTGCTACAGTTTGTATTTCAGGTGCAGGTAATGTTGCTATTTACGCTACACAGAAAGCTACAGAGCTTGGTGCTAAGGTAGTTACACTTTCTGACTCAACAGGTTGGGTTTACGATGCAGAGGGTATCGACCTTGACGCTGTTAAGGAAATCAAGGAAGTTAAGAGAGGCAGACTTTCAGAGTACAAGAACTACCGTCCAAATGCAGAGTACCACGAGGGTAAATTCGATTGGTCAGTTAAGTGTGATGTTGCTCTTCCATGTGCTACACAGAACGAGCTTAACGCTGACGATGCTAAGAGACTTATCGCTAACGGTTGCTATGCAGTAGCAGAGGGCGCTAATATGCCTACAACTCTTGAGGCTACAAAGCTCATCCAGGAGGCAGGTTTACTCTTCGCTCCGGGTAAGGCTGCTAACGCAGGCGGCGTTGCTACTTCTGCTCTTGAGATGTCACAGAACTCACAGCGTCTTTCATGGACATTTGAAGAAGTTGACGCTAAGCTTAAGAACATTATGGTTAATATTTTCCACAACATTGACAATGCTGCTAAGAAGTACGGCTATGAGGGCAACTATGTAGTAGGTGCTAACATCGCAGGCTTTGAGAAGGTTGCAGATTCAATGATTGCTCAGGGTGTTTGCTAATTAAATCCTTTAATAAATTCAAAATCCTGTCTGATTTTTCAGGCAGGATTTTTTATATGTTTATTTCGCTTTTATTGTAAAGCTCTTTATTTCATATGCTAATAATTCAGTTTTTACTGTGCAAAATACTTTTGAGGTGATTTTTATGGCTAAAAAAAGGAATGCACAGAGCAGATAACATTTACGATAAAAATAAAAACAGAGCAGAGATTGTACCCGAATTGCAGGGCGGAGCTAAACTTAGCAACGAAAAAGCCAATCCGATTATTGCAGGCACACAGCCGCCGTCACAAAAGGTGTATCACAGTAAACCGCACAGCGAAAGACCTATTTCAAATTTTTATTCTTATATAGACAACGACTTAGCAAGAGATAATCTTGAAAGCGATATTCCAAGCGCAGATTTGCAGGATTTGTAATCAGAAACGGCATACCATTTCAATGTTAAATTATAGAAATGGTATGCCGTTAATTTATATTCGTGTTTTTCGTATAAAATATTATTAATACTTAACGGAGGTAAACACGATGAAAGAAAGAGTTTTAACATATGATAAAATATCATCATTCGCCATATATCTTAAAAACGAAGAAAAAAGTAAAAATACAATAGAAAAATATATTCGTGATGTAAAACTTTTTTTCGCTTATGTGAAAAGTGCTGAAATCACAAAAGAAAAAGTTATTGCCTATAAAAACAAACTGATATGCGATAACTATGCCATACGCAGTGTTAATTCAATGATTGCATCAATCAACAGTTTATTTGTTTTTCTTGGTTGGCTGGATTTAAAAGCAAAGAATATTAAACTGCAACGGCAAATATATTATCCGGAAGAAAAGGAACTTACAAAAGCCGAATATATAAGACTTTGCAGAACAGCCGAACGCAAGCACAACGAAAGACTTAATTTGATATTACAAACAATATGCGGTACAGGCATTAGAGTAAGTGAGTTACGATTTATAACTGTTGAGGCGGTAAAAAGCAATGTAGCGATTGTATCCCTTAAAGGTAAAACACGCTCGGTTTTTATCGTAAAAGAATTAAAGAAAAAATTGCTTCGCTATGCTAAAAATCAAAACATTAAAAGCGGTATGATTTTTGTTACAAGAACAGGTAAAGCTATAAACCGTACAAATATATGGCGAGAGATGAAATCCTTATGCAAAGACGCAAATGTAAATCCACAAAAAGTATTTCCGCACAATTTGCGTCACCTTTTTGCAAGAGTGTTTTACGGAATAGAAAAGGACATTGCAAAACTTGCGGATATTCTTGGGCACAGCAGCATAGATACTACAAGAATTTATATTATTTCCACAGGTACAGAACATCGTAGATGTATGGAAAATATGCAGTTGATAATTTAATTTTCTGCAAAGAAAAAGCCGCCTGAAAAGGCGGTAAAACATAATCTATATTATGTTGTAATGTGACAGTAACAAGATTAAAACTAACCATATTATATTACATATTATACATTAATTTGCTGAAATTTGCAAGAGTTTTATAGAAAAATATCGATTTTAAAACAAGAAAACTAAGCCTTTTCAAAAACGCAAGTAAAAAGGCTTGATTTTTATGCCAAATTTTTAGTTTTTTAAACTCACACTGTTATCACCTACTATATTTTATAAATGTTTTATAACATAATATAGATTATGTTGTTACTATAAAAGACAAGTAAAGGGATAAAAATAAGTATGTTAAATTTTAATAGTTTCTATTATACGAAACATATAAAAGGAGGGGTAGATATATGCCAACGGTCAAATTCATTGAGAGCGATGCCGAACTTGTTAAAAAAATCAAAGAATACCAAATTGCACATGGTCTGTCATCATTTATCGGTGCTATTCGAAAACTCTGCAAAGATGCACTTGAAATCGAAAAAATCAGACATTAAGGAGAATACATAATGAATAATACAGAAGAAAAATTAACTAACACTGCAGAAGAACCATTAACAAATATTACCCAGAATTCAAGCGTTGATCATGAAGATAATGATATTGCGGCGGGGAATGACGAAGAAAAGCATAAAGAAAAAAAGAAATTTACAGTTAAGAAAAAACTTGCTATAATAGGAGCCGGTATTATTGCATATGCTGCAATAACTTCAGCATATATTGCTTTTTTGCTTCCACCTAAAATTGAAAGAGTACAGGATGGAATTATAAGGAATGCTTATGATGATACTTTGAAAAGAACTGATGAAGGATTCCTTTTAAGTCAATACGCAAAGACAGAAGAAGCAAAAGAAAGTTTAGAAAAAAGTTTAGGTGATGTTGATATTGACAGTCTTGATGATGATGTATTATATGATTTAATGAGATTAGCTAATTGTTATTGTCATGAACCTGAAGAGCATCTTTTGCCGGCTATAAAATACGCAAACAAAGAGTTGGGTTTTGATGATTCATTATATGATAAGATAGTATCGACTGAAACTTCAATGAATCCACAATCTGAAAAAAATGATAAATATAGTGTGGAATGGATAAATGATACAGAAGTAGGATTAACTGTATTATATAAACAAATAGATTAAGCAGTTTGAAATTTACTTAAATACCTGTTTAAAGTATATTCACAAATTTTTATTTATCACACGAAATTTTACCTTTTAAAGGAGTATCATTATGAATCAAAATATTATAATTAAGGGAGTTCCTAAAAAAAGCAGATCTGCACTTATTGTTATTATTATTGGCGCAGTAATATTTCTTGCATCATTCTATGTTGCCTTATATATATATATTAGAGGTGAAAGAGGAGCAGATTATTATGATTTCAACACTGGTCATTCTGTAACTTTCTTTTATCGTCAGCATTATACCTTTGGGGAATTCTATGCTGAGAGATTTCCTTTTATTGACTGCTACTACGGATATATGTTAATATTCGGTTCAGTTATAATGATTGTTGGCCTTATTATGAAATTATGCACTGAAAAATGTGAAATGACAGTAACCAACGAAGCTGTTTTCGGGAAGAAAATTTTTAAAAAAGAAGTATATATTCCTTTGAATGAAATTACTTCAGTTAAGCGTTGGCCTTTCAGTGGTGTGCTGATTTCTACTATTATCGGCAATAGTATTTTTCCTTGTTTTAAAAACCGTAATGATATAATTAGGGCTATTACTCCGTTGCTTGGTAATTCAAAGCAAAATTTGCCGCAGATTACAAACACAAAGAACGAAAAGGACAGCGAAGCTCAACAATTAAAGAAACTGAAAGCTCTTTTGGATGATG
>OKSD01000847.1_pt1 | contig 32826 bp, 33 predicted proteins | sample 1601221 | NCBI WGS metagenome assembly OKSD01 (sample SAMEA3541550, study PRJEB24748) | human gut metagenome | biome: human gut; feature: human-associated habitat; material: faeces | place: China | collected 2012
TTAACAATAAAATATTATGGTAAACAGAAAACAAGACAGTGAAGAGGATAGAAGAAACAGCCGGCCCCGGCAAGGACGCGAGGTGAGCCGGGCTTTTCGCTTTCTTTCCGGGAAGCGATCCGGTCAGCCATCGCAGGCTCCGTGCAAAGCAAAAGAGCTTGCCGCCTGCAATTTGCAGACGGCAAGCTCTTTTAACCGTTTGAACGGTTTCGGTCATATTTTCACGCTTGGAGGCGCTTCCTCTTCAGGTCTTCTTTTCAAAGGCGTACCCGCAGCGCGGGCAGGTGATGCGGATCTTTCCCTTGCCGCGCGGGACGCGCACGACCTCCCTGCAGCTCGGGCAGCGGAAGAAAGCATAATCCTTTCTCTGGCGGAAGCAGCTTTTGAGCAGCCGGAACGAGCCGAAAAAGCGGTTCCGGTACGAAAGATACTTCCGGTTTTCCTCGCTCCGGGCTGCGACCTTCCGCGAGAAAATGCGCACATAGCACCAGATGAGCAGCGCGAGCGCCGCCGCGGAGAATACGGCGGAGAAGAAAGCGCTTTTCCCGCGCACAGCGACGGAGAGGAGAATGCATATACATCCGCATACGGAAAGAAACCGGCCGAGCGCATCTGCGCCGTACCGGCCGGCCATGAAGGCGGTAAAATTTCGGTTGGGGGAACCACGCCGCATAAAAAAGACCTCCGGGGAAAAAGGGCATTCCAACGCCCGCTTCTTTCATAGACTTTAATACGAAATCGTAAATAAGTCGTGAACTTTCCGCCGAATTAACAAAAAATTCATTTTTTGCCATGAACCGCTCGACGAAATATTGACAAAAATCGCCGCAGGCGGTATACTTTCATCAAAATTTTTATGTTTCCCGTAAGGGAGGGAAGGAAGATTATGCGTCCTGACGGAACCTTGGTAAAGCACGAGGATCCCATGTATTATCTCATCCCGCATTTTCTTACGAAGCGGTATGATGCGATGAATATGATCACGCTGGACATTCCGGAAATGCCCATGCGCGCCTATATGAACGAAAAGCGGAAAGAGGGAAAGCAGATCAGCCATCTCGCGCTGGTGCTCACGGCGTATCTCCATACGCTGGAAAAGTACCCCGCGCTCAACCGCTTCATCAAGGGGCGGAAAATCTATCAGCACAAGGATATCAAGGTCTCCATGGTCGTTCTGAAGCCGGACGGCGGCGACACTATGTCGAAGATCGACCTTCTTCCCACGGACGACGTGTTCGATGTGCAGGAGAAGATCACCGCCTATATTGATCAGAACCGCCAGACAGGCGAGGCAAACTCTCTCGACAAGGCGATGAACATTTTTGTCGAGAAGCTCGGCGGACTTACGGGCTTTCTGATTCGCGTAGTGTGGTGGCTCGACAGCGTCGGCCTCCTGCCGCAGTTTCTCATCGACGTGAGCCCCTTCCACGCGAGCCTTCTCATCTCGAATCTCGCAAGCATCCGCACGAACCACATCTACCACCATGTGTATGAGTTCGGCACGACGAGCATTGCCATCACCATGGGCAACATGCGCGAGGTGCCGCGCCGCGGCAAGGACGGCATCGTCTTTGACCGGTGCATGCCGCTCGGCGTCGTGATGGATGAGCGCATCGCCAGCGGTCACTATATGGCGCAGGCGTTTGCGCAGATCAAGAAATATCTTGCCGACCCGCGCCTGATGGAGCGTGAAAACCTTGACGCCGAGAAAGCGGCGGGGCAGAGCGCGGAAGCGGCGGAAAAAGCGGAATAATCCGTGCATTCAGACGGTCTCCCCACGGCTTTGCCGCGGGGAGACCGTTTTGACTTGGAAAAGACCCGGCAGGTTTTGACAGATACAACGCAGTGTGATATCCTAAAAAGAAACGAAAATCTTCTTTCGGAGGCGCAAATATATGCTTCACGGTTTTAAACCGTCGGACGACGGACTCGATAAAGACCAGCGTAAGGCGGAGATCGACCGGCTCCGCGAAAGGCTCGCGGCGCAGCAGCAGAGCGTCATGGCGGCAAAGCTGCCGGTGGTCGTTCTCGTGGAGGGCTGGGACTGCGCGGGAAAGGGCCATCTCATCAACGAGCTCATCAGCGAGATGGACCCGCGGTTTTACCGCGTGGCGGTCTATAAGCGCGTGCCGGAGAACGAGGAGCGCTATCCGTTCCTCCGGAAGTTCTTCGAGCCGCTGCCGGAAAACGGAAAGTTCCTTTTCATGGACACCGGCTGGATGGAGGACTGCGTCTATAAATACCTGCGCCGGGAGATCACCGCGGAGGAATACGAGCGCCGCGTGGATGCGTGCAACATCTTTGAGCGGCAGCTGCGCGACAACGGGTATATCGTTGTGAAGCTCTTTCTGCATATTTCGCGCGAGGAACAGCTCTCGCGCATCGCGGAGCTGCGCGAGAATATCGATACCGAGTGGCGCGTAACGGGCGACGATCTCTGGCAGCACAAGGAGTACAAGGCCTTCCGCCGTGCCTACGGCGAGTTTATGGAGAAAACGTCCGTCTGCGGCGAATGGCACGTTCTTGACGCCGGGAACCGGAAAAAGCGCCTGCTCGCGGGCTTTTGCGCCATCACGGAGGCGATCGACAACGGTCTGGAAAACGGCCGCTGTATCGGCAAGGCGGGGAAGAACGATTTCCCGCTGCTCGGCACACCCTCGCTCCGCGACGCCGATCTCACAAAGAGCGTTGCCCCGGAGGAATACAAGGCCGAGCTCAAGCGCCTGCAGGAAAAGCTCGCGGCGCTCCATAATAAGATCTACCGCAAGCGCATCCCCGTCGTCATCTGCTATGAGGGCTGGGACGCCGCAGGAAAGGGCGGCAACATCCGCCGTCTGGCGTATCCGCTCGACCCGCGCGGGTTTGACGTGATCCCCATTGCAAGCCCCACGCCGGGCGAGCTTGCAAGGCATTATCTCTGGCGGTTCTGGACGCGCCTGCCGCGCAGCGGCCATGTGACGATCTTTGACCGCAGCTGGTACGGCCGCGTCATGGTCGAGCGCATCGAGGGCTACTGCGGCGAGGACGACTGGAAGCGCGCCTACGGCGAGATCAACGAATTTGAAAAAGAGCTCGCCGATTACGGCACGATCGTTCTCAAGTTCTGGATCCACATCGATCCGGAAACGCAGCTCGAACGCTTTGAGCTGCGGCAGAATACGCCGGAAAAGCAGTGGAAGATCACCGACGAGGACTGGCGCAACCGCGAAAAGTGGCCGCTGTATGAAACGGCGGTCGAGGAAATGCTGCAAAAGACGAGCACAGCGTATGCCCCCTGGCATATCATTGAATCCGTGGATAAGAAATACGCCCGCATCCGCGTTCTTCAGATCGTGACGGACGCGCTGGAACAGGCGGTGAACGAGCATATCACCCGAGGAGTGAAGAAAGAATGTGCCAAGCCGAAAAAGGACCGGAGCTGACTGCCCCCGCCGCGCCGGAAGCATCGGAGCCGGAGACAGAGCTTCTTGCCGAGGCAAAGGCCGCGGGCCTGTTTCTCGACCGCGAGCTGAGCTGGCTGCAATTCAATCGGCGCGTGCTGGAACAGGCGGGCGATCCGACTGTGCCGCTTTTGGAGCGGCTCAAATTCCTCGGTATTTACCGCTCGAATCTCGAAGAATTTTTCATGGTACGCGTCGGCTCGCTCACGCACCGCGCGGCGCTGCTGCCGGACGAGCGGGATGAAAAGACCGGCTGCACGCCCGGCGAGCAGGTGAGCGCCGTCCTTGCCGCCGTTGCCGCGCAGCAGCCGCGCGAGGAACGCATCTACCGGCGGCTTCTGGAAGACATGCGCGACGCCGGGATCGACGTGCTGGACTTTCATAAAATGACGAAGCCCGAGGAGGTCGTGGCGAAAAAGTATTTCTCTGAGCTGCGCCCGCTCCTCTCGCCGCGCGTTGTGGACGGGGGACATCCGTTCCCGTTCATCGCCAACCGTGAGATATATGTGGCGGCGACGATCGGCAAGGGCGACGATTTCCGGCTCGGCCTTGTTTCGCTGCTGCGGCTCCCGCCGTGGCGCGTTGTGGAGCTGGACGGACGGCAGAAGGTGATGCTCACGGCGGAGCTCGTGCGCCACTTTGTGCCGCAGCTTTTCAAAAAGCAGGAGGTGCGCGACGCTGTCCTATTGCAGGTCACGCGCAATGCCGACGTGTTCATCGACGATGACCTGCACGGATACGACGCGGACTTCCGCGCCAGCATGGAAAAAATGCTGCGCAAGCGCAAGCGCCAGCAGCCGGTGCGTCTTGTGATCGGCGGCAAGCCGTCCGCAAGGCTGCGCGCGGCGCTCATCAGGGATCTCAAGGTCCCGGAGAGCAACGTGTTCACCACGAAGCTGCCGTTCGACCTCTCCTTCGGCTCCGGCGTGAAGAAAGCGCCCGGGATGAAATACGCCGAGCGCCGCAGCCAGAAAACGGTGAAGCTCCAAAAGGGCGAGTTTTTCCCGTATCTGGAAAAGAAGGATCTGCTGCTGTCGTACCCGTTTCAGAGCATGAGCGCATTCGTGGAATATCTCTACGAGGCGGCGGACGATCCGGACGTCGTGTCCATCCGCATCACGCTCTACCGGCTCTCGGCAAGCAGCAAGGTTGCCGCAGCGCTCGCGTATGCCGCCGACAGGGGAAAGAGCGTGCTCTGCCTTCTGGAGCTGCGCGCCCGGTTTGACGAGCAGAATAACATTGACTATTCCGAGGTGCTCGAAGACGCCGGATGCCAGGTCATTTACGGCCTGCCGGAGATGAAGGTGCACAGCAAGCTCTGCCTCATCACGCGAAAGCGCGGCGAGAGCGTGCAGTACTTCACGCAGGTCGGCACCGGAAACTATAACGAGGTCACGAGCGAGCAGTACACCGATCTTTCGGTCATTACGTCCGACGAGCGCGTCGGGCGTGACGCTGCGCAGACGTTTGAAGCGCTCGCCACCGGCCAGACGCCGCCGGAGACGGAAGCGCTCTGGGTCGCCCCGCTGAGCTACCGCTCCCGTGTGCTGGAACTCATTGAGGCCGAGACCGCGAAGGGGGAGGCCGGGCGCATTGCGATCAAGGTCAACTCCATGAACGACATCGGCGTTATGACTGCGCTCATCCGCGCGTCCCGCGCGGGCGTGCGCACGGAGCTTTTCATCCGCGGCATCTGCTGCCTGCGGCCGGGCGTCGCGGGGTATACGGAGAATATCACGGTGCGCAGCGTTGTGGGGCGGTATCTCGAGCATTCGCGCATCTTCGCCTTCGGCGAGGGTGCGGAACAGCGCATTTTCATCGGCTCCGGCGATCTTCTCAACCGCAACACCCGCCGCCGCGTTGAGGCGTTCATCGAATGCGTCACGCCGGAAACGCGCGAGGGCGTGCTGGCCATTCTTGACGCGCTGCGCGCTGACCGGGAGAAGAGCTGGACGATGCAGCCGGACGGGAGCTATTCCCGCACAGAGACCGTCCCCGGCACGGCGAGCCACGACACGCTCTATGAGTACTTCGGAGAAAAGACCGTGGAACCGCTCCCGCCGGAGAAGAAGCACGGCTGGCTCTGGCGGCTCTTCCATCCGAACAAGAAAAAACTGCACGGAAATGAGGCATAAGGCTATGAACGATGCGTTGGCGCTGGTATTTGATGTCGGAACGCAGAGCGTGCGGGCAATGCTCTTTGATGCCGCCGGACATATTGTCCGCTCGGCGCAGGACATTTATGAGCAGCCCTATTATTCCCGCAACCCGAACTGGGCGGAGCAGCGGCCCGATTTCTATTTTGAGCATATATGCATCGTCTCCCAGCGGCTGAAGGACCAGTCCCCGGAAGATTTTGCGCGCGCCGCGAGCGTCGCGGTGACGGTGTTCCGTGATACGACCGTCTGCATGGGCAAGGACGGGCGGCCGCTGCGCGACTGCATCCTCTGGATGGATCAGCGCCGCGCCGAAAACCCGAAGCCGCTCCCGGCAGAACGCAGGGCGATCTTCGCGCTCGCCGGTATGACGGAGACCGTTGAAATGCTCCACCGCACCTCGGCCTGCAACTGGATCGCCGAGAACGAGCCGGAGCTCTGGAAGAAAACGGATAAGTACGTCTGCCTGTCCACGTATCTCAACTATCGCTTCACCGGCCGCATTGCCGACAGCAGCGCGAGCCTCATGGCGAAGATCCCCTATGACTACAAAAACCGTAAGTGGGACAAAAACGGTCTCACCCGCTGCGTATACGATATCCCGCAGGATAAGCTCTGCGAGATTCTGCCCTCCGGCTCGGTCGTCGGCGGCGTGACGCCGGAGGCGTCGCGGCTGACCGGCATCCCGGCGGGGCTGCCGATGCTCGCCACCGGCTCGGACAAGGGCTGCGAGACGATCGGCCTTTCCGTCATCCGCGAGGATCAGGCGGCGCTCTCGTTCGGCACGAGCTGCACCGTGCAGTTCACGACCAGAAAGTACTTTGAACCGACGCCGTTCATGCCCGCGTACCCGGCGGTGCCGAACGACATGTATAACCCGGAAATTCAAATTCTGCGCGGCTATTGGATGCTCACCTGGTTCAAGCAGAACTTCGCCCAGGCGGAGGTCGAGGCGGCCAAAGCGCTCGGCTGCTCGGCGGAGGAAATATTGAACAAGCACCTCGGCGATATCCCCGCCGGGAGCGACGGTCTGCTCGTGCTGCCGCACTGGACGCCAGGCCTCTCCACGCCGAACACGCGCGGCGCGATGATCGGCTTTACCGACCACCACACGAAATACCACATGTACCGCGCCATCATCGAGGGTCTGAACTTTGCCCTCATGGACGGCATGTACGGCATGGAGCGCCGTTCCGGGCAGAAGATCCGCCATCTCTATCTCGGCGGCGGCGGCAGCCGCAGCGACGAGATCTGCCAGATCACGGCGAATATGTTCGGCCTTCCGGTCTCCCGCATCCAGACGCACGAATCCTGCGCGCTCGGCGCGGCCATCTGCTCGTTTGTATCGCTTGGGAAATTTACCTCCTATGAGGACGCCATCGCCCACATGGTGCGGATCCGTGATACGTTCACGCCGGACGCGGAGGAGCATAAGCTCTATGATCGCATCTACCGCGAGGTCTACCGCCGGTACTACCGCGCCGTGACCCCGCTCCATAAGCTCCTCGGCGCGATCACGCGCAAGGAAAAATAAGAAAAACCGTTCTCTGCATGAAGCGCAGAGAACGGTTTTTCATTCATCGTATACGACCGGCGGGCGGTCGGGGTCGAGAACGCTGTCCACGTCGAAAAAGAGCTCGTTTAAAATATCGCGGTAATACGTCATCGAATAACCGCCGATTTCAATGCGCGACTGAAGCGCGTAATTATCGTACAGCTCATTGACCACATGGTCGTCCACGGTACAGTAGATATTGAACCCGGCATTGAGCACATGCTGCAATGCCTCGCCCGTCGCGCGGTAGCCGAAGGGGGCGAGAAAGAGGTTCGTTTCACCGATCCACGGCGACACGCGATCGACCCACTTGTTGATGTCGTAATAAATTTTATCGGGGATGCAGCCCGTGCCCCAGAAGCCATACACGCCGGAGTTGTGCGTATAGCTGTGGCTGGCAAAGCTCCAGCCGTCGGCGCGCAGCGCGTCGGCGACTTTCTTGATCTCGGTCTGGTATGCGGGATCGTCATAACTCGGGTAGCCGAACGCTCCCTGAAACCCGGTGAGCGCGATCGTTCCCTTGTGCCCGTTCCACGAGAAGTCCGGGTGCTCGGCAACAAAAGCGTCCACAACGCCCATCACATCGCCGTCTGCGATGATGTCCACGCCGCCGGAGGGGTTCGGCACCTCGTAGAGCAGCGCGCCTGTCTCATCGACGAAAAGCCGCCGCGCGTACCCGTCGCCGTAGGCATACGCCACATCGTCCACCGAGAGGATGAGCGGCATTTTCCCGGCGGGCAGCAAAATCTCCTTTCGCTGCATTCTGCCGTCTGTCATCTCGTAGCACTCGTTCAGATCATAGAGCACATACCCGCGCTCGTAGAGCTGCGGCAGGATCTTTTCGAGCTCCGCCTTTTCGGAAAACCCGGCGTTGTAGCCGCCCATCGGCGTTTCGCGGTCGGTGAACACCATTTCGGGATAGACGATCAGACTGTGGAAGAAGATGTGCCGTATTTCGCCCTCATAGGGGACGAGCGGCTCCGGCGTCGGTTCGGGTGTCGGCGTCGGCTCCGCGGTGGGGGAGGGCGTCGGTTCCGCGGTCGCCGTGGGCGACGGCGTCGGGAAAAAGATGTCGAGCGCGCTGCCGCTGCACCCGGCGAGGAGCGCCGCGCAGAGCAGCGCCGTGAGAAGGAAAAAAATCTTTCGTTTCATCATGCTCTCATACTATCCGCCGCGCCGGAAAAAGTCAAGGCAAGAAGATTTCCAAATCTTGGATGCGCGGTATTGACAATGTTGTGAACGCCGTATATTCTTAAATTATATAAATATGCTGTTCGGCATTTGAATTTTAAATGGAGGAGCGTGGATCGGATGCGGAAACGGATATGGGTGATGCTTGCTTTTTTTCTCGTCCTTGGCATCGTGAGTTTTTCTGTGCAGAGTGGGCCCCATTGCAATACACACCGCCTGCAAGTAAACGATCAACCGATACTCATGTATGAGACTCCGGAGGAAGCGTTATCTTCTATGACAGAGAGTCCTCTGCTGCCAGAGGTGAACCGGCTGAGTCTGTCGTGCAAGGGAGGCAGGCCGGAACATGATATTCAGCTTTATCTTCGCTTGGCCAAGGAAAACGACGGAACGATCCTGACTTCCCCCTATGCCACGCTATATAATTTTTCGCCAACCCAAGACGAAGCTGCCTTTGCCATGAATGATGTATTGGATCTGGATGAGGCATCAAATTATGATCTTGTTCTGTTTGAGCTGATTACGTATAAAAAAGCGGCTGCACCCACGTATCAATATGCGGTTTTCCGCTAAACGTCATTTTCTTATAAAGCGAACAAAGCGAAAGAGGACGGGAGCACCGTCCTCTTTCGCTTCCAATGGAAAGAATCAAAAAATCCCGTGATTGTACTTGATCTGTCCGTACAGAATGAATGCCAGACCGACGGCGAGCCCCGGAAGAACGATGAACGAAACGGCAGCCTCATTCCGCAGGGAAACAAAAAACGCCGCGGCGAGCGAAATGCCGATGATGAGCGTTCCCGTGCCGACGGCGCGGCCGTATTTCGGGATGTCCTCCTCTCTGACGTTCCGGCGGTTGTAGGCGTGGATCGTGCGGATGTTCCCCTTTATATTCACCGCACCGATAACAGACGAAAGAATGCCCACAATGAGCAGCAGATAGTTTTCCATAACGGCCTCCTTAAAAATAAAACAGCTCTTCAAATTTCTTATCCAGAGCGATGCAGAGGACTAAGGCAAGCTTTGCCGTGGGATTGAATTGGCCCGTTTCAATGGAGCTGATCGTATTTCGTGATACGCCCACCATCTCCGCAAGCTGCGCCTGGGAAAGCGCCTTTTCCGTACGAGCCTCCTTCAGGCGGTTTCGGAGTTTCAGCTCATCGTTCATCCGCGCACCCCAACGAGCCGTACAGCGAAAAGAACAAGGAACAGGAGAAACATGGCAAAATACAAAATAGTGAGCGTAAGCTCCGTTTTCCTTTTCTTTTTTCGGTATGTCACCAGACTGTGCGTGCCGAGAATGCTGAAATAAATGACCCAGGGACTGTAGAGCATCGTTCCGGTCGCGCAGACGAAGACCACGGACACCAGACAGCACACACATGCGCCGACACGCCCGGCAATATTCCCGGCCTGCTGTGCTGTTGCCGCTTCCGCAAGATCCCGGTTCTTGTTTTCCCGGCGGCTGATCGCCAGAATTTCTTCCTTTTCCATATCGATCCTCCTATGCCAAGTTTTCTTGTCATTATTATAGCAACGCCAAGTAAACTTGTCAACAGGAAACAATGCTCCTTGCCCGGCGCGGGGAATTGTGGTAAAATTCATATCCAATCTTTTGAAGGAGACATCACGCATGGATAAATTCACCCCCCTTCTTGCGAAGGAGTTTTCCCGCCGGGAGGAGCATATAGAGAACATCCTCCGTCTGCTCGACGAGGGCAACACCGTCCCGTTCATCGCGCGCTACCGCAAGGAGATGCACGGCACGACCGACGATCAGACCATCCGCGCCATCGCGGACAGGCTCGCGTATCTGCGCGGTCTCGACGAGCGCAAGGCCGCCATCGTGAGCGCCATTGAAGCGCAGGGCAAGCTCACGGACGAGCTCTCCGCCGCCATCGAAAACGCGCAGACGCTCGCCGAGGTCGAGGATATTTACCGCCCCTACAAGCAGAAGCGCCGCACGCGCGCCACGATCGCGCGTGAAAAGGGACTTGCCCCGCTCGCGGAGCTGCTGCTCTCGCAGACGGTCACATCCGGTACACTGGAAGCGCTGGCCGCGCCGTATGTGAACGAAGAAAAAGAAGTTATGTCAACTGATGACGCGCTCGCCGGTGCGGGCGATATCATCGCCGAAACGATCTCGGACGATGCCGCCATCCGCGCCGCGCTCCGGCGGCTGTACCGCACGCGCGGCGTGCTCTGGGCAAAGGCCGCAACGGACGAGGACAGCGTGTACCGCCTGTACTATGACTACCGCGAGCCGGTGTCCAAGGTGCAGGGCCACCGCGTTCTCGCGGTGAACCGCGGCGAGCGGGAGGGAATGCTCAAGGCCGGCGTGGAGATCGAGGACGCGCTCGCCCTGCAGGAGATCCGCCGGGCGGTGTTCCGCGGCATCAGCATATCAAATGCTTTCGTAAATGCCTGCTGTGAAGACGCTTGGCGGCGGCTCATTGAGCCGTCCGCGGAGCGGGAGATCCGCGGCGAGCTGACGGACGCGGCGGACGAGGCGGCTATCCGCGCCTTCGGACAGAATCTCCAGCCGCTGCTGATGCAGCCGCCGCTCCGGAACCGCGTCACGATGGGCTTTGACCCGGCATACCGCACCGGCTGCAAGATCGCCGTCGTGGACGAGACGGGCAAGGTGCTGGAAACCGGCGTTGTGTACCCCACGCCGCCGCACAACCGGAAGGACGAGGCGCGCAAAACTCTCACCGCCATGATCCGCCGCCACGGCGTTACCGCCATCGCCATCGGCAACGGAACGGCGTCCAAGGAGTCGGAGATATTTATTGCCGATATGATCCGCAACCTTCCCGGCGTGGCCTACATGGTCGTAAACGAGGCGGGGGCGAGCGTCTATTCGGCGTCCAAGCTCGGCGCGGAGGAATTTCCGGATTACGATGTTTCGCTCCGCTCCGCGGTATCCATCGCGCGGCGCTTGCAGGACCCGCTCGCCGAGCTCGTGAAGATCGAGCCGAAGAGCATCGGCGTCGGGCAGTACCAGCACGATATGCCCCCCGCGCGGCTGGACGAAACGCTCCGCGGCGTGGTGGAGGACTGCGTAAACTCCGTTGGCGCCGATCTGAACACGGCGTCGGCGCCGCTCCTTTCCTATGTCGCCGGGCTCAACGACACGGCGGCGAAAAATATTGTCGCCTACCGCGAGACAAACGGGGCGTACCCGTCGCGCGCCGCGCTCAAAAAGGTACCGCGCATCGGGCCGAAGGCGTTTGAGCAATGCGCGGGCTTCCTGCGCGTGATGCAGGGTAAAAACGTTCTCGACGCGACCGGCGTCCACCCGGAGTCTTACGCCGCGGCGGAAAAGCTGCTTGCCCTGTGCGGCTATACGGAGGCGGATGTGCGCGCCCACCGCGTCGGAGAGCTGCGTGAGCGCGTAAAGGCGCTCGGCGAGGAAAAAGCGGCGGCGCACTGCGGCGTCGGCGTGCCGACGCTCTCGGACATCGTGTCCGATCTGATGAAGCCCGGCCGCGACCCGCGCGACGAGCTGCCCGCGCCGCTGCTGCGCACCGATATTCTGGAGCTCAAGGATCTGAAGCCCGGCATGAAGCTGCGCGGTACGGTGCGCAATGTTGTGGACTTCGGCGCGTTCGTCGATATCGGCGTGCATCAGGACGGCCTTGTGCATATTTCGCGCCTTTCGGACAACTTTGTGCGAAAGCCCTCGGACGTCGTCCGCGTGGGCGACGTGGTGGATGTTGCCGTCGTTGAGGTGGACGCGGCGAAAAAGCGCATTGCGCTTTCAATGCTCGCTGCCGACGTTGGCAGAAACTGACAGAAAAAAGTCAAAACTGTAACTTGCCCGAGCGCCCTGCGGCCCGTATACTTGATTTACATAAAAAACACTTTTTTTACTTATGTAAATCATGAAGGAGGCGCACCATGCGCATTACATACATCCGGCACAGCGCGTTTCTTGCGGAATGGGAGGATATTGTCTGTCTTTTTGACTATGCCGAGGGCGAGCTGCCGGAGATAGACCGCGATAAGCGCCTGTGCGTTTTCGCGAGCCACCATCATTCCGACCACTTCGATCCGGAGATATTTACCCGCTTTGCCGACCATCCGCGTCACACGTTCATTCTCTCGGACGATATACGCACCGTTCCTGCCGGGGAAAAGGCCCCGGTTGTCCGTACTGGGCCAGACTGCCGCCGCATCTTTCCGGGCGGAAAGAGGGGGGCGATGAGTGTTTCCACCATAGGCTCGACCGACTGCGGCGTTGCGTTCGTTGTAAACTACGCCGGAAAGACCGTATACCACGCGGGCGATCTCCACTGGTGGGCGTGGCCGGACGATACGCCGGAGGAGGAGCGCGATATGAAAAACCGCTACTTTGCCGAGATCGCCAAGCTCAACGGCGTCCGGCTGGATGCGGCGTTTCTTCCGCTCGACCCGCGTCTCGGCGCAAACTACTGGATGGGCTTTGACGCCATGATGCGCTCGGCGGACATCCGCAAAGCGTTCCCGATGCACATGTGGGAAAAGTATGAGTATATCCCCAAGTTCAAGGCGATGAGCGTAACGGAAGCCTACCGCGATAGGATCGCCGATATAACCGCGCCCAACCAGACATTCACGATCTGAAAGGAAAAAACCATGCAGTTCAAAATGATCCATGAAAACTATAACGTCTGCGACCTTGCCGCCTCACTTGCGTTTTACGAGAAAGCGCTCGGCCTGCACGAAAAGCGGCGCAAGGAAGCCGCCGACGGCTCGTATATCATCGTGTATGTCGGCAACGACGCTTCCGACTTTGAACTCGAGCTCACGTGGCTGCACGACCATCCGCAGGCCTACGACATCGGCGAGGAAGAATTCCATCTCGCGTTCCGTGTGGACGATTTCGCCGCGGCGCACGCGCTCCACAGCGAAATGGGCTGCATCTGCTTTGAAAACGCCGCCATGGGCATCTACTTCATTCAGGACCCGGACGGCTACTGGCTGGAGATCGTACCGACGAGATAAAATTTCCCGGCGAACACAGAGAAAACGTATGTTTTATTTAGAAACGGAGAGGCTGTCTCTTCGGAATCTGGAGCTATCCGATGCGGAAAGTATCAGCGGATACCGAAACGACGAGGCATGCCGACGGTATCAGCGGTGGGAAGCCTTTACGCTTCCGGATATCGAGGCGTATATTGAGAAGTTCCAAAGCGATGTTTTCCTGTCAGACAAGCAGGAACAGCACTTTGGGATTGCCCAAAGAAACAGCTTGGAGCTTGTAGGCGAACTGGCGTACTTTTATAAGCCGGGGGACTGTATTACGCTGGGCATCACCGTTGCCCCTCGTTTCCAGAGAAATGGATATGCCTGCGAAATGCTGCGGGAAGTGATCCGTTCTGTCCGGGAAAAGTATCCGACACTGGATATTGTGGCGCTGATCGACAAAGACAATCGGAAGAGCCTGTGCCTTTTTGAAAAGCTGGGTTTTCGGCAGGAGTGCTACGCGGATTCGATTGCCTCTTTTGTTTATGTGCTCTCTGCATAGGAAAAGTCCGCGGCGAGAATACCGCGGGCTTTTCCTATTTCGGAAACTGTGCTATACTGAAAAAAACGCAGCAGGAGAATATTATGTCAACTAACACACTGTATCTCGGCTACCATGTATCCTCTGCCGGAGGGTATATGGCGATGGGGAAGCGCGCCGCGGCGCTCGGCGCGAACACGTTCGCCTTCTTTACGCGCAATCCGCGCGGCGGCGCGGCGGCCAAGGTGGAGGAAGCGGACGTCGCGGCGTTCCGCGTGTGGGCGGCCGAACAGGGCTTCGGCCCGCTTGTGGCGCACTCGCCCTATACGCTCAACCCGTGCAGCGACAAGCCCTCGGTGCGCGACTTTGCCAAACGCGCCTTTACGGAAGATCTGGAGCGCATGGAGCTCACGCCCGGCTGCTTTTATAATTTCCATCCCGGCAGCCACGTCGGGCAGGGGACGGAGGCCGGGATCGAAATGATCGCGGAGCTTTTAAACGCGGTTCTCACGCCGGACATGCACACAACGGTGCTTCTGGAGACGATGGCCGGAAAGGGCAGCGAGATCGGCGGAAAATTTGAGGAGCTGCGCGAGATCATCGACCGCGTGGAGCTTAAAGACAAGCTCGGCGTCTGTCTCGACACGTGCCACATCTGGGACGGCGGCTACGATATCGTCTCCGACCCGGACGCGGTGTTTGCCGAGTTTGACCGCGTGATCGGTCTCGACCGGCTCAAGGCGGTACATCTTAACAACTCCCTCAACGGTCTCGGCAGCCATAAGGACCGCCATGCCAAAATCCTTGAGGGCGTTCTGCCGCCGGAGGCGCTGGTGCGCATCGTTTGCCACAAAGCCCTTGCCGGACGGCCGTTCATTCTCGAAACGCCGAATGACGATGCCGGGTACGCCGCGGAGATCGCGTGGCTGCGGGAACAGTGGGAGGCGCGCCATGAGTAATATCAAAGCGGTCCTCTGGGACGTGGACGGAACGCTTCTGGACTTTCTCGCCGCCGAGCGCGAGGCAATAAAGACTTGCTTTTCTCTCTTCGGTCTCGGCGAGTGTACCGATGAGATGATCGCGCAGTATTCCGCCATCAACGTCCGCTGGTGGCAGGCGCTCGAGCGCGGCGAGTATACGAAGCCGGAGATCCTGGTCGGGCGCTTTGCGGAGTTTTTCACCGCGCGCGGCATCGACACCGCCGTTGCCCCGGCGTTCAACGCGGAATACCAGCTCCGTCTCGGCGATACGATCAAGTTCTGCCCGCACGCGCTCGAAACCGTGCAGGCCCTCCGCGGCATAGCTGCGCAGTGCGCCGTGACGAACGGCACGAAGATCGCGCAGGACAAAAAGCTCGAGCGCTCGGGGCTTGATAAGCTGCTCGACCCGATCTTCATCTCTGAGGTCGTGGGGGCGGAAAAGCCTTCGCCGGCGTTCTTTGCCCCGGTGTTCGCGGCGTTTCCCGGCATAAAGCCGGAGGAGATGCTGATCGTCGGCGACTCGCTCACGAGTGATATCCGCGGCGGCGTCAACGCCGGAATACAGACTTGCTGGTATAACCCCCGCGGCCACGCCGCGCCGCCGGAGCTCCGCATCGACTACACGGTCTCGGATATCGCCGAGGTGCTGCAAATCGTGGAAAAAAGCGCGCAGTGAATGGTGAAATTTGACCTATTGACTTTTCCGCGTCAAGTGGATAGAATCATCTGACTTTCAGATGATTTATCAGGAGGAAGCAAGGTTTCATGGAAACTGCAACGCTCAGAAAGGGCAAAATTTTCGGCCCGGCGAGCTTTTATAAAAAGGCGCTGCTCATCGCGCTGCCGGTCATGCTGCAGATGCTCATCCAGAACATGGTGTCGCTCATCGACAACTTCATGGTCTCGGGTCTCGGCGACGTGAAAATGTCCGGCGTCAATATCTCCGGCCAGATCCTTTTCGTATTCATGGTGCTGCTCAACACGATCTGCACCGCGGGCGGCATCTTCATGTCGCAGTATTACGGCGCAGGCGATAAGCGCGGTATGCGTCAGGCGCTGAGCTTCAAGGCGGTGCTTGCGGCGGTGGCCATTGTGCTCTATCTTCTTGTGTGCATGGTGTTCCCGCGGCAGATACTCTCGCTCATGGTTGTCGGCAACTCGCAGGCGGACGCCATATTGGACGAGGCCGTGAAGTACATGTTCCTCATGGGCTTCAATGGCATCCCGATGGCGATATCCACGATCTGCTCTTCGTCCCTGCGCGAGATCGGCCGGGTGCGTACGCCGCTTTACATCTCCGTTATTGCCACGCTCGTCAACACGTTTTTCAACTGGGTGCTGATCTACGGCAATCTCGGCGCGCCGCGGCTCGAGGTACAGGGCGCGGCCATCGCCACGATCATCGCACGTCTCACGGAAATGACGCTGTTTCTTATTTTCATTGCCGTCAAGCGTCCGCCGTTTTCCGCTACGCCGAAAGAGCTTGTGAGCGTAGATTTCCCGCTCTTCTTCCGCATGCTCAAAAAAGGCTCGATGGTTCTCGGCTCGGAAATGCTCTGGGTCATTTCCGAAACGGTCACGACCGCGCTTTACAATGGCCGCGGCGGCGCGGACGTCGTCTCCGGTATGGCGGCGAGCTTCGCCATTGCCAATCTCTTTTTCGTAGCGTTCAGCGGCATCACGACCGCGACCGGCGTTATCCTCGGCTCCACGCTCGGCAGCGGTGAGCTGGACAAGGCCCGGCAGGAAAAGCGCTGGCTTATGACGGCGGGCGTTGTGTTCGGATTTTTTATGATCTTCGTCGGATTGCTCACCGTTCCTCTCATCCCGGTGGTGTTCGGCCATTTGAGTGCAAGCGCCCAGAGCATCACGCGGCGGATGATCGTGCTCATGTCGCTTTTTATGCCGCCGTGGGTGTATATCAATGTCCAGCTTGCCGTGTCCCGCGCCGGAGGCGATACCGCCATGGGCCTATGGGTGGACGCCACAACGACGCTTCTTATGATCATCCCCGGCATCTTCCTTGTAGCGCGCTATACGACGATCGGCCCGGTGGCCATGTACGGCATGGTCAAGGCCGTAGACTTCGTGAAGATCACCATCGCGCACTTCATGCTCAAGCGCGAGCGCTGGGTGCGCAATCTCACGGACATTGTCCAGCCGGTAAAAACAACGGAATGATCCGAAAAACAATAAAGGCTCCCTTCACGTTTTTAAACGTGAAGGGAGCCTTTTTCCGTATTTACAGCGATTCCACGAACGCGGCGATGCGCGTGTCAATCTGCCCGGCGTCGAGCTGGGAGTAATCGGTTTCCAGCGCCATATACGGCACGCCCAAACTGCGGCAGAGCTCGCGGAGAGAACGGCCTTCGATGAGATAGGTGTGGCAGCTCGAAAGGGCGATATCGAGCACGGCATCGGCGTGAAATTCCTCGATGAGCGCGGGGATCATATCGAACCGGCGGCGGTTCGGCGTCATCACGGCGCAGCCGATGGTGAGATAGGCGTCGGCAATGGCGGCGAGAATATCCTCTGCCTCGGCGTCTACGCAGCAGCGCGCCGGTTTGATGCCCGCGCAGTTTTCAAAGCAGACGACCTGCGCGCCCGCGCGCTCCGCCGCGCCGATCACCTTCTGGTATACGCCGCCGATCGGGCAGCCGGTGACGAGAAGCCGCGGTCCCCCTGCCGGGGCGGAGGGCTTTGTTTCCCGCAGACGTGCGGCAAGCTCCTCCACATGCGAAACAGCGTGGGGAAGGTCAAAATCAAACCCCAGTCCGTCGAGAACCTTATAAAGCTCCGTGCCGGAAACGGGCGCGGGGTCGGCGCGCAGCACCTCCATGAGATGGGAACGGGCCTCGCGCAGCGCGTTTCTCTGCCGCGCCGCGGCGCGCAGCGCATCGTCCGTGATCTCCGCGCCGAAGCACTCTTCAAGATATTCCTTCAGCCGCCGCACCTCGGCGCGCCACATATCGCGCGCATACGGAAGATCGACGCCCTGCGGCAGGTGCAGCAGAAAGAGCTCCTTGCCGCGCGCCATCAGCTCATACATCTTTTTCTTCCCGTCGCACGTCGTCTCGCCGACAATGAGATCGGAAAAGTAGGTATACGGGCACTTGTCGCTCACATAGAAGCCGTAGCTCGATTTGATGAGCGGGCAGAGATTGCGCGGCAGATCGACCTCCGCGGCAGGGATCGTCTCGGCGCTCATGCCGCAGAGACTCACGGCGAGCATCCCGGCGGCGTCCAGGATCTCCAGCGGCGTAAACGTGCAGAACGTACCGGCCACGCGCCGCCCGCCTTCTTTGGCGGTCTTTACCTTGAGAAAGCCTGCTTTGCGCGCGTCGGAATAGGCTTCAAATGTTTCGGGAAGAGAGAGCTCCATGCATATATGACCTCGTTTCTTTGTTATCGGGAAAGTCTGCGCGCGGCGAGCGCCGCGCCGATGGCCCCGGCAAAGCGCCCCTGCGGATGCGTGAGGACTGGCGCACCGAGCTTTTCGGCAATGGCGTCGGGCAGGTATTCCGTCTGGCAGAGCCCGCCGGTGAGACATACCGCGCCATAGCTCCCGCCGAGCTTTTTTGCCTGTGTGACAACCTTTCCGGCAATGGAATCCACGACCGCATAAGCGATATCCTCGCGCGGCGCGCCCTGACCGATGAGACTTACGACCTCGCTTTCGGCGAACACCGTGCAGATCGAGCTGATGGATGCGCCGCCGCCGCGCGCGGCGAGCGCACACAGCTCCTCGGGGCGCATGCCGAGCCGGTTTGCCATGATCTCGAGAAAACGCCCCGTTCCGGCGGAGCACTTGTCGTTCATAAGAAAGTCCTGCACCGCGCCGCCGGATACGCCGATGACCTTCGTATCCTGCCCGCCGATGTCGATCACGAGAAGATCGTCCCGCCCGTGCAGAAAGCACGCGCCGCGCGCGTGGCAGGTGATCTCCGTGACGCTCTTTCCGGCGTACGGCACGGCGACGCGCCCGTACCCTGTCGCAACACAGGGGTACGTTTCCGGCGAAAAGCGCGCCGCTTCGAGCTCGGCGCGGATGCTCTCCGCCGTGTCCACACTGCTCCAGCCCGTCGGCCGCGCCGAGAGCAGGGCGAAAGACCCGTCGGCGGCGAGTACCGCCGTCTTCGCGCAGGTGGAGCCGATATCGATGCCGATGGCGTAGTCCATGCCGTGATTCTCCGTTCGATTTTCTTGCGCCTACTATAACACGCCTTTTGCTCTTTTGCCACGGTAATTGAAAAATCCGAACAAATCGATCAAATTAATGAAAAATACGATAAAAAAACCGGTATCCGATTATATCATTGGCTAAAACGATAAAAAAGAAAAAACGATTCAGAACTCCAATTTGACTGCTGAACCGCCCCGACTATAATGAAAAAGTCTGAAATCAAAGAAAGAGAATGTGGTCCCATGCTCGACGAGGCAAAAACGAAAAAGGAGCAGAGCGCCGATCTTGCGCTGCTCTCGGGTCTGACCCGCCGCCGGCTCAGGGAGCTGGAGGAAAAGGAAAAGACGCCCGCCCAGAAAACGGCGGAGGCGGTCATCATGGTATTGCCGCTGCTCTGCGGCGGTATCGCGCTGCTCGAATATCTCCTTGTGCCGAACAACAGCCGCAACCGGAACCCGTGGAGCTATGTCTGGGTGCTCGGCGCGGCGCTGGCGGTGTATCTGGTCTGTCTGATCGCCGCCGTTTGGCGAAAGAAGGCGGGAAAACGGCAGTTTTACGATACGCTGCATTATAAAGCGCCGCACTTCTCGGCGCTCTTCCTGTTCCTCACGCTTTATGACTATCTCACGCTGAAGACCGGCGTGCTGACGCAGCCGTTCGTGCCGTGCATGAACTATATCGTCAACGCGTTCCTCGTGGATTACAAGCTGCTTCTGGACTGCACGCTCAATACGCTCAAGCTGCTGTTTCTCGGCTACTTCATCGGTGTATCCCTCGGCCTTGTGACGGGCATCGCCTGCGGCTATTCCAAGCGGGCGCGCTACTGGCTCGACCCGATCATCAAGTTTCTGGGGCCGATCCCGACGTCCACATGGATCCCCATCATTCTCGTTGTCGCGTCCTCGCTTTTTGCCGGGGCGGTGTTTATCATCGCGCTCGGCTCGTGGTTCGCCGTGACGGTCGCCTCGCTCACGGGCATCGCCAACGTAGGCAAGGAGTATTTTGAAGCGGCGCGCACTCTCGGCGCGAACGACCGTCAGCTCGTGTTCCGCGTGGCGATCCCGCACGCCATGCCGTCCATTCTGCAGGGCTGCACGCAGGCGATGAGCTCGTCGTGCGTCGCAATTATGATCGCGGAAATGCTCGGCGTGAAGTCCGGCCTCGGCTGGTATATGACGTGGCAGACCGGCTGGGCGAGCTACGATAAATCGTTCGCGGCGCTCTTTGTGATCTGCTTCATCTTCACGCTGGTCACCAAGGGGCTCGAACGGATCAAACGCTATCTGCTCAGATGGCAGAACGGAGCGGAAAAGTGATGCCGATGGAAAAGAAAGACGTCTGCCTGACGCTGGAAAACGTCAGCAAGGTTTTTGCCAAGGTAGAAAGCGACGAGGTGACGCACGCGCTGCAGGATGTGAGCGTTACGATGAAAAGCGGGGAGTTTGTCTCCCTTGTCGGCCCTTCCGGCTGCGGAAAGTCCACGATCCTCCGCCTTGTGGCGGGCCTCATCCTGCCGACACTCGGCCGTGTCGCCGTAAACGGGGAGGAGATCGAAGCCCCCGCGCCCGAGCGGGGACTTGTGTTCCAGAACCCCACACTCTTCCCGTGGCTCACGGTGGAGAAGAATATATCGTTCAGCCTGGATATGCGCGGCGCAAAGAGCGGCAAGACCGAGCGCGTGGAGCGCATGCTCTCGATGATCGGGCTGGAGCGCTTCCGGAACGACTACCCCGCGCAGCTCTCCGGCGGCATGGCGCAGCGCGTGGCGCTCGTGCGGACGCTCATCAACGAGCCGGAGATATTGCTGCTCGATGAGCCTCTCGGCGCGCTGGACGAGTTCACGCGCATGAACATGCAGGACGAGATATTGAACATCTGGTCGCAGAGAAAGCAGCTCGCGCTCATGGTGACGCACAGCATCGACGAGGCCGTGTATATGGGCACGCGCGTTCTCGTGATGGAGTCCAACCCCGGCCGCATCGTCGCCGATATCCGAATCGACGAGGACTTCCCGCGCGACCGTTCGTCCGCGAACTTCGTGGAGTACCGCAACGAAATTCTCAACCGCCTGCACTTCGGCGGAAGGAAAGACTGAATAAGAATTTATATGGCAATGCCCTGTAAATAAAAAATTGAAGGAGAAAAGTACATGAAAAAGATCCTTGCCCTTGTGCTCGCGCTCGTCATGGTGTTCGCGCTCTGCGCGTGCGGCGCTCAGGCCCCCGAAACCGGCGACGACGCCGAGACCGGCAACAACGGCGCTTCCACCGTGATCGCCGACTCCAACAACGACGGCCAGATCGAAGTCGGCACCGTCGAGAACGTTGAAGTCAACGAAGCCAGCGAACATCTCGACGCTGCCGAGGCCTCCGCTTCCGGAAACTGGGAAGCGCTGTTCGTCCCCATGAACATCGAAGGCCGCGCGATCGAGCTGACCGACGTTGACATCACCCCGACCGAGGAAGAGCTCGAAGCCATGAAGAATGAGCCCGCCTACGGCCGCGCCATCCACTACTACATGTCCGACGGCTGCACCTCCGGCCCGACCATGGCCGATCATCTCGGCTACTTCACCGAAGCCGGCCTGACCGCTGAGGGCGTCAAGGGCGGCAGCGACGTGGAAGCGCTCGGCACCGGCCAGGCCGATGTGGCGACCGGCATGATGGCAAAAATGCTCGTTCCCATCACCAACGGCGTGGATATCACCTTCACCGGCGGCGCGCACATCGGCTGCAAGTCTCTGTACGTTCTCGCGGACAGCGAATACAACACTACCGCCGACCTGAAGGGTCAGAAGATTTCCACTCCGAACGGCATCGGCAAGTCCGACTATAACATCACCGCTCTGCTGCTTGACGCTGACGGCATCAACTACGCTACCGACGTGGAGCTCACGCAGGTCTCCGCCGACGCGTGTGTCGCCGCTATGCAGAACGGCGAGATCGCCGCGGCGCTGCTGAGCGATACCTTTGCCTACGCCATGGTGAAGGACGGCACGCTCAAGTGCATCCGCTCTCAGCTCGACAGCGACTTTGCAAGCCGCACTTGCTGCGTTATGGCCATGAACGGCACCTTCGTGAAGGAAAACCCGACCATCGCCAAGAAGGTAGCGCAGGCCGTGCAGAAGGCCCACAGCTGGATGCGCGACAACCCCGCTGAAGCCACGCAGGTGCTCATGGACATGGGCTGGAACGGCGGCAACTACGAGATGAACATCATGATCAACAATGCGCTGCAGTTCGGCCTTTCCGACGAATTCACCGGCGCGACGCTCAAGGACTTTATCGAGCGCTACGTCCGCCTCGGCCTCATCACCTCCATGGACGATACGGACGAGATCCTGAACCTCGCCTGGACGCCTATCCTCTAAACCTTAAACGATACCCTATAGAACAACCTCCCCGATTGCAGCTGCATTCGGGGAGGTTGTTCGTCTCGGACAGGAATGTCAAAAGAGAAGTTTCATTCGCCTTTTTCCGTCCTGGGTTTTCGTTGGTTTTTCGGTCCGCTGCTTTTTTTGCAGACAACCGGCCGCCCATTTAAAAAACCATGGGGAGGATTCATACAGATACGTGGAATTCATCACGGCGTCGGTCAATTCCTCCGTGGTTGATGGCCGGTATCCGAAGGGGGAAGGCTCATCGACAAGATCGTCCAGACCACCGCGGGCAGCCGTTTGGAAAAATCTTTTGGTGTCCTTGTTTACGGTCGCCAGACAGCAGAGATATTCTTCGGCTTTTCCAGCCCGCGGCAAGCGAGGGCCGCGCCCACGGCGCAGACCGCCGCCGCGATCCATGCCGTTGCCGGAGCGGAAAGAACATCGAGCAGACGCCCGGAAATGAGGCTTGCGAGCACGCCGCCTATGGTCGTCATGCTGAAGGCAAGGCTCTGTCCCTTGGCGGCGTCGTCGTAGGGGACGATGAGCGTGACATAGGCCACGATCGCGGGCGCGTACAGCGCATAGGACAGCACCTGAAGAGACTCCGCGGCAAAGAGCAGCGGGATGTTCGGCGCCGCGGCGATCGCGGCGGTCTTGAGCGCGAAGAAGATAAACGAAAACCGCAGCACGGCGGCGCAGCTCCTCCGACGGAAAATGCGCGAGAAGGACAGCATCGTCGGCACCTCGAGCGCGGTGAGGAACGCGGTGAGATAGCCGAGCGTCTCGATACCGCCGCCGGCGTGCTCCACAAAGTTGATGAGAAACGTGGACGTGGTGTTGTGCGAGAAAAAGAGAAGCGCCATTCCGGCGAGCAGCAGACAGAAGCGGGGACTCTCCCGCAGAAACACGCCGAGCGAGCGGCCCTGCGGCACCGGTGCGGCATGGCCGGAGAGCAGCTTCCTGCGCAGCCGGAGGACGGAGCGCGAGAGCAGCGCGTTGGAAACGCCCTGCAGCGCGGTGACGGCGAGTCCGGCAATGGGGATGACGCGCACGCCAAGACGCGTGACCCAAACGCCGAGCAGCATGGAAAGCACCATATACGCCGCCGATCCCATGCTGCGGGCAATGCCGTAATTGACGGGGGATTCGTAATGCTCAAAATCGGCGCAGAGCTTCAGATTGAGCGTGTTCACCGCGAGAGTGAACGCCAGCAGCAGCGGGTAGCACAGCGTCGTAACGACGCCGCGCGCCGGGAAAAACAGCAGAAGGAGGAAGAAAGCCGCCTGAAGCGTCAGCACCGGCCAGAGCACATCCGCCGCGTTGAAGCGCGGGGAGGTGTCCACAAAGGAGGAGAGCCCTGTGCCGAGCAGAAAGCCGAGAACGCTGCCCAGCGCGAGCATGCTGCCGAGCTTTGTGTTGCTGTAGCCAAGAGCGCCGAGATAAACGGCGGCAAAGCTGCTGGAAAGGCAGAAGACCATCCAGAATCCCACTTGATTGAGCGAGTAATACACCGTGATCCGTTTCGTGCTCACGCCGCGCCTCCTTTCGCCGTTGACGGTGATTCTATTATTCACAAAGGACACGCCGGTGTCAAGTATGCGTACCTGCACCGGCGTGTCTTAATGATTCGGATTTTTATTTCGCGGCGGCGTAGATCTTTTCGATATCCGCGGCGTACAGCCGGACAAGACCGCCGATCTTGAGCGTGTCGTTCTGCGTGCATTTCACGGCCATTTCGTGCATCTGTGCCCCGGTAATATCGCCAAGGCCGAGCTCGTGCAGATTCGACGGCATGCCGACCGAGCGGCAGAAGCTCTCGAACGCGGCGACGCCCGCGAGGGCGGTCTCCTCGGGGTTCGCGTAATTCATCTCGCAGCCCATGACCTTCACGGCAAAGCGCGTGAAGCGGGGGAGATTGGCGTGCATCACATACCGCGCCCAGCTGCCCCATACGGCGGCGAGACCGGCGCCGTGCGCCACATCGAACATGCCGCCGAGCTCGTGCTCAATCTTGTGCGTCGCCCAGTCCTGCACCTTGCCGACGCCCATAAGATTGTTGTGGGAAAGGCTGCCTGCCCACATGAGCTCGGCGCGCGCGTCGTAGTCGTTCGGGTCGGCGAGCGCCTTTTTGGTGTTTGCCATTACGGTTTTGAGAAGTCCCTCGCTCATGCGGTCGAGAAGCTCGGTATGCTCGGTGTTGGAGAAATAGCGCTCCATCGTGTGCATCATAATGTCCACGCCGCCGCTGGCGGTCTGATACGGGGGCAGCGTGCAGGTGAGCGCGGGGTTCATAATGGCAAAGCGCGGGCGGGAGCATTCGTAGTTGACGCCCTTTTTGAGCCAGCCGTCCTCGTTGGTGATGACGCAGGAGTTGCTCGTCTCGCTGCCCGCGGCGGAGATCGTCAGCACCGCGCCGACGGGAGCGCACGCCTTCGCCGTAGCCTTGCCCATGAAGAGATCCCAGATATCAAATTCGGGATTGGCGAGCGCGTAGCCGATGGCCTTCGCCGTGTCGATCACGCTGCCGCCGCCGACGGCGAGCAGAAAGTCCGCGCCGGTCTCCTTCGCAAGAGCGATGCCCTCGCGCACGCGGCTGAGCCGGGGATTCGGCTGCACGCCGCCGAGCAGCTCGTAAGGGATACCCGCGGCCTTGAGCGAATCGGTGCAGCGGCCGAGAAGCCCCGAGCGCACGGCGCTGCCGCCGCCGTAAACGACGAGCGCGTGCGTGCCGCCGCATTCGCGGACAAGCTCACCGCAGCGGCTTTCGGTGTCGCGCCCGAAAACGACCTTCGTGGGAACGCAGTATTCAAAGTTCTGCATGAGGAGTCCTTCCTTCCAGTGTATCTATGTAGGATTTTACGTCAAATGGGTCGAGCGGCGTATCGCGCCGCAGATAGAGCGGATGATGGGGATGGCCCTTTACGGAGCGCTTGCCCGCCGTGAACCACTCCGCGCCAAGCTCCTCGCCGACGGCGATCATGTCCGAAACGCAGCGCGGGAGATACGGGCGCATTTCAATGATGTTGCCCCAGGCTGCCCATACCGCCGGGCGGCGGGGGAGAGAGGCCTCGAGAACGTACCGGAACGCTGCCATATTCTCCGCGTGCAGATGCTCATTGAGCGCGGCGTCCATGTCGTTCGGGCGCGTGGCGCGCTGGGCGTAGACATTGAACATGATAAAGCTGTCATACCCGTTTGAGAGCGCGATGCGCTGCACGCTCTGGAGCGTCGGGTCGAGGGCGTCCGGCGCGGCGGTCGAGGGATTCACGCCGATGCAGATGAGCGGCTTTTCCCCGCGCGTGCCGAGAATGTATCGGTACTCGGTATAAAAATCCGGAACGTACAGCCAGCGCGCGGCGTCATAATCGCCGCGCTGTCCGCTCTTTTCCAGCGCTTCGCGGAACGGCAGCAGCTCGAGCGTATCGGTGTCGGCGGTCGGAATGTGCATGGAGAGGTCTCCTTATCTTTCGTTACTGCCGCAGCAGCGCGCGGCGCGCCTCGTGGTCAGGCATGACGGAGGCGATGAAGCGGTAAAAGGCCGCCGAGTGGTCGTGGTGACGGATGTGCGCGAGCTCGTGCACGACGACATAGTCGATCGCCTCCTCGGGGTACTGCATCAGCCGCCACGAAAAGCTGATCGCGTTCCTGCCGCTGCAGCTGCCGAAGCGGGTGCGCGCGCCGGTGATCGTCACGCGCGTCGGGTGCACGCCCATGAGCGCGGCATAGCGCTCGATCTTCGGCGGAAGGATCGTTTTGGCCTTTTCGATGAGCGCGCGGCGCTGCGCTTCGTCTGGCTCGGGGTGCGCGGCCTGCCGCGCCGCGAACCGCTCATGCTCGCGCGCGAGCCACGCGCTCTCCTTTTCCACGATCCGGCGGATCTCTGCCTCCGACGTGCAATACGGCGCGCGAACGACGAGCTGCCCGTCTTTATCGAGCCGCAGCCCGACGGTCCTCCGGTTTGCGCGGATGACGGTGTAGCTTTCCATCAGTACCACGCCCACCCGAAGAGGAGAATTTTGATGAGCCATTGCCCGATAGTATAGTCGACCGTTACGGGGATCTCCTTCGTGACGAACCCGTCGCCGGAAACGCAGGTGAGAACGGTCTCGCCGCGCGCGCAGGCGCGCACCTCGCCGGTCGAGAGATCGACCGAGGCAATGTTGATGTTCGTGTACCAGCGGACGGTCTTGTCGGAAGCGTCCTCCGGCGTGATCACGGCTTCGAGCGTCACGGTATCCTTATAGTGCAGCGTGAGCGCGTCCGGCAGTCCCTCTATGCCGCTCGCGGCGATGAGCATGGGGATGCTCTCCTCGCCGAGCAGCACGCCGCAGTCGGCACAGAAGCGCTGGCGCAGCCCCTCGCGGTCATAGGTTGGCGCGGTGACGGTCATCCAGTCGCCGGAAACGTGCTTCGGCACGGCGCGTTTTTCCATTTCCGCGCCGCAGAGCGCGCAGCGGAGCGTTTCCTCGCCGTCTTCGGTCTCGGTAGGCGCTTTCGTTTCCGTCCACTCGCCGGGGGTGTGCTGCGGCGGCGTGAACGTGTCGCGGTAGGAATAGCCGCACACGGCGCAGGTGTGCTCGGTATAGCCGAAAGTATCGCAGTTCCCGGTGACCACCGTGTCGGTATAGGACGGTTCAGCACATTTTTCCGGCTTTACGGCGGCAGAGTAATCGAAGATCTCATTCCGCTGAAAATCGGCGGTGCATTCGGTGATGTTCGTCCAGGTGAGAAACTCTCCGGCAAACGCTTCGCAGTAGGCACGCCGGTCGGCGTTATCCTCGAAAAACGTGATCTTGCCGGTCACGGCACAGCCGGAGATCGTGCCGATGTCCACGGCCTTGTCGTACTGATAGAACATACCGACAAGTCCGCCGTTGTGCGCATAGCCGCGGCAGGCGGCGTAGCCGTCGATCGCGGCGGTGCAGCCGGTGAGTGCCGCGTTGCCGCAGGAGAGAATGCCGCCGAGAAACTCCTCGCAGCGGAGCGACGCAATGCTCTCATCGGAGAAAACGAGTGTGGAATCCGCGGAGCAGTTCGTATACGTTCCGCCGCCGAAGCCGACGAGCCCACCGATACCGGCGATGCAGCGGTCGTGCTCATCGGCGGGTTCGCGCTGGCATGTCTCCGTGAGATCGATGCGGGCATCAAAAACGGAGACGTTTTCGAGCACCGTTTCAGGCGAAGCAAAGCCCGCGAGCGTTCCGGCGAACACATTCTCCGGCGTCTCCACGGCGATGCTTACGCCGCGCAGCGAAAGATCGCGGACCAAAGCGCCGCTGAGCACGGAGAAAAAGCCCGTGAGCGCGGTGTCGTAGGTCTTGTCGTTCCCGTCCACCGTCTCGGCGCGGTCTGCGCCGAGCGAGGAAATCGTGAGATTGTAAATGGTATGTCCGCCGCCGTCGAGCGTGCCGGAAAAGGCGATCGGCTGCCAGTCCACGCCGGTCATGTCGATGTCGGCGGTGAGAACAAAGTCGCCGTCCGGCGTCTCGCGCAGGAGCGAAAGCTCCTCCGCAGAGGATATTTCGCAGGGCGCGTCCGCCGCCGCAGCAGGGCAGCGCGCGAGCAGAAGCACGGCGCAAAGCGCGCCGGAAAGAAAGCGTTTAATGTTCATACGATGCCTCCTGTGATGCTGTCTAAGTATAGCACGCGCGTCAAATGTTTTGCAACTGCCGCCGCTATGCGATATAATGAAAAACCAGTAGGGACGGGGCTTCGCTCCGCCCGCAGACGATCGCAGCTTTCTTATGGAGTTATGCAGACATGAAATACTATTTCGCCCCCATGGAGGGAATCACAACGCACGTTTTCCGTGCGGTGCATTCGCGCCGTTTTCCCGGCGCGGACCGGTACTATACGCCGTTTTTCTCCCCGACGTCCGACCATCTCTTTACGCCGCGGGAGCTGCGCGAGCTGACGCCGGAGATGAGGTGCGCCGCGCCGGTCGTGCCGCAGGTCCTCTCCAAGTGCGCCGCGGACATCGTCTGGGCCGCCGAGGGGCTGCAAGACATGCGAGGAACGGCCCCAGCCGGAGGCAGTGGGCAGCGGAAAATGGTTCGTCCATTACATCCCAAAGACCGCCCTGTACACCCGCATGACGCACTACACGGATTTTGCCGAGTATCGGAGAGTGTGGAGCTGCGAAACGGCATCGGGGCAGAGCATTGTGTGCGCGACGGACGGGCCGGAAAAGGTCAGCGGAAGCTACCTCTTTTATGAAACGGACAGCGCCTATGTTCTTGTCAACGTCGGCGTGAGCGACGCCTCGCTTATGGAGAAAGCTGCCGAGACGATCGACTGGACGGCGTTTGATAAGGAAGGAGACGGGAAATGAAACGGATCATCGTTTTTCTGCTGCTGGCGGCGCTGCTGCTCGGCGGCTGCGGCACGCGGACGCCGGAGGCGGAAACATCAGAAACACCGAACGCAAGTGCCGCCGCGCCGAACACGGAAATTCGCGACTGGTCGGAGCCGAACGCAGTGGACGACAGCTACTCTTTTCAGCACGACCCAACGGCGTATTATGAGCAGACCGGCGACGATTCCGGCCTCTACGGCTTGATAACGAAAACCTGCCTTCCGGAATATGTGGATCGCTGGGTAGACGGTGGGGAGATTTTGTGGACGGAGTTTCATGGTCTGAGCAGCGGCGGAAACCAGAGCGGCGCTTATTACGGCTGGATCGCCTTCACAGGCACGCCGAAAACCGAGCTTGGCTGGCGCACGGCGGACTTTAACGGAACTGAATGCTACTGCCGCAGCATCTTTATCCGCGAGATCCCCAATGGAGACGGCACATACACGGTCGTCACGGCAAAGAGCTGGCCCATGGAGGTTGTCCTTGTCAACGATACCGTCGCCGCCATTGGGATCGAAGACCTGTTTTCCGGCTGCGCCCTTCCGACGCTCGCGAGCGCGGAGCTGTACGTTTCGCAGCTCGGAAAAAGCTTTGTTATGACGGAGGAGACGGCGCTCCGTTCGCTTGAAAAGGCGCTTTCCAAAGAAGCGGACACCGTGCGCATCACCCCCACGGGGGCGGACTTCGCCGGGCAGGAAACTCTCTGCCCGCTCTACCTGCGCTTTGCCGACGGGAGACGCGCGCTTCTCTTCACCGCCGGGGACGGCGCGGACGGCTGTGCCGACGGGTCGCTGCTGCCGTGCGCGGTGTTCGGCGCGGAAAGCGTATTTGAGCGCTTCGGCGTGCCGCTCGAAGCGGCAGGTTATACTCATAACGCTGACGGGACTACCACTGTGACCAATTCAATGGGCGGCGGTACTTCCGACGGCATGACGAGCACGGCGCGCTACGATGCGCAGGGGCGGCTGGTGTATTGGGAACGGGCTTGGACGTGGGCCAATCGGGACGATACGGATGTCCACATCGAGACGGTTTCCTACCGCGAGGACGGGAAAATCGCTTCCACATTGGGCCGCTCGCATTTCGGCCAGAGCGACGAATATACAACGCTCACAACGTATGTCTACAATGAGCGCGGCGATCTCACGCGCATCAACGTGGAATACGATCCGACGGATATTTTCGGCCCCGGATACTACCGGGAGCTGCGCTACGATGAGCAGAACCGGCTCGTCGCCTATGTTTTCCACTATGCCGACGGCAGGGAAGGCCTCCCGAGCGGCAACACCTATTTCTGGTACACAGAGGACGGGCAGCGCTGCTACTACCATGTGGACACGAACGGTAACCTTGTCGGCGGGCCGGACGGCACCTCGGGCGACAACCCTCTCCGCAAGTAAAGCGGACAGCTCTAAAACTAAAAGACAGAGCCTGCGGCATCCCATGGGCCGCAGGCTCTGTTTCTGTCATTTATTCTTCTTTCAGCGCTTCGCGCACGGGCTGCCACGCGTTGATGAGCGCATCGAGTGAGCGCGCGGCGTTTGCGGGGCTCGTGGAGGGAAGGACGGCGTCCTCCCGCCCGGTGAGCGGGTAGATATACTTCCGGTACAGCCGGTGGGCCGTTCCGCCGTTCGTGAAGATCTGCCGGATGGAGGCCGTTTCCAGAATGGGCGTAAGGTCGTTCGGCACGGCGTTCCGGATGGAGGCGTCGGATGAACCCGCAATATCGCACGAGGCGATCACATCCCAGAGCGCAATGTGGTTTGCGAGAAGAAACGCGCGCTTTTCCTCCACCGTCTGCGGCACGTCCGTGCCGAGCAGCGCCGCCATTACCCGCCAGAAGCGGTTTTGCGGATGCCCGTAAAAGAACCTCTGCTCGCGGGACTTCACCGAGGGAAACGAGCCGAGGATCAGTATCCGGGAGTCCGGCGCATAGATCGCCGGGAAGGGGTGGCACAGCGATTCCATTTCCATTTTAATCACCTCCGGCGCGGCAATTATCCATAAGAGTATATAACCGCACCGGCAACTTTGCAAGAGAAATGCTTTAGCCGTGCCCCTCGGCGATCATGCGCATGGCGCTGCTCGGCGCTTCCGGCTGCGGCAAGAGCGTAACGCTCAAATGCATTGCCGGGATCATGACGCCGGACAGGGGACACATCATCCTCGACGGCGAAACGCTCTTCGACAGCGAAAAGCACATCGATCTCCCGCCGCAGAAGCGGCGGATAGGGTATCTCTTCCAGCAGTACGCTCTCTTTCCGAACATGACGGTGCTGCAGAACATCCGGTGCGGCATCCGCTCCGGCAGCCGCGCCGAAAAGCGCCGCCGCGCGGAGGAGAAGCTGCGCCGCTTCCAGCTGGAAGGGCTGGAGAAAAAGTACCCGGCTCAGCTCTCCGGCGGACAGCAGCAGCGCACGGCCCCCGGCGAGAGAACGACCGCAGCGTTCAACATCCTCACGGACAAATGCCTGTGCTACAAGTGAAAGTGAAATAGCAAGAGGGACGGTTTTCGCTGATATATTCGCGAATCAAGCGTTTAAACCTTCAGTATGAAATGGCTTTTATGAAAGTCCAGAAGTCCTTCGCTGCGCATTTTGCCAAGTTCCAGCGAGAGACCGCTGCGCTCCACCGCAAGGTAATCCGCGAGCTGCTGGCGGGAAAAGGGAATGTCAAATTCATACGTCCCGAGCCGCTGCGCCTCGGCGGAGAAGTAGGACATCAGCTTGGCGCGCGTCGTGCGCTGCCCCATATGCGTGAGCTTTTCGCCGAAGCGCAGATTTTTCTCGGCAAGCTCGCCGAGAAGATTCCGGATGATGCGGCTGTGGTGCTCACAGGCGGACGGACACACATTCAAAACGCGCTTTACGTTCAGGAACATTGCCGTGACGGGCGTTTCGGCGAGCACGCTTACATTCAGCAGCGAGCCGGGCGCGCAGGCATACGCGGCGGCAAACGTCTGTCCCGGCCCCGCTTTGGAGAGAATGTTGCGGTTGCCCCAAATATCCTCCTGCACGACAAGAACACTGCCCGAGAGCACAAGACCGATCGACTCGGCCGTATCACCGGTGCGGAGCAGAAAGGTGTCCTTCGGAAAGCGTTCTTCTCTCGTCTCCAGACAGGAGAGCATGGCCGCAAGCTCCGTCTCGGAAATGCCCGAAAAAAGCGAAGACGACCGGATAACTGGCAAAAATTCTTTCATAAAAACTTCTTTCGTTGAAAATTCAACCGACTTGTTGAAAGTATTATACTACAATCCAGACGTAAAACACAAGGAGGGCACAAAAATGAAAAGAAGGATCATTGAGATCGACCGGGATAAATGCAACGGCTGCGGCGCGTGTGCCGCGGCGTGCCACGAGGGGGCCATCGCTATGGTAAACGGCAAGGCGCAGCTCATGCGCGACGATTACTGCGACGGTCTGGGCGACTGCCTGCCCGCCTGTCCCACCGGCGCGATCTCCTTCGTGGAGCGCGAAGCCGCCGCTTACGATGAGCAGGCGGTGCTCGCCAATAAGCAGAAGAAAATGCAGCAGCAGGGGATGAGTATTCACGGCGGCTGCCCCGGAACGCGGATGAGAACCTTCCGGCACGAGGCGGCGTCCGGCACCGAGCCTGCCCCGTCTGCGGCGCAGAGCCGCCTTTCCCAGTGGCCGGTGCAGATCAAGCTCGTACCGGTGCGCGCGCCGTTTTTTGATGGGGCCAAGCTGCTCATCGCCGCGGACTGCACGGCGTATGCCTATGCCACCTTTCACGAGCGGTTTATCAAGGGACACATCACCCTTGTGGGCTGCCCGAAGCTCGACAGCGCGGACTATTCCGAAAAGCTCACCGAGATCATCCGGAGCAATGATATAAAAAGCGTGACCGTTGTCCGCATGGAGGTCCCCTGCTGCGGCGGACTGGAGCACGCGGCGAAGACCGCCTTGCAGCAGAGCGGAAAATTCATCCCGTGGCAGGTCGTGACGATCTCCACGGACGGCAGGATCCTCGACTGAGAGATGGATAAAGGAGTGCAGGTCGCCTGAACATCACTTACGGACAGAACGGCGATTATCTTATCCCGAACATCATTATCCGCAAGACCAAGCCCCTC
>OKSD01000865.1_pt1 | contig 32496 bp, 37 predicted proteins | sample 1601221 | NCBI WGS metagenome assembly OKSD01 (sample SAMEA3541550, study PRJEB24748) | human gut metagenome | biome: human gut; feature: human-associated habitat; material: faeces | place: China | collected 2012
GGAGATCGTCAGCGCGCTGCTCGAAGAGGAGACCTCGTTGCCCAGTTCGCACCCGTTGCCCAGTTCGCACCCGTTGCCCAGTTTGATATTGCGCGCCTCAAATTCGGAGGCTAATTCAGAAAGTTCATTGTACTGAAAGGGTGTCCAGCCTTTGTCTGAAACCCAGAGATAAATTGTTTTCATGGTGGGTATGTTTTGTGTTTAAAGTCCGTGGTTAATCCTCAATTACCGTAAGTAGCTCTATATCGTCAGCTCTACGCCTTGCTCGGCGCATCATGCGACACTCAAAGCTGGAGCTCAATAATTCAACCGAGAACAGGCAGAGAAGAATCGCCGCTCCGACCCGCCGGGTCATTTCCGATATGTTAAGCGTGATGCCGAAGTTCTGCGTGAAATACCAGGTGACAAGTGCATGCAATGTTCGCTTGCAGCCCGTCTTGTCGTAGATGCTTTGCAGATGATTCGCCACACACTGGTAGATGACGTTAAGCCGCTCTGCGATCTCCCGGGCGGAATAGCCCAATACTACGAGGTTAATCACCTCACGCTCGCGCTTACTAAGTATGGTGTCGGTTTTCATTGTCCTATGCCAAACCCCAAGGGCTATCTACACCCCACTTCATGAAAATCTGCTCTATCTTCTCCCGCTCCGTGGGGGTGTGGTTCACATAGCCGTACTTGCGGTTGTGAAATGCCTTGTTCGACAGCCCGCCATCTTTTAATGCCTGACTGATTTCGTCCATTGCAATGCTGGCAAGGTCACGGCCCTTTCTTCGAGCACGGATGATATTGTAGCCTTTTACAAAGGCGCAGCGTTCGATGTCGTTCTTTTGAGTATTCATAGATTTGTTTATTCTTGCCGGGTTAATTTTCATCGGTCAACATGATCATGATTGATGTAATGCCTGCAACCATCAGCAATAGGCCTCCAATACAACAAAAACCGCATACACATTTAGCATAAAAGCCGAGGGGCTCGATAGCACGTAAAGCAAGGATAAGCGTTACTAATGCGATACCCGTAGAAATGAAAGCTACAACTGCTACTATTGTCCGAGCTATTACTTTTTGATAATTCATAGCTTTGTTTATTTATTCAGTATCGCCATTATTCGTTCGATGCAGGCGGCTTGCTCCTCAAGCAGTGTAGCCAGGCGGTCAGTGATTAATTCATTCATGGTATGGTTATTTTTAGTCTCCATAGTACATTCCGCGGACGCCATAGAAATCTGACGGCACCGTCAACAGCTCGGGGCGGTACTCCGTGGCCTTCGGCTGATCCGTCGGGCGGTTCTCGATCTTCGCCGTCATGATCGCCAACTTCTCATTGCGCCAAGCCTTCTTGAGGCAGGCCGAGAACGACATTGAGGCGTTGGCGCGTTTCAGATACCAAGCGTTGCGCATGATCTTCGATTTGTTGTAGGTTGCTTTCATGGCGATTTATAGTAATCCTTTAAAAAAAAAGTTCTTTGAACCGATCCAGGCCTGCATTGTGTTGTGTCATACTGGTGCGTGCAACCTGCTATCCTCTACAAGTCCGCATCCCCGGTTTCCCGGATACAGCGTAATGACTGCTGCCGACTCCCGGAAATCATAACCCGTACGAATCCGTTTACGGTGGCAAAGCGACCACACACGCTCACATTGACCTATGCCGTATAACTTGCCTACACGTTCCAAGCGTGGCGGATATAGCCCAAGCCAACCGCAACTACTCGGCTTTTTGTATCTCTCACAATAGGTGTCCCGCAGCACGTTTTCCATCAATCTCGGCGGCGGGATTCGAACCCGCCCGGTTCAAAGAACTTGATTAAACCCTATTGGCATAATATTTTGCCCCTTCGGATTTGGTTGTTTCAACTATTTTTGTATATCTTTACATTGTTTATCGGTGTATAACACTCTACCTTTGCGGTGTAGTTTAGTTCTACATTGCAAATATAGATATTTTATCTTGATATTATCAAGATTTATAAAGATATTTTGTATAAATAATTATTATAATATTGTCAATTTCCATATGTTATTAGATATTAAGAAGTTTGCCTTTGACATGCAGCTTAAACAACAAGATTTAAGCGAAGTTATAGGTGTAGCTCAATCGCAGATATCAGCAATGATGAATGGGAAACGAGAAATAAAAGAGGAGCATATAGAAAGGCTAAAGGTTAAATATGGCGATATAATATCAAGATATATCATTCAAAACCAAACCGGGGAAACCCCAAAAGATAACCCTATTACTAACTCAACAAAAATTCAGGAGATGGATCCACTTACACAGGACTACATCAACACCCTGAAAGAGCAGCTCGCAAAAGTGACTGCAGTAGTGGCGAACCAAACTGCAATCATTGAACGATTAACTCAGAAGGGTGATGGTGAAGTCCTCTCTCGAAGAATGGGTGCAGTCGAAAAAAAGCAAGATGAATTAACGGAAAACCTGTGACGCGTCATCGTGCAGATTGCACCCGAAAGGAGGCGAACACCCTCCTTTCAAAATGGGCAATTTTGCGATGGGCTAAAAAATGTTCTTTTCAGATATATTAATATTTTGTGCATCAGCTCATTATAGCACAAAAAGACGAGGGGGGGGGATTTTTGGATAGAGAATAACAGATACGGACATTCACCCCCATAACAAAGTAAATAATGCCCCTCTCCGAGTTTTCGGGGGGGGGTAAGTTGTATAATAAAAATAACTTAAACTATGGAACTTTTTATTACCATCTTGGTGGCTGTTTTCGGCATTTTGCAAATTATCCTATTTTTCAAGTTATGGGGTATGACAAATAATGTCGCCCGTATTAAAGAATACGTCGGGCGAATAGATGAACGCGCAAACAACCAAGTGATACTAAACGAAGCGAGTGATAATCATAATGAAGATTCTATCCCTGATTGGGCAATAGGCAGTCGCGTCGTTCGTAAAGCTACTGAAAAACAAATGAAAATAATTGGTCTAAACTCTAATGGGACTTTCGTATGCACAACAGATGGTTTAATTGCAGGATCGTATCGTCGCGATGAACTTATCCCTTGGAGTGAGTGGCTTGAGATAATAAAAAAATAATTTTTAATAAATAGATGAGGAATACACAATTCACTGAGCATGAAAAAATTCATCTATTCACTCTGCCTAAGTCTTCTGTCAATAGCATTAAGTATTGTATCAATATGTATTGCGGCATATAGAACCCCGGAGCTTGCATTCGATTATCAAGGCATCATAGTCGGCACATTAGCTATGCTCGTTACAATGCTAATTGGCTGGCAGATTTACAATATTATTGATATTAAATCAACTATTTATAAATTCACCAAGAAAATAAAGGATATTGATAAAATAAAAAAGGACACTGAAATGCAAAGTATATATATTGATGCTCAGTGTTCTGATTTAAGTGCACATTCATTATATATACAACGTCGATATATTGAAGCAATAGAGCAGATTATTAAGTCATTACGCAAATATTCTCTCATTGAAAAAAAACATATCGTACCTGCGAATATTGAAATGTGCTTCATCAATTTCGCCGCTTCACTCCAGGATGAATGTCAAAACAATAGGGTTAGTCCTGAAAAAGATTTATATATAGCGTTGCTCGCTAATTTAAGACGTCATCCTATACTATTTAATGATCCCGAAAGAAATGAGGCAATGCAATGGCTTGTCGAATTATCCATACAACAAGGAGATACCATCGGGAAATCATTATCTCCCGAAATTAATCAACAGATTAGCGATTATATAGTAGCCCATGAAGACAAATTGTCAAAATTAAAAATCGAATAAAATAGAATAATATGGATTTAATGGACTTAATAAATTTAATTGCTATTGCTATTGCTATAGTTATTGGAATACTTATCATCATATTCTTTTTTAGGATGTGTATTGATTTACGGGCAATAAAAAATATTATGAATGACAGGATGTGTATTGATTTACGAGCAATAAAAAACATTATGATTGATATTCAGACTATATACGCCTCTGACCCGGATATAGTTGAACGAGTAAAGAAATACCAAAAGGAACACAACCTATAGCAACCTCGCATACCCTCCACGCCCTGGCATCTGTCGGGGCAAGTACGCTGGAAAAATCAATTTAATAGGATAATATGAAGAAGATTTTACTAACCCTTATTGTTGTATTATTATCCGGAACGGTTTATGCTCAAAAACAGAATGACAATGTATCAAGCCCTTTCCTTGCAAAAAGTTTTGGAAACCGCAATGCAGACATATCTAAGTTTGACAATAAAGGAAGATCATTTAAATGGAAATTAACACCTTTGAATACTGTTATCGGGTCTTCAATGATAGGCGCATCCGCTGCAACATATATGCTTACCAGCTCAATAATCGACAATAAGATAGCTAATGAATCTGATGTAGAAAAAATATCGTCTCTTGCCAAGACAAAGCGCACGGTCGGATTTGTATGTGCAGGCACATCCGTAATCGGAATTGTAGTGGTTTTAACGGGGTTGCATAAGGAGTACGCCCAAGGAATAGAAATCGGACATAATTTAACCGTATCAGATTATGGCGCAGGAATCAGCTTGACAAAGAAGTTTTAATCCCTCCCCTACCTTTCAGCCCCGGCCGTATAACCGGGGCTTTTTTGTACCTTTAGGACAATGAAGGCCGCCAAAATAAGGTTCCCTTATAGAGAAAACACAAACCTTTAGAACAATCCGCCCAAGAATATTTTTTTCAAAATATTTCATCATTTTCCATTGTTATTTAAATATCCGTCGAAATCTTTGCATTGTAAGCCTGTGAGGATGCAGGCAACGGCCGAACATCGAAAGTACATTGCTATCGTAGCAGAAGGTCTGTTGGCGCATCCGTCGGCAGACCTTCATTTATGGCAAAGAGTGTAAAAGACACAAAGGCGAACGACACCATCAAGCCCACCCGCAAAGTGGGCCGTCCTCGTACATATACCCCCGAAGCTCTCGAAGTTAAATTTGAGGAATATACCAATTGGATAAAGGACAATCCAATCAAAAAACAAGTGCCCACAAAACATGGCCTTGTAGACCTAGAACTCCAACGTCCTAAAACTATTGTTGGGTTCTGTGTATATGCGGGAATACTCCGTGACACATTTTTTGATTACGGCAAAAGGGAGGAGTTTTTCCACATCATTGCGCGCGTGCGCGAAGAAATTGAAGCCGATCAATTGTCGGGCGCAATAGCTGGCATATACGATTCCGGCGTCATTACACGTGTTCTCAAACTCGCCGACAAACAGGATATAACCACCAACGGCGAGAGCATCAACAAGCCTCGGGAGACGGTACAAGTCATACTTGATCCGGAAGCTGCATCTATCATCCAGTCCATCGGCAAACAAAGCACGAATGAAAATGGAGCTTGATGCACGCACATATCGGGGCAAGGTCTACAAGATCATGCTGTACTTCTTCCGCAAGTACCGCAATAAAGGCGTCGTACTACGCATATTCAACGAGGGGAGTTCCCGTTCGGGGAAGACTTTCGACACCTTCGACTTCCTGTATGACATCTGTGCTGCGGGTGATGGTGCATATAAAATCTATGTCTACCGCTCCACCTTGCAAGACTGCAAAGAAAAGGCATTGGGAGACTTCAAGAAGAAACTACAATGCCGCGGGATATATGATCCCGACAGCATGTATAGCGAGAAGATACTCCCCGAATACCACATAGGCGACAGCATCATCCGGTTCCGTGGGCTTGACAAGATGGATGTGAAGGAGGGGCACGACTGCGACATCATATACTTCAACGAAATGTTGGACGACATATCGCCGGCGCAGTTCAATAATATCACGATGCGTTGTACAACCATGATTATTGGCGACTGGAACCCCAAATATACGGAACACTGGGTTTTTGAGCTTGAAGGGCAGCCGGATACCATATTCACCAAAACAACCTACAAGGACAATCCTTTCTGCCCTGACAGCGTACGCAGGACTATCGAAAGTTACGAACCCACGCCGGAAAATATCGCAGCAGGAACCGCCGACGAATTCAGATGGAAGGTATACGGTCTCGGGGAGCGCGCGGCGCAGGAAGGATTGATATTCCCCAACATAGACTGGATCGACAGTTTTCCGGACGATTTGGAATATACAGCCTATGGCATCGACTTCGGCTTCACAAATGATCCGACGGCTATTATTCATGTCGGAGTGCGAGGGCGTGACTTATATCTGCATGAACGCTTTTATTCGCCCGTAGACGATCCCGAGGTATTGTATAACATCGTGGCCCCAATTCTCGGTAAACACGGATATGCCATAGCAGATAGCGCGGATAAATACGCCAAGAATCCGGAAGGCATGGTGCGTTCCCTTCAACTTCGGGGGTTAAATGTAATCAAGGCCAAGAAATTCCAGGATAGTATTACCATCGGTATATCCTACATGAAAAACTTCCGCATCCACTGCGTCAAGACCAAGAACATGAAAAACGAAGCCAATACCTATGTGTGGGATTCTATAAACGGGCTGGCGATAAATAAACCCGTAGATAAGAATAATCACCTTTGGGATGCAGCCCGATACGTCGTGATGACTGCATTCCGCAATCATATTGCCGCATGAAACTCCTTGGATACGAAATAAAGATGTCTAAATGTTCCGAAAAGACCGGAGCCCCGCAGCAAAGCCTATACATAGACCTGCGGGACTGGCAAAATCTGCTCGGGACGAAGGATGAGTTTATCGACACCTCCACACCGGACGGGCAGGCGCGCGCATTCGCGTCATGCTCTATTTTAGCTTCTATCATCACGAAGAAAGTATCTGCCATATCGGATGCCCGGTATTGGGCGAAAGACGACAAAGGGGAAGATATTGAAAAGCCGCGCGAGTTCGAGCGGATTAACCACCCCAATCCCTACCAAACTCTTTCGGAATTCGTTTGCATGATCGAGTTCTTCTCTCAGATATTCGGCAAGGCTTATATTGTGAAGGTACCTTTGGTCGGAATTAAGGGTGATTTCGAATTGTATGTAATACCTAACCTCATGGTTACGGAAAACGAGGTACCATCCTCCATACCTTCGTTTGCACCCAACTCCGATATCCGTGATTACACCATAAACCTTGGGGGCGGGATAAACCTGACGATCCCCAAAGAGGAGATGTTCGTTGTAAACGACGTAACTTACGCGCTTAACAAGATTGGGAGCGCTACTTCACGGCTTGTCGCCCTCAAGCACCCTGTCAACACTTTCCTGGCCTCCTACCAAGCCGTAAACGAATTACTCGTCAACCGGGGTATGCTCGGCATTCTCTCCCTCATGTCAGATGATCCGATGGTCGATAATATCGTGCCGGCCACCAAAGAGGACAAGGAAGCGCTCCGTGAGCAATTGGACAAATACGGGATCATGCGCAACAAATGCAAGATCGCCATTACGTCATACAAGGCATCCTTTGTGCCTGTGTCGTCCACTATTTCCGACCTCGGACTTACAGACATTCAGCGCAACTGCAAGAAAGACATCGCTTATACATATCAGGTGCCCAGCATTCTGCTCGACGTAGAAGGTAGCACCTACAGCAATTTCGGAGAGGCCAAGATCGAATTCTACGTGAATGACATTATTCCTTCTGCACAAAATATAATGCGCGTGCTCAACAAGATATACGGCTTCACAGGATTCGGATTCATGCCGTTCTTCGACCATCTGGAAATGTTCCAGCCCTCAAAGAAAGACCAGGCGGAATGTATGAACAGCGCCGTAAATTATATCGGAGCTGCCATACAATTAGGAATAATGACACCAGAGGAAGGTAGAAGCGAACTATTAAAATATCAAATCTAATATGGAAGACAGAATAAAATCATTCAAGGGAAGTATAGACGACATCAAACGCGATCAGGGCGTTGTTGTCATTGCCATATCAAAGTTCAACGAAGAGGATCATGCAGAAGACATTGTGCGCAAAGGGGCGTTCACCAAATCCTTTGCCGACATGTCCCGGATCAAACACTGCATCGACCACAAACAAGACTTGGATCATGTTGTTGGGACGCCTCGAAAAGCATGGGAAACAGATGAATATGCCCTCGTCGAGAGCAAACTTATACTCGGTAAGGCAGCTGGGCATGATATATTCGAATACTATAAGCATTGCGCAGACGAGAAACGAGATGTCGAACACTCCTACTGCTACCGGGTTCTCAACAAGAACCACAACGATGCTATTGCGGGAGATGACATCGCGGAGCTGCAGCTCAAGTATGAGTACAGCACCGTGTTCGCAGGCTGCAATCCCTTCACCCCAGCTCTTGACGTCAAGGGCTTGCAAAGCGTAGAGGACATCATTGCCTATCAAGAAGAGCTCAACAACATCCTGCGCAAATGCGACCTTTCGGAAGCAGGAGGAAACAGGATTGAAGCACTTTGCAACAGCCTCAAAAGCGCCCTAAACATCCTGGGCAACAAATCTTCGGATGACACTGAAATCATCGAAATAGTCAGAAAAACATTGTTTAACTAAACCAATTCACACATGAACGACGACATCAAGAAAGAGCTGAAAGGAATACTCGATGAATACAAGTCGGGGCTTATCGGCAAAGCAGACTTCGAGGCCAAAATGAAGGCTATCGAAGACAAAGTAGACGCTCTCGATCAAACAAAATCCCTCGACGAGATCCGGGAGATAATCAAAGAGCAAGGGCGCACCATCAGCCTCATGCAGAAATCCACCGTTTCATCCGAGAATGAAGCGCAGGAGAAGATCAAGGCATTCTTCTCAGGGAAAGAGAACATCGACGCCGTAAAGGGCGGCCGCACGGTAAGTATCGAGATCGAGATGAAGGCCGAGGCAGCAGCCATGACGACCACGACGGCCGCTGTCCCCATCGCGGCATTCAACACCGAAGTCGTGCCGGGCATTGCAGCAGCGGCTACCGAGCCGAATGCGATCCTGCCCCGCTTGCAGAAAGGCACGACAAGTTCCCCGACAATCAAGTGGATCAACCGTAAAGACCCCGACGGCGGCTCGGCATTCATTGCCGAAGGAACTCTCAAGCCCCTTATGAGCTGGGGATACGAGGAGGAGACGTCTACGGCAAAGAAGGTTGCCGTTCGCGCAAAGCTCTCGACGGAAATCCTCGAAGATGCGGATTTCATCCGCGGGGAGGTGAACACCCTGCTGCGTCAAGACTTGATGCAGACCGTGGAAGAGAAGGTTATCGCAGGAACCGGCACCGGGAACGAGATTCTCGGCGTAACAACAAAAGCCCCTGGCTATACCATTACGGAGCTCAACGGGAAAATCTCCATGCCCAACATTGCCGACGTTGTGCGCGCTGGCGTTCTGCAACTTCGCCTGCTGCATTTCTCTCCCGACGTTCTCTTCCTTCATCCGACCGACAAGGCGATCTTCGACGTAACGAAAGATACCGCCGGGCATTACCTGACTGACGAGATGCGCAAGATCATCGGCAACATCTCCGTTGTAGAAACCACCAACATTCCCGCAGGTAAGTTCCTGCTGATGGATTCCTCGCGCTGGAAAGTTCGTCCCTACCGCGCGCTGCGACTGGAATGGGGCCGTGACGGCGACGATTTCAGCCACAACATGGTGACGGTGATCGCCGAAATGCGCCTTCACTCATACCAGAACTCCATCGACGCCGGGTCTGTCATCTACGACGACTTCGCAACCGTACAGGCCGCCCTGGAGAAAACCGCCGAGGCAGCAGCATAGTCATTAACTTAAACGAACAACAACATGGAAGATATGAAGAAGATCGACCTCACCAAGAGGGTAACTATCGTAAGCACAGGCAAGTCTATCTATATGCCCGAGAAAGGCAAAGAGTACAACGTGTCGCCCTTGCATGCCGAAACGCTTGTGAAATCGGGCAAAGCCACGTACAAGACCAAAGTTGCCAACTAACAAGGCGGGGAGGCGCCGGAAAGCGTCTCCCCTTTTTTCTTATGCTTATAGACTATACATACTTCGAACAGGATCCCACATATATTGCGGGAATAGACGTCAAAAGCGGATGCACCCCGACTGGCGCCGCACAGGAGATTGTACGGAATGTCGAGAGTTGCATACGCAGGTATGAGCCTAAATTCCTTCGGATGCTCCTTGGGATATATGTGGCAGAGAATATCGACAAATATCCTGAAATAGCCGCAAAAATAGCAAATACAGACACAAAACAGTCTCCCATCGCTAAGTATGTCTATTTCTATTACCTGCGAGAACATGTTGCCTTCAATACGATGGCTGGCGAGAAAATCAAAATGACCGACAACAGTCGTGCCGCCTCCCCGTGGTACAGACTTGTGCCCCTATGGAACGAGATGGTCGACGAGTGTCATCAACTGGCAGGCTCGCTATGCGGCGAAACAGACGTAAAGCCGGATTATTCGTCGGATATTTTTGAAAAGATAAACAGGTTCGGATTATGAAAATATCACCCAACGATACCATCAGGAAAGTAATTATAAAGAACGGCACCTTATTCGGTATCGGCAATAAACGAATATACGAATCTATTGCGGCATTACCCAAGCCTGAGTATGTTAAGGAAAAACGTCGCATATTCGGATGGAAGAAGCACGAGGCCCGAAGCGTCGCAGGTATAACGATGGGTGAATTGAACGCCATAGAAAGGATCGAGGCCACCGACGAGTATTTCGTAAAGGTTCTGGCCGTCATGCTGGGTTTAATAAGCCCAAAGGGAAAAGGATCAAAACGCATTGACTGGGAGGGAGCAGGATACGGCATTGCCCGAGAAAGGGTGCTTGAACTACAATTCATTCGCGCTTATCGTTATTTCATTGAAATACAAAACGAACTCAAAGGCGTAGCAAAGGCGTGGAAAAAGCTCGAAATGCCCCTGACGCCACAAGAAGCAAACGCACAAGTACAACGCAAGAACCGGGGCATGAGTACAATATGCTTAGGATACTGCCAGCTTGTAGGGGGTGCTATTCAGCCAAGCGATGTATGGCACCTGAGGTGGTCGACCGTATACCTTGCATATGAAGCCGAGAGGGACAAAAACATGGCACAACGCAAGCTCGCTCAGATGAACAAGCCCAAACCATCCAAAAGTCGCAGACGATGAGAAAGAGCCTCAGTAAAATATTCGAAGATGCTGCCAAAGAGTGCGGCGTCAACACATGCCTATATGCCAGGATCAAAGAGGCGAATTATCTGCTGGATTACGTCAAAGAGTACCCTGTAATGCTGCGGCTGTTCCAGGAACCGATATACGAAACCAACCTGACAAACAGGCGTCGTCGTAGGACAACGCTTTACTTTCTCGATGCACTCGGGAAGCCAGAGCCGGATACACAGACCGAAGCAGCCCCCATTGCGGATCGCATGGAGCAAATGGCGTTTTCATTCATCGACAAACTACGTCGCAATGGGATAGAGGTGCAGGTTGAAAGCCTGCAAGGAGTGGTTGAAAAACTGGATGCCCTGGCCGCGGGTGTAGAGGCAAAACTCGTCCTTACATACAATGTTTGCTGATGGACATATCGAAGATAGAGAACTTTTTCAGCCCTGAAAAGCTGGTTGCCATCTGTAACGAGGAATTCAGCACCCTTAAAGAGCAGGTGACAATAAATCTGCAAACAAAACGCACAAACAGCGGTAAAAATGTGAACTCCCTGAATGTCCCGGAAGAGACTACCGGCGCTACGGCAGATAGTATGGCGTCGCAAGTGGAAAGCAATGCCAGAGGGTTCACGGTCTCGTTTGTGGGGCGGCATAACATCAAGAATATAGACGAGGGTAACTCTCCGCAGGATGCACAAGAAGAATTCGGAAGCTTCGAAAGTTTCTATCAGAACATAAAGCAATGGGCACGCGACAAAGAGGCACGCTATGGATTGGAATTCAAAAGCATCGACGCATATTGGGCGGCCAAGAAGCTGTGGGAGGAAGGCAGCATCTTGTACCGCTCGGGAGGGGGCACCGAGATTATCAAAGACCTGTTGCCGCAAACCGTGGATAACATCGACAAAAGAATTACGGAAGTGATCGACACATCCATATACGAAATGCTCGAAACAACAATAGAACTATGATCCGATATACATTGTCCGGTACAGGAGGCACCGCAGATTTTCCCAATGACATATGCTTCACACGGGAGAAATCCACCTTCGTGCGATTTACAGCCACAGCCATAGATCCGGACTACGGCACAGAAGTGAAGCTGCGAATATCATATGGAGCAACATCAATAGTCCTATCCAGAAATGTCTCGGGAGCAGGAAAATCCGTTGTTTTCCCCTTGACGGCAATATTGGAATCGCTGGCCGCTGACTATTCGGCAACATTCATAAACAATGTGGTGCTCATAGTTGAGTTTGGCGATGGATCAGCCACTCACACGCTCAATACTATTCTTATCGGTACCTGTGAAAAAGAAATAATCCCTATCTCGGCACAGAATGCCGCCGCGGGAGATGTAACCAACTACCCTTCCGCCAGGAAAATCGTGGTATACCCCGGGTTCAACATAACCCAATCCATCTTTATCCCCAAGCTCACGACAGAGCAAATAGAGGTGGAAACAGAGAATGGGGTCATCGTCACCAGTGGCATGTCCTCGAAACCGTTTGCGGAGTTCAATCCATCGACGGTAAGATGGGATGGGGATACGTATGTTGAGATAAGCGTCTATAACCCCAACCTTGCCAACACCTTTCAATTTCCCATCGAGATAGATAGGTGTACCGATGGGATGCTTGTCAAATGGACGGATAAAGGCGGCATCCCTTACATATATCGGTGGAGTATAGAGACGGCGAGGGACGAAATATCTATCCAGGACGCCTATTCACTACTCGATGATAACCTGCAACCGTGTGAGGCCCAAAGTAAGATACTCACAAAGACATACACGCTGCATAGTCGCCTTGTAGATCAGGATATATACGACCTGTGTAAATCCATCCTCGCCGGGCGCGACATAAGCTACTACGACAGCGCAACGGAGCAATGGCGCCGGTGTAGTATAGAGGAGGGAGAAGCCGAAGATAACGGCGCTTATTTTAAAGATTTAGTCGTAGAAATTACCGATAAGACCTATAACGTATGACCTACTACGAACTATACATAAACGACATCCTGTGCGATCTGTCCAGCGACAACTATATATCCTTGGTATATCAAAGCCCGATATTTTCAGGACTGGACATCATACAGTCCAATAGGTCGTACAATATAGATTTGCCCCTGACGCCGAAGAACCGCAAGGCCATAGGCTATGCGGAACGCACCGACATCTATACGGATGCACCCTATGTGAAGCTTCCGGCAAGATTGTATCAGGAAGGAGTACCGTTGTTCACATCCGGATACGCCGTTATTACGGAGATTTCGGACGTAATAAGTGTGGTTCTTACGTGGGGAAATGTCGACAACTTCCAGCCCTTGTTCGATGCAAATTTGCGCGACCTGGCACAAACGCTCTATTCCATGAACATAGGGTCGATACCATGGAACAGCGCATCGGCACTCTTGGAGTATGGATATGAGAGGCCGCAGATGGGATTCTTCGGCATTGATTTCGGGCAAGGTATCGCCAACTCCGAATACATGCATCCGTCTATCGAAGTGCAAGATGTACTTACGGCTATTGAGCGGTACAATGGCATCACCATCGACGGCAAAGAAAGACTGTATGGAGGACTTACGTATCCTTTATTGCTTCCTTTGGTATCTATAAATGGTGATGAAGTAAGCGGTAGAGCAGAGTATCTTACTGGAACAGTCCGCGTAAAGGATACGGGGCCAACGGTACTTTTACAGATTGCAAACATATCATCTCATCCTGAATTAGTATCCGATGATGGGACAACAATAGACGTGAAAGGAGCCAGCAATATAACCATAGCATTAAAAATGCATGCTCAATTCAGTTATGTGGCGGGGTTTGCGCCAGTAGCAAAGATATGTTCAGGTTCCACCAGAAATCCTATATTCCAACTCAACTACAATTATAAAGAAGCGGGCGGCCCTACAGCATTTAGTACATTCAGTATAGATCAGGTTGTGACACTAAGCAAAGAAGATGGCAACTTACCCGAAAGTGGACAAATTGTAATTCACCTTTTCAATGGGTCTGTTCCCAACATTTCGTACCAGGATGTCAATTCGATTTCTGTAAGCGCCTATCCACGTGACGAAGTGCACTATCCATCCGAATATCCTATCGGGGTAAATCTTCCTGACATTTCCCAGGGAGATTTCCTCTCGGCCTTGATGTCTATGGCCGGACTATTCGCGTATCCGGATAAGGACGCCCCGGATACAATCAAACTCATAAGCGTAGATGACATTTACGCCAAACTCACAAACGGAGGCACAATAGACTGGAGCCGCAAAGTCATCCTTAATGATCGGCATGATGTCAGCCGCCCGGAATCTTCCATATTTTCGCTCGATGACCTGGCACAGAAAAACACGCTCGATTATGACAACGACGACGATGTGATCACGGACACCGCCGGGGAAATACGGATCGAGAATGTTAACATCGACAAGGAGAACGAACTCGTGGAGCTTCCATTCTCAGCGTCCGAAAATGCCCCACTTGCATCGGATGCCAATGCGCTGTGTGCCCGCATTCCTATGTATACGACATCCGACGACGGGAAAACAGTGGACTACAACGAACCCTCGGCGCGAATCCTGCAAGCCATCATCGACGATACGAGCACGGGGTTATACTGGTTCGGATATTTCGGAGAAAATATGCGCTTTGGTGGTGAGAACGGGATCGTCGCAAAGAAATACAACGGGTACCAAAAAGCCGTGGACAAACTGCGTCTGATAACAGTAAAGGCCAAGTTAACAGCCATAGATCTGCATAACCTTGATTATACAAAGCCCATATACATAGGTCAATTCGGGCAGACATATGGCCTGTATTCGGTAGAAACAGGTGAAAACGGCATCTGCGAGTGCCAGCTGATCCAGTTGCAGGCTATAAAAGAAGTTGTTATTCCGGACTATTATCTGACCATCAACGGTTCGGCTTCGGACATCAGTCGAGCTGTGGGCAGCAGTAAGACCGTTGTAGTATTCACCTACCAGACGAACGGTACGATTCAGGTTGCATCCCAGTCTGGCATGTTTGAAAACATCGCTTTTGCATCCGGCATCCTTTCCATTGGTGTAAAAAAGAACACCGCGACGGAATTGCGCACGGGGGAATTAGTCGTGTCTGTAAAAGAGGCGCTGGGTATCACAAGAACGATTACAGTCCAGCAAGCTGCCGCAGAGCCCTAGCCTGCTGCGCGCCGCCCGTTGAAACTCCGCCTCACGGTGACGGACGACGAGGGCGCGCCCTGGCCGTCTCGAAGAACGAGACGGGTGACTTGCGCAAGGGGACGATCTCGATGCAGTGGCACAACATAGAAGCGAGCGAGACCACGGCCTACGATGTCGAGGTCTCGCAGGAACCATAAGATTTCATTAACCACTTAACCATATAGAGGCATATGGCACAGCAAGATACGATAGACAAAATTATTAACATCCAGTTCAAGTATTCGGAACTGGTGCAGGGTTGGGTAGCAGCATCCGATGCTATTGATGGTGCAAAAACCAAACTGCAAGAATTCAAAAAAGAGGGGAATGCCACAGGCATTGCCAAACAGACGCAGATTATCAAAGCCTTGCGCACAGAAATGGCCGCATATACCCGAGAAATGCAGGCCAATATCAAAGAGGAAGTTAAGCAAGAAGGAAGCATCGAACAACTCAGAGGCAGCATCGCCAAGCTAACGGCAGCATATAACAAAATGAGCCGCGAGGAGCGCAATGCCGCCAAGGGCACCGATCTCGCCAAAAAGATAGCCGGACTACAAACGGAGCTTAACGAGGCAAATACGGCATTACTTAACTTCCGGGACAACGTCGGTAACTATGCAAGTGCTGCTAAAGGATTCTCTCCTCTTACCTTTCAAGTGCAACAACTCGCAAGAGAAATGCCGTCGCTTACCGTGTCTTTGCAGCAGTTTTTCTTGGCCATATCCAACAACGTGCCGATGTTCGTTGATGAACTGAAACGCGCTACTGCAGCAAACAAAGCATTACGCTCCGAAGGAAAGGCGACAATACCTGTATTTAGGCAAGTAATATCGTCTATCGTCTCGTGGCAAACAGCTATCGTTTTAATCATCACAGCGCTAACAGCGTATGGCAAGGAGATCGGATCGTGGGTTAAAAGTCTATTCTCGGCCAAAGAAGCGGCTATTTCAATGGCGGAAGCGCAGGAGCGAATAAACGATGCATTGGAAGAAGATGGATATGGAATTGGAGAGCAGATCGCCAAGGTAAAAGAGCTCCAGATACAATGGAAGGCTTTAGGGGACGATCTAGAGGAGCGAAAGCAGTTCATTGTCGATAATAAAGACGCATTCGATGACCTCGGGGTTAAGGTAACGAATGTTAATGATGCAGAGAACATACTCGTAACACATACGGATGATTTTATAAATGCTTTAAGTATGCGAGCGCAGGCAGCTGCGGGGATGAGACTTGCAGCCGAAGCTTATGAAAAGGCGCTTATAGAACGGCAAAAAGTAGAGGCTAAAATTAAAAAAGGGTCATTTAATCCATTTACTTTTGAATATGAAAAATATTCAAAATCCGGGGAAGATTACCTTATGGCACCCGTTCGTGCTTTGGAGGATCAGGCCAAAGCGTATCTAAATATATCAGCAGAAAGCCAAAAAGCAGCGTCGGATAAACTTAAAAATGCAGGCATTGAGGAATCAGCCAATGATAAAGTAGCCGATAGCGTAAGGCGGATTATTACCCTTGAAGAACTTCAAGCGAAAATGCGGGCAAATAACCTCAAGGAATATACGAAATTTCTGACCGACTGGCGAGTTGCCTTGAGCAGGGAGGTATCTAAGATGGAGGCCGAATTAAATAAGGAATTACAAAAAACGGATAGTGAAATATCCGACAACTTGAGGAAACAACTTGAAGAGCAAGAGCTGGAGTATAGAAATAGAATCAACGAAGCCCGTCTGATCGACAATGATTTAGGTGCAGCTATGGAGATGGTAAACATCTACAAAGAGCAAATTGCACAAATAGAGAAATTGGAAAGTGTTTATCGGGCTGCAGGCAAGACCGACGCAGAAATACAGGCAATACGAATTAAAGCACGTATGGATCTTCAAAAAGCGGAGGAAAATGTAGCAAACATTCAGATAGAAACGACACACAAAAGTTTAAGCCTCGCCGCACAAACAGCAGGAAACCTTGCCAATGTATTCGAACAACTTGGTGGGGAAAGTGAAAAATATGCTGCATTTGCCAAGGCTATGGCTGTCATGCAAGTAGTGTTATCTGAATCTGTAGCTATTGCAAAAGCATGGGAAGGGAATGCCGCTCTTCCATTCCCGGCAAATATAATAGCCACCGCAGCAAGCGTTGCTGCAATTGTCGCAGCGATGGCCAGTGCATTATCCTCTACTAAATCTACGGAAGTTCCTAAATACGCATCCGGAGGTCTTATTACAGGGCCCGGTACTGGCACCTCCGATAGCATTGTTGCCCGGGTATCGAATGGCGAGGCCATTATGACCGCCCAAGCCGTGAATGATTGGGGTGCCGTATTGTCGGCTATGAATGTTTCCAGTGGGGGTAATGCCATCCAGGTATCCAATTTACCCCAACGCGGAGACGGAATGAGGGGCGTGGAACAAATGATGGAACGGGTGTTGCTCAACCTCCCGTCTCCTATCGTCCTCGTAAAAGACATTGACAACGGACAGAGACGGGTGAAGGTAGCAGCCAACCTTGCAAAATTGGGTAGAAAAAAATAGTGTGCCCCATTGTTATTTAAATGCACACAGGCATATTTGCATCAGAGCTTATGGTGAGATAAGCAACAGACGACAAAACGAAATGACGCGTACATCCAACATATCTGTCGGCGGCCATAAAGCTCTATTAGTGACTTTTTGTAAAACTAAATAGGCTGAAAAATGGCAGAACAAAACGCATGCGCCGAGAACCTTGGCGCGAACATCCTGAATGACTGTAACGACGATTACGGCAAGGGTGTCGAGAAGATCGTTTACATCATCAAAAAAGAGGACATCGACCGTAAGGCATCGAGGATTGCGGGAAACGTAATCAGCACCCTCGTCCTCAGAACCGGAAAGAAGGCATACACTGCTTCGGCTCCCTCAAACACACCTTTCAGCGGCCTCACATACGAGGATCAGAACGCCACAATCGGAATGTCCTTTAACAAGACCATCCCTATCGTCATGCTGGCGGATTCTCCGACGAACGCCCTCAATGTATCCGCACTCAAGCAGAACAAGTACGTCATCATCTACGAGAACAACAACAAGGGAGCGAATGGCGAGCAGGCATTCGCCGTCATAGGCTGGGAGCAGGGCGCCGTCGGGCAGAACGCAACCCTTGACAAGTACAGTGACGACACGCAGGGAGGCTGGACTGTCGACATGATCGAAGAAGGCGCCAAAACCCCGCAAATATTCTTCTTCTCGACGGACTACGAGACTACGAAGGCGGCACTTGATTCGCTTTTGTCGCCCGCCTCGTGATGAATCCCGAAGTATGGTACAGGGAGAGGTTAAACGCCTCTCTCACCGCTTCGGATAAGCGGACGATAGAATCCCATTACGAGATGGTAACCGGGAAATCGTTCGCTGGCAGTTTTTCCCAAAACTGCCCGAACAAGTACAAAGACGCGATAACGCACATTTTAATCAAGATGAAACAGGACAACACGGATAATGGCGGATATGTCCTCAAACAAGGAGCATTTCGCTACAAAGGTAAGGTCATAACCAATGCGAACATGACTGCAGAAGCGGCAGAATGGTGGATACATCAGAACCTGGACAACAGAGACCAATTTGCGAGTTTGGGCAAGGATTACGACAGCTATGCCACCACATCGGTAATGATTCCCGCCAAAGAATAATGACGCCAAACACCTGTAACGTGGAGAATGTTACACACAAAGATAATTTCTAAAATGTATCTAATTGAAAATAAAGAAGTTACCTTGCTATGCAAACTAAACAGGTAACGATTTGGAAACGAGCGAAGTGCCATTAACCGCAGGTTTCTGCATCAACAAAGAACGCTTGTTATTCTATTTGCAAAGATAATCATTTGCTTTGAATAACAAGCGTTTTTGATAAGATTTTCACTCTTTTGCGTCATCTGTTGTTTGGAAAGATTGAAAAATGAGGAGAATGGTTATATTCCTCTTCCTCGTTTCTTCTTTTTCTTGGCTTGGTTTCTGAGTTTTCGTTGCCATACCGTCTCAACATAATCATCGCCATGTGTCTGTGGATTGATAAGTCCACCTGCTCCCGAAATCATTTCTTCGGCTGCATTCAAGGCTGTGCTTGCTACATTTCCTACGGCTTGTGCAATAGATGAACTTTCGTTTGTTTTTGTAGGCGGTATGTATGAACGACTGGGAGGAACAAGTTGATAGCCTATATCCGGTTGAGTTTTATTCTTTACTGGCCCATGTTCTATTGTGGGAGCTTTTGTCATTGCCTGTTTCGTCTCGGTTTTATTAGGTGTCTCAAAATTCTTTTGCAAGGAGCGGTATCCGAACTCCCTGCCGATTTCGGAAGCTTTGAATGTCTGCCCACAGTAGGAAAACCTCAAACCATAGACTTTGCCCTGTTTATTCTTCATGCGCTCTATGGTAATGTTGTTCTTATTCAATTCGTAGAGAAACATGGAGTGCCCTGTGATGCCTGTTCCTTTATACTTTTCAAGCAAGGTGTAGCAAATCTTTTGTACCTGCTGCTTCGTTTGCTCTCTCGTAGGATTGGATTTTGCTTTCTGATACATCCTTTCAGCCTTTACTTCCTTTGCAATGGTCAAGCCTTTCGAGCGACTTATTTCCTCCGCCACTCTTGCTGCCCTGTTGCTTACAAAAGTGGTGTCATAGACCTCCCCATACAGGCTGATGCGGTTGGCAATGATATGGATATGCCTGTTATCGGTGTCCTTGTGCGTTACTGCTACCCATTGGTGGTTGTTAAGTCCCATTTGTTTGGCAAACAGATGGGCTATCCGCATGAGTTCAGATACGGGTAGTTTCTTCTCATCCTGAGGTGCTATACCGATTTCAATGCGGAGGAACTTGTTTCTGCAACGACTGTTATAATCGCTGACCACTTTCATTTCCTCATAGATTGCTTTCGGTTCTCTGCTGCAAAGATTGTGGAAAGCAAGCCGATTACCGAGCTTTCCCTCTCTGAAAATATAATCCAAAGCCGTGCTGCCATGCGCTATCGCCTTACATTTTCCTATCATCTCTCGACATATTTAAGACCTTATATATTTCGTCGTCCACACGAAAATGCGGGTCGTAAAATCGCTTAAATGCTTCTTTGGCACATAGCGAAAGGTTCTTAGTGATATGTACCCACCTTTCATCCTTAACCTTGATGAGATTAGAAATCTGCCCATAGAACCGTCCTGTATGCTGAAGTATACAAATGGCTTCCCTTTCATTGTCGGTCATCTTGGGAACGGCTGCCACCTCTCCATTTAGGAGTATCTCACGGCAGTAGTCTGAGAACTTACGCCCCGCACTTTCCGCCTTTGACTTAATACGTTGCTTTTCCCCTAAGGTGCATCTAACCTTGATGAACTCTGTCTTATTCATCTTCTGCTCTTCCTTATTCTGTTGCTGCCATTTGGCAATCTTTTTATTATATCTGTTCATATAAGTTTCTTTGAAAGTTAATCATTATAGATGATTCATTGTCTCTTAATTCTTGAATGCTGACCGATGAGAACGGAGTGATTACGGTCTTATCTCCCCGACAATCTAACGAGGGGAGCTGGGCGCAGTTTGTGGGTACAAACTGACGTCTTGCAATGTCAGCTAACGAAACGTTTACGCATAAAGCGTTTTGTCGTCCAAAAATGAATGCTATGCATTCAGAAGATTAACTGTGTTCGTGGCATTCCCACCGTTCAATGTGTTCAGTAAAAATCTATTGTTGGTACTACCCTAAAACGGTCGAGGATTTTGAGTGAAAGGGACATCCTTTTACTCGATAGTCCTTGACCGTTTTTCTGTTGTTTACAGCTTCCTCCATTTTTCTATATCCTCACCGTATTCCTCCAAATGGATACGCACAAGGTTTTCGATGAAGCTCGAGACATTGGCTCCTTTATCTCCCAATCTACGGACAATGAAGTCCGCACGTTCCTGTGTTTCCCTGCTCAGATAGACCGCCTTTCTCTCACTTAGCTTTGTTGGAACAAGGAACGCCTGCTTGTATGCGTCAAGTGTCTCTTTTCTCATCTTAGCACTGATGCGTCTTTGAACGGTTGCGTTCTCTGTATGCTGTGCAGACTCGGCTGGCGTGGCATGCTCTATGGCATGTCCTGTTTCTTGTTGTTTTTGCTCTTGAATAGTTTTCATTCCCTTTTCCCGGAATTCAGAGACAGATTGTTCACTTGAATTTTCAGCTTGGCTCATACCAAAAGTTTTTCCTATGAAACGATCTATTTCTTCCATGTTTCTTCTTTCCTTTTTCATCTCTCTATCTTATTTTAAGTTTGACTTGTTTTATTTTGTTGCTTATATTTGGAGTTTTCTCCAACTCTTCCCGTTGCTCACGGACACGTCTGACGTGAAAATCGTTGAGATCTTTGAAGTCTCTATAATACACGGTCATATCTTCTACCTTAAAACCTGCGTTTACAAATTCCTGTACTGCTCTCTGCCCTGCATAGTCATTGTCAAGAAAAGTATGAACGGAGGTTATATTCCTCTCGTTCAGGTAGTGAACACTTCTGGTCACTTTGCTCACCGAATTCATCACAAGGCATTGGTTGGTTACTTCCTCTTTCATTGAAAGGAAAGAAAGAAAATCCATAAAGCCCTCGAACAGACAGACAGGTTGTGCCTTGTCCTCAAATATAGGGGTGATGTCTTTCGGGGCAATCGTTCCCTTAAACAAATGATTGTCCCGTAGTTCATAACCACCTGAAGAATTGGCAAAGCCGATGGCTTCATATCTTCTTCCTCTTACCTCGTAACTGATACATTTGAGAAATGGTGTTGCCTTTTCTAAATCAATACAGCGTTCCTTTTTGAGATACTCCTGCAAATGCGGCGGCAAGGTGTCTGATAGGCATATCAGTCTCCTTGTACCGCTTGCCGTTACATTTTCTCTTTGATTTGGACTGATGGATATTCCTCTATTTGTAAAACTGTAGCTGTGCGTTGTATTATCGGGAGCGTTCTGCTCCAAACGGCAGATGGCTTCCGAGAGCGTGCAGCCTTCCAAGCGTATACAAAGGTCGATGATACTTCCACCCCTGCCTTCGGCATAGTCTATCCAAAGGTTCTTTTCCGTGTCCACCTTGAAACTCGGATGAGTTTCCTCCCTGAGTGGTGAGCGATACATGACATAGGTAGATGTTTTACGGACAGGCCTAATGCCTTTCCTTTCGAGATATTCCACGATGGAATATCGTTTGATTAGTGATAAATCTTCTTTTTTCATTGTTTTGATACTTTAATGGGTTGAATGATAATTATTTATGCTTGTCTGTTTTATGGTTTTACCGTTTCCAAAGTTTTTCCCCTCCAAACTTTTTCATCTTTCTTCTTACTACATACTATTTTGTAATAAGTATTTGATAATCAATATTATTTTGTAGTATCAGGCCATACTACAAACCTACTACATGTGCCTACTACATTTGGCTACTACAACTATTGAGCAAAGGACATGGGAGTATTTTCCTTACCTTATACACATAGATAGGGCTACCGCCCTCCCGTCGCTTACTTACTTTTTCAAAGCCTGCCTTTCTTAGAGCCTCACCCATGTGCTTCAAGGATAAGGGATGGTGCGTATAAAGTCCCAAGTAGGTGATTATCTCGGTGGTGGTCATATAAGAGCTATGAGGATTAGCCTCCGTTGGCTTTTCAAAACAACGTAACAAAAGTTCCATCTCAGCGGTCTGTACTTGAAAATCTTCACTCTCCCTGTATAGTTCGGCAATCTCATCATCATCAAACCAATAGCGAAAACCTGACTTTAACAGGGCTTTGGCTTCAGCATAGACATTGTCTATTGAAATACGCTTGGCTTTCTCTATGTCTATGGAAAGAACTTCAAAGGGCAGGAAGCGTCTGCTGCCTGTCGGGTCTGTAAGAAAGTCGTTGCCGTTCACCGATGCCACGAAGCTTGCCAAGTGGGGATGCTCCTCTACATACTTATCATACGGCATACGGTACTTGACCATCGGACAGGTAATGAGGTTTTTCAGCTCGTTCTCATCCCGCTTATTGAGAGCTTTGAGCTGGTCATCTATATTTACGATAAGGTTCTGACCGATATAAGTAAGTGTGTCCTTCTCTTGTGGATATATCTTGCCCGTATAGCTGTAACCGTGCAGTTTGGGTGGACAGAGCAAATCAAGAAACGTCGTCTTGAACTTGCCCTGCTCGCCTGTCAGCACAAGGCAGGTATGGTTGCGGCACTCACGGTCGTTCATCGCATTGGCGACCACCGCCACAAGCCATTTGGTAAGATACGGCAACCATTTGTTAGAATTACGGACAACAACGCAGCTTGCCAAATCGAGAATCGCTTTCGGCGAAAAAGAAGGCACATTACTATCCCTGCAACCAGCATCATCACAGCTACTGCTATCACCTATATCTATCAATGGCAACCCTTTTAAATACTCCTGCACGGGATTGATACGGGGAGAAAAGCTGCTTTCAATGATGGAATAAAGGTTCTCGGCAGAAGTCGCTATGCCTTCATCGCAATCAAGTTCCCTGCGAAGTGTGTTGATTTCATAGCGACCGACTTTTGTAAATATGCCGCTGTTCCTACTTCGGTATTCGGTTCTGCCCAATACTGTATTGTATCTAAAATCATAGTGTGTGGAGAGGTAGTTTTCTATCTCTGCGTTCTTGGATGAGCTACCTCTGCGATGAGGATTTCTCCTGCTGCCTGTATTGCCTGCATCTGCGTTCTTTTTCATTATTTCCTTGAATTGGTTTCCAAGAGTGAAGTTAGGGTGAGAATGTGTAACTTCCAAGCATTCAGAGCCTTCTTGCATAATGTTGCGCTCGTCCGCTGCAAAATTCTTAGGGGAATAGGCAGGCAAGAAGAGCATTTATCGTCTCATTAAGCAAAAAACGGATGACAGGAAAGAAAGGTTAACAGAAATACGGATTGTCGTTGTTTGCTTTCAGATGCAGTCTTTTGCTCCAACTATCTACAAACTATTGATTGGAGCATATTTTATATCGGATTACTGTGCCAACCTATTCCACTATGACGCCACAAGCTGCCACTTGAATGAAAAGTGATGGAATAAGAAATGCCCGATATTAATTTTGCAATGAAAGAAAAAAGACGGGACAGGAAAATGCAAATGTGAACTGATGAAACGGATTGCTCTTTTCCCGATTGTTCCCGATACTTCCCTACTGTTCCCCATGGCTTTGAGAGGTGTACGCACGCCATTATCTTTGCCGATGGAAACTGGAAAGATTTGAAACAACAAACAATAACAATATAAAATTATGAACTATTACATCATTACAGAAACCAATTGGGCAAAGCTTCGAGATGAAATTTTGAGCCTTGCAGAATGCTGCCACAAGGCATTCGGAGAAAAGAGTAAGCACACGGACTGGCTGCACAACGGAGATGTGTGCCGGCTGTTGAACATCAGCAAACGCACCTTGCAGCATTATCGCGATACGGGCATGCTGCCGTTTACGCAAATCGGGCACAAGTGCTATTACAAGCGCGAGGATGTGGAAGCATTGCTTCTTACGAAGTCGAACAAACCTAAAAACAGACAGATATAATGGAAACAGCAAAAGACTTGAACATGGAGACGGACGAGATGCAGCTGATCGTCTCGGCCTTGAGAGGTGTAGGCAAACGGATTGTGGAAGTGTCGGATACACACAAACCACTCTTTACAGGAGAACTTTTCCTCACGGGTAAGGATGTGTGCGAACGGCTGTATATCAGTCCCCGTACCTTGCAGGACTACCGAGACAGGAAGATTATTCCCTACACGCAGTTTGCAGGAAAGATACTCTACAAGGCTTCGGACTTGGAGAAGATGCTGGAGGAGAATTATCAGGGTAGTCAGACAGGATAAAGGCAATAAGCGTATATTGGTGAATGGATAACGGCACTTGAGCAGAGATATATCTGTTTCAAGTGCCGTTCGTTTATTGGTAAGTTCTTCGTTTAATCATTTTTCTATTCTGCGGTAAACTGTTGTCCTTTATATTCTTCTTTAAACTCCGTAACCGTCTGTCCTGTTTGTTTTTTGAAGAAACGCATTAAATGTCCCGGCTCCGAGAAATTGAATTCGTATGCCAATTCACTGGTAGTTTTGTCAGTGAATAGTATTTCATTCTTGATTTCTGCAAGCAGACGTTGTTTCAGCAGATGTACGGCCGTTTGCCCATATTGTGCCTGTACAGAAGCATTCAATGTGATGCGGCTGATGTTCAGCATGGCTGCATAGTCGGCCACTTGCTGGTATTGGCGAATATGCTTCTCTAAGAGTTGTTTGAACTCAAAGGCATGGTGGTTCTTGGGGGCATCAAAAGGCAGATGGTATTGAGCAGAATACCTACGATTAAGGGTCATGAGCAGATAATGAAGCAAGGATACGATGATGTGATAGCTGTCGGCAAGAGGATGGTTGAGTTCTTCTTTTATCCGCACAAGCAAACGCTCGTATTCTTGTTGTTCCATAGCTGTAGCCGACAGATAGGGTGGGAAATCTGTTTGGTAGCAATAAAGCAAACGATAAGTAAAGAAAGGATCGGCAAGATAGGTTGAAAGAAAATCATCACGGAAAATAAGGAAACGATAATCCGTTTGGCTTTCATCAATGTGCCACTCCTGATGGATGTGCGGCGAAAGTATCAGCACCGTATTGTCTTTCAACGCGATATGTTGAAAGCCATAACGCAGCCACCCGGATGCTTTCCTGAAGAAAAACAACTCGAAGAAGTTGGTTTTGAAAGACGGATACTCCATCAATACGCCCCGCAAACGCTCGTGCGTATCGGTATTGATGTTGAAGTCTACACCACATTCCGTTTTGCAGAAAGGAACTTGTGTAAGTTCTTGGGGGTGATTCTCTAATTTCATGCAACAAATGTACGAATAATTAATGGCTTATCAAAATGGTAGAGCATATATTATTAATGGTAGAATGTGTCTTTGTTTTATGCACTACCTTTGCACTCGTAATCAAAACAAACAGTATTATGAAAGAAATTAAAATTGTAGAAAAAGGTGAGAACTTCACCACGGTGAACGTAGGTAAGTTGAATGAAATTAAGGAATATGAGTTGGCTATGGGCAATTTCTCTATCCCAGGAAAGATGTTTGCCGGACATGCACTACAAGCAACAGGCGCAGAATTGTCTTTCCAAAGTCTTGCAGCTGGGCAGGATTATGGCACACGCCATATCCATAAAACTCACGAAGAGCTTTATTTCATTCTTAAAGGTGAAGGCATTTTCGATGTAGACGGCAAACGATTTCCCGTTTCAGAAGGAAGCATCGTGAGAATTGCGCCCAATGGCAAACGTGCTTTCAAGAACACAGGCAGCAGCGAAATGCTCGTGCTTTGTGTACAATATAAGGCAAATTCGTTCTCTGATGATGATGAACCACTGAAGGATGCTATTATGCTGGAAGCCAATGTTAAACTTTAATTGTTAATAAACAATGAATATCCAGCAAATAAGAAATGCAACGATAATCGTTGAATATGGGGGAAAGAAAATTCTGATCGACCCCATGTTGGGAAAGAAAGGCTGCATGCCTCCTTTCCCCTTTAGTAGAAATCAACACCTGCGCAACCCACTTCATGAACTACCTTTTCCTGTAGAAGAGATGCTAAAAGGTGTAGATGCGGTGTTGCTTACCCATCTACACGATGACCATATCGATGAGGCGGCCTATGAAATGATGCCTAAAGATATGCGATTTTTTGTGCAAGACGAAAACAATCGGCAGGTGGTGATGTCGCATGGATTTAATCATGTGGAAGTTGTCGGCGACAATACAAGGATTGGGGAAGTGAGCATACAAAAGGCCGAAAGCCAGCATGGTAATTTCATCATGAAGTATCCTGCCGGACATACAGCGGGTTATGTATTCACTCATCCACAAGAAAAGACGCTCTATCACGCCGGAGATACCATCTGGTATGCTGGTGTGAAGCGCAATTTGAAGCGTTTTCGCCCCGAGGTTATCACCCTTAATGCTGGTGGCAATGGCTTTCGTTTGGGTGGACGCGTTATTATGAACGATGAAGATGTGGTAAAAGTTGCTGTAGCTGCACCTGATGCAAAGTTATTTGTGACGCATCTTGAAGGCGTGAACCATAATAGCGTGACGCGTGAAATGGTGAGAAAGCGTGCGGAAGTGGCAGGAATTTTAGACCGCGTCTTTATTCCTGAAGACGGTGAAACGGTAGAGGATTTATAAAGAATAAAGGAAGAAATATGGCAAAAACACTCATTGGAACGAAAGAGGTGCGTGGCATCATGACCAAGTCTAACCTCCCTGTTGGTGGCTATTCGGTGAATCCATACGTGGGTTGCACCCATGCTTGCAAGTATTGTTACGCCTCATTCATGAAGCGCTTCACAGGACATAAAGAAGAATGGGGCACTTTCTTAGACGTGAAGCATTGGCCTGCAATCAAGAATCCGAAGAAATATGCCGGACAACGCGTGGTTATTGGATCAGTGACCGATGGATATAATCCCGAAGAAGCAACGTTCCGCAGGACACGTAAACTGCTTGAAGAGCTCAAAGACAGCGATGCAGAAATACTCATTTGTACAAAGAGCGACCTCGTGTTGCGCGACCTTGACCTGCTCCGGCAAATGAAGAAAGTCACCGTATCGTGGTCAGTCAACACGCTTGATGAGACATTTCGTGCCGACATGGACAAGGCCGTGAGCATAGAGCGGCGCATCGCAGCCATGCGAAAGGTCTACGAGGCGGGCATCCGAACCATTTGTTTTGTGTCGCCCATCTTCCCTGGCATCACCAATTTCAAAGCTATTTTTCATGAAGTGAAAGATATTTGCGACCTCTTTTGGCTTGAGAACCTCAATCTGCGGGGTGGTTTTAAGGCCAACATTATGGGTTATATCAAATCATACTATCCCCATTTGTTCCCACTTTATGAAGAAATCTATTTGCATAAAGACCGAACATATTGGAAGCAATTGGAGCAAGAGGCCGCGAAAATGGCACAGGAGGCTCAATGTAAGTATGTGGATAATGAATTGCCTTACGAACGAAGTCCCAAAGGACATCCCTCGATAGTGAATTATCTTTATCACGAAGAAATCAGAGGGTCAGGAAATACGGGTAAAAGGAATGTTATGCAATAAAACAGATGCGTATCTCTACTGTTGATAGACTACTTGGAGAATAACTACTTATAAGGCTTTCGGTATACTTGAAGGCCTCAAAAACATAGTTGTGTGTAGTTAGACGGTAGTAATAACCTATTCCTACTTTCTGACTACAATACCAACCCTTTCTCTTTCACTGTATTATCCCTTCTTGTAGTAATGTAGTAGGATAATATCGGTGAAAGAGAAAAGTATATCAATTGATACTGTCACTGCAGTGTAGGTATATCTGCTCCACTACAGGTAAAGGGCGTTGTAGCTCTCGACAGAGGTGTTTTCTGAACAAATGGGCTTCCATGCTGTCCAATTGATAAGACAAAGCGATGATGATTGAAAGCGGATAAAGCGAAGCATAACCTTTTAACTGTCCATTTACGAACACTTCCACCTCCCCTACATTCCTTTCCTCGGGATGTAGGGAAAATATTTTGAGGAGTAGTTGCAATTGATAATTGAGCTTCTTCCATGTTACATTAAAGAAATCTACGAGTTCACTCTCTGTCATGGCTATATCACCTTTGCCTTTGCGAATGATTTGCATATTGTCACCCCACTCGAAATAGCTGCGCTCTTTTTTTGTTTGATGGTGATTGACATTCATACGGCTTCCTCCTTTATCTCTTCCTTTTGATGTTTCCTTATCAACCTGTCCATGTCCTCCGAAATCTTATTGTCTGTCACCTGTGCGTAGATTTGAGTGCTTGAGATAGAAGCGTGTCCCATCATCTTGGCAATGCTTTCGATAGGTATTCCTGCACTTAAACTCATCGTGCCGAACGTGTGCCTTGCCATGTGGTAGGACAACCGTTCTCTGATACCGCAAGCCTTGCCCACGATGCTCAGCTTTGCACTCATCACGCTACGGCTGCAAGCACAGTGAAAGATAAAGTCGTCACCTTTTTCTTTCACCGTCTGCATTTCTTTCGTGCTGGGTTGTTCTTCCTTACATTGATTGATGATGGCCTCCGCTATCGGGTGCAGTGGCACAATAAACTCTACCTTTGTCTTTTGCCGTTCCTTGTGGATATATTTCTGTCCGTCGGCTGCCGTTTGAATGTGTCCCAATTGCAAATGTTCCATATCAGCAATAGCCAAGCCCGTGAAACAGGCAAAGATAAACATGCGTCTTGCTTGTTCTGCTTCCTTATCAATTACTCTCAAAGCCATAAGTTTGGCAACATCAGTCTTTTGTAGAAAGCGTATCTTCTGTTCCGTTTTCTCATACTTAACATTCTCAAAAGGATTACAGCGAATGAGTCTCTGGCTGACCGCACGATACATCAGCCTACTCAACCAACAAAGATAACGATTCATGGTTGCTGTTGCCAAACCTCGTTTTTTCAGATAGAAACGGTATTCTTCAAACAAGTCTTCCATAATGGTGGATATGGGTATATCCTGCACTCCTTTGTTTTCGACAAATTCACGGAGATTTCTGTCAGAATGGAACAGGTTCAGATAAGTTCCCTCTGCCCTTGATTTGCCCACGCACTCTTTAACGGATTGTAGTTCGGCTTTACTCATGGCAAGAAGTGTTGTCGGTATGGTGGCTACTCCCAACAAACGGTTTTTAAGTAGTTCCACGCTTACCACTCCGCCATTTATCAGTATCTCCTGATAGGTCTTTTCTACAAGTTCTTTGAACTCGCCGATTCTTTGATTGGTTTTCTTATCAGTTGTCAATCCTTGTTTGCTATTCCACTCGGAGGACCTGCATTCCTCGCCTGTGGTAATGGCGGTAGTCTTTCCGTCTATGGTGATACGGCAGAGAATAGCGGTCTTTCCGTCTGCCTTTGTTTTCTGCCTGTTGATATAAAACAGTATCTTAAATGTACTTCTCATAAAAAATCTTGGTTAAATGGTTAAACGCAAATCTTCAGTGAAAGAAAGGAAACGGTTAAACTCCTCAAAGAGTTTCTGCGGCGTAACCTTCGCATAACGTTCGGTCATACTTACATTCGTATGTCCCAGCATCTTGCTGACCGTTTCAATAGGAACGCCCTGTTCCAAGGTGATAAGCGTGGCAAAGGTATGCCTTGCAGTATGCGAAGTAAAGGGGAAAGAAATACCTGCCCGTAATCGCAAGGCTTTAAGACAGGACTGATAAGTGGGATATTTGATATGGGGGAGCAGTGTTTCCCTTTCATCGCTGTGCATTTTCTCTATTAACCGAACAGCTTCCGGCAACAACTTGATACGACAAAGTACGCCTGTCTTTTGTCTGCTGAACTTCAACCACAAACTGCCTGCATCATCACGGACAAGGTGCTTCTTGCTTAGTTCCATCAAATCGCAATAGGCTGCACCGGTATAGCAAGCGAAGAGAAACACATCACGAGCAGTTTCCATTTCCTCTTCCAATTCATCAAAGCGGAGTGCCTTCAACTTGTCCAATGCTTCTTTGTCAAGAGCTTTAGGTGCTTTCTTGTCTCCTCGTTCTATATGTACTTTATCAAACAGAAGCGTATCAGCCAGTCCCTCACGATAAGCCAGCCTACAGACAGTCTTCAAATCTGCTGCAACTCTGAAAAATGTGCTTTGCTGATGATCGAGTTCACCGAGACAGAATGTCTGCAATTCATAGATAAAGCTTTCTGTAAGCTGTGAGAATGCCAAATCCGAAACATGGTATTTCTTCTGAATGAACTCCTGTAATCGTTTCCGAGTGGAATGATAGGCGGACATAGAGTCCCTCTTGATGTCTATACCGATATGGCTTTCTTTCTCCTTGATGAGCATATCCAATCTCTCGATGAGCATACAGCGAGCCTGCACGCTGCCTTGAAACAGCTCCTTTACATCGGTTGCATCAAATGGCTGTCCTTTGGCAATCAACGATTGATAGGCAGATTGAATGGAAAGCAACAAATTCTCCAATCTCCCATTAATCTCCACCGCCTCACGGCTCTTGCCGTCCATCCTGCTCTCACGGGGATTCCACAAATCGGGGTTGCAGGAGAGTTTACAACTAAACTGGGCAATGGAACGCCCAATGGTAATACGTCCCATAATAGGAGCTTTCCCCGACTTGTCCAAACCGCTCTTTTTAAGGTAGAGCAACACTTTCATCTTTTCTTTTTTCATACGCTTTAATATTTGTGGGCAAAGTTACCCGAATTAAAGCGTTCCTCACTTATGCAGAAAACTGCCGACCAAAGCAACAGCCACACGAGCGAAAATAATTCAGTTACCGAATACTGCACCATTGTTACCTACATCAAAACAAGGTAACACTCTGGTAACTGAACTTCTGCCTAAATCTGCATATTTCTGCCCTTTACAAATAGAGCAGTATTATGCCAATTCGTGTATTTCCTCCTCATTATCAGTTAGTTTACATCAATTTCGATATTTCTTCTTTTTCATTGATTAGTTACACAGTTAAATTACCATAGTGATTTCAGGCTTATTATCCGCTTCAACTCGGATAAACTGCCCGATTATCCGTGGCGTATTACATTCAGCACCCCGTCGACACATACAGTCGACAAATACGTAGCGTCATTCGATGGAGAAAATTACATCAATTGCAAGCCCGTCGACACGCTCCCGGGTGCGGCAATAGTGTTTTTCGATCATCACAGGCTCGGGTGCGGAACATTGGGCTACATTCTCGACATGGATATTCCCGATGACGAATTTCCTGACGGGAAAATGGATATTGAAATCCCGGGTGTCGAGACTATAGAATTATGGCCGGGGAAAAGCGATGAAACGGAACTCCCCGCAGAAATTATTGTGGCACTGTTGCAGATGCTCAAAGGGTTTTCCCCCTCTATCGAAGTCGAGGAGGATAGTGAGGACAGTTATATTCTCCGGATAACAAACGAAACCGGGTCATATCTCACCCCGAACCTGCGGGCTTCGCTGAATTTGGCGCAAAGTACTGGCGACAGCCAGTATATTGCCATGTCGCAGGATGCTACAACAAAAGCCCTTGCCGAAAAGGTCGACAAGGAAGAAGGGAAAGGGCTTTCGACGAACGACTAC